>Ga0181576_10003422_pt1 | contig 11697 bp, 7 predicted proteins | sample 101ome_22_FD_132464 | JGI IMG/M metagenome (GOLD analysis project Ga0181576, IMG submission 132464) | Coastal salt marsh microbial communities from the Groves Creek Marsh, Skidaway Island, Georgia - 101412BT metaG (megahit assembly) | ecosystem: Environmental > Aquatic > Marine > Intertidal zone...
GGGATGGATGGATGGATGGATGGATGGATGGATGGATGGATGGATGGATGGATGGATGGATGGATGGATGGATGGATGGATGGATGGATGGATGGATGGATGATGGATGGAAAACTCGCCTTAACTCCTCCACCAGCTCCGAAAGCGAAGCGTGAAGAGATTCCAACATCCCTAGAGGGTTCTCGGGAACAACGGCACATGATGCGCCGGGAGCGGGGCCGTCGAGATCGTCGTCGTCGTCGGAGTCATCCTCGTTGGCGTCGTTCCGGCCGTCGGCGTCAGCGCCGTCGGCGTCGGCATCGTCGTCGTCCCCACCTCCGTCGTCGTCCCCCCCATCCGCGATGGTGCGGCCACCGCCGTCGGGCGTCGGACTCCGCTGGCTCTTTCCCTCGTTTCCCTCTTTTCCCCTTTTCCCCTTGTTGTCCCTCTCCTTCTCCCCTGGCAACGGCGCATGCCAGCACTCCCCTGTCTTCGGATCTGTCGTCAGCGTCCGATACAGCCACCGCTTGGCCGCCAGCGCTCCCTCGTCCGTCCCCCGCCCCCCCCCGTCCAGCATCCGCGCGTCCTTCTTCACCAGGGCTTCCAAAATCGGCGTTAGGCTCGCCCCCTCCAGGTCCAACAGACCCTTGGCGAAGGCCGCCGCCGAGCACTGGACGCGGCCCTCGTCCGAGCTGTAGATCTTGAGGTCGTGCCGGTAGGTGGCGTGCAGCCGGAGCAGGCCTCCGCCGAGGGGGCCCGAGGAGGGGTAGAGGTGGGCCCGGTAGGCTCGACCCAGCTCCCACGATTGGCGTCGGCCCGCATGGGTGAGGACCCCGCCGTGCTTGACCACAAGGAGGGCGGCCGAGGGACGGCCGCGGGGGTCGCGCTTCGAGGGTTCGGGGGGGGCGACGATAGGCTGGGGGGGCGTGGCGGTGGAGTTGTGGGGGGCGGGAGGGGCGCTCTCGGCGACGGGGGGGGGGTCGACGCCCATCGAGGGCAGGGATGGGGCAGCGGGACCTCGGGCCGGGGCCAAAGCAGAGGCGACCGGGGGGGCCGGCGCGGCCGGGACGACTGCCGACCCCCCGACCGCCGCGCCCTCCGTCGCTGGCTCCCCCCTCCCTCCGTCCTCCGGCCAAGGCTCCCAGGCCACCGGTTTGATCTGGCATTTGCGATTCACCCCGCTGAAGTGACCTCCCTGCTCGAGGACAGCGCGCACGATGCGCAGTCGATCCAATTGATCCATCTCGGCGTCGGTGAGTCCGCCGAAGGCCACGTGGCCGGCGCCGGGGGGGGGGGGGTGGGGGCGGGCCGCGCCGGGGGGGGGGCGCTGGTACCGGCGGGGTGCGCGGGGGGATGCGCGGAGGAGGAGGAGGAGTGGGAGGTGGGCGTCTCTCCGGCTGTCGTCGTCGTCGTCGTCGTCGAGGGAGCCGGTCCGGGTCTGGCAGCGGCGCCGTCTCCCATAGCCGTGTCTGGCCCGGCCTCCACCGCGCCGCCCGCATCCAAGCTCTTCCGATGCCTACCGACTCCAGCTCGCGCCGTCCAGACGTCGGCAGCGCTCGCTGCCCGGTCTCGATCACGTTCAGCAGCATCGCGTCGGGCGACGAGCTCGCCGACAACCCCTCGGACGCACTCCAGCAGCTCTTGCATCTGTGGAGGACTCTTGAGTTTCGCCTCCCGTCCTTTTTTACCACCGTACCGATTCAACAGGGACAAGAACGCGGGATGATCGACCCGGACCTTGACTTTTTGTTTCGGCGTTCTGTCGCCGTGTCTCACAACCGCGAGGACACACCGGAGCTCCTCCAGCGGCTCTCCATCGGGCCCGTTGTCGTCGGGGCCGTCGAGGTCGGCATCGGCGTCCCCACCGGCGGAAAGGCCGAGGCCGAGGCGGGCAGCAGCAGTGGCGGTGCCGGCTCTGCCATCTCTGTCATCAGGGCCGCCAGACGAGATGGCCGAGCCGGACCGCGGGCCAGCTTGAGTGAGGCCCGAGAGGCCCGCAAGGCCCGAGATGCCAGGCGGGTCGGGCTCGCGCTGAGGCAGCGGGGGCGGGTTGCGCGGCGGCAATTGGAGTCTATCGGGAGCCAAGGCCGAAAGCATGATGCCACGCAAGACACGGAAACAGTCCTCGTGATACTTTTTGGACGACTTGACGAAGCTGGGCGTGCGTCGGGGGGGTGTTGGGTTTTTGATGAAGATGATAACGATGACGATGACGATGATAACAACGATGATGTTGGAAAGATGATGAAAGTGACGATGGGCGTGATGATGACATTGACGAGGCTCGCCTCCAGCCGTTCACGTCGCAAACGTAAGTGCGACCGCGATCGCTCCGCAGCAGGTCGAACCCACAAACCTTCTGCCCAAACGCCAAGGAAACGACACGCGCCATTTCCTTCTCCGACGGCGTCAAAAGCACGGGAAATCGAAGTTCTTTTCCCTCGGCGGTTCTCAGCACTCTGCCATCCACCGCGGGCGCTCGCCTCGCTTCGGCGTGCGCGTACCGGGGCCCCACAGTGTAGACCTTGATATCGGTGCCTCCTGTGGGCAGAAAACTCTCATAGAGATAGGAGCCATCCCGTCTTACCTTGCCGTCGTGGTCCGGATCGAACATGGCGCTCTTGTTGGCAATCTTCCGAAAGAGAAGCTTGACCCCGCCACCGCTGGCTTGGGGGTAGTAGATGTGGATGTTGTGGTCCTCCCCGCTGGCGGGCTTTTCCACAAAGGGCTTGTAGATGCGCTCGATGCGCCCATCGGGAGCCGTGGCCTCGACCCAGTCGTCGCCCTCGGCAAATCCTTCCGGGTCGACGCCGGGCTCAAAGCCGTCCCGGTCGGCGACGACGTGGCGCGGCACCGGGATGCCGACCTGGCGTAGCCGACGGTATACGGCTCTTCTGTCCAACAACAGCCGTTGTTGTCTCAGATCGTTGATCAGGTACGGACGCACACGATCGACGTATTCAACGGCTTTGTCCAACGGAAACCCCGCGGAAAAGAAGGAGATCAAACAATCCACCGCGGGCCATTCCGTTGTGGGGCGCTGCAGGATAAGAGCGTCGGAAAAGACGACGATTTCGAATTCTCCACTGCGCTGAAGCCGATCGAGGATTTGGCGCATGGGCGCCGATTCCGCTTTCTTTTGCATCGCGCACACTCCTGCAGGAAGAAGGGGGGGGGGATTGTAGAGGGGGTGATGCGAGAGTCAGGCAGGCCGAAGAGCTGTCGTGTCCACCCGCGACGGCATCCTTGCGCACGCTCCGGACTCGCCAACGAGGACACGGGGCAAGCCGTGTGACGCCTCGCAGGGCGACCCGCGCAGAGTCGAGGGGAAAACGTTATGCGAGTGGATGCGGCGCAGCGGGGCCGAGTTGGACCGCGAGGCTTGAGCGATGCCGCTGGAGCCAGACAGGTGCACGGTCCGCTGCTGGGGGGATCCAGGCCCGTCGAGAGGGGCCGCGTCGCGCATCTGCCCCTCCTGGGTGGTCAAGGGTCGCGCGCCGGGGATGACGTGCGCGAGTGCCAAGGGTGGCTCTGTGGTCGACCTCAGGCGAGGGGGGGCGTGCGCTAAGGGGGGGGAGGCGGCGGGGTCAGCAGCGGGGTCGGCGGCGGTGGGGTCGGCGGCGAGGCGAGTCGGCGAGGCCGCGGATGAGGCCTCGCCGCTGCGGCCTCCGGCATCCGCGGTCACCTCTCGCTCTTCCACGGGAGGATAGGCGGCCTTAAGCGGCGAGGGTGGGGCGCGATGACCCAGGTCTCCCGCGGAAGCCACGGCGCCGACGGACCCATTGCGAGCACCTGGCGCCCTTGTTGCTCGGTCGCTAGGCCCTCTCCGTTCCGGCCCGGGGGGGCTCCGCTCCGCGCGAGCAGGGGAGCCTCCGGGTGGAGGACTCTCCTCCATCTCCGTGGGTTCTAGCTTTGCTGGGGTATGCGGGACGGAAGCAGAGGACCAGCGACTCACCCGCCATGTCAGTCGCGTTGCGCAGAGTGTCTAGGGTGACTTTGCGTCCGATTCGCAGGTTTTTTTCCAGCCGTGACCACCTCCCGCATAATTTCCACCATTCAAATTGTTGCGGGGCGGTCAATCAGCCGCGCCCTGCCCGAGGGCCGTCAGGGGCGTTGCCGCGACGCCTGCTGGTGCGAGCCTTGCCCGGCGGCTGGCGTGGCCTCTCCTTCGTCGCTTTTTGGGTGCGTGGGCGCCCATCGGTGGTGCCCCGCGATATAAATTGACGATGGCGACCGTTTTCTTGCGAGAAATAAGCGGTAAACCTCCGAGAGACTCCGCTGGGGGCCCCGCAGCAGTACCTCCCAGGGCTGCCACAGCTGTCACCATGTCACCTGATGACCCGAGCCGGCGCACCGCGACGGAAAAGCGCCTGCTGCCCGCCCGCCGCCCACGCCCTTCCGCCCCCCGCGTCCTGGTCATCGCCGGTCCCACGGCCGCCGGAAAGACGGCCCTCGCCCTGCGCCTCTGCGGGGCCCGCCCCATTTACGACAAAGGTGCCGCTGACCCCCCTCGCCACGCTCCGCCCCCCGCCGGCCCCGCCCCCCTCTGCTCCGCTGGGGCCGAAATCGTCAACGCCGACTCCGTTCAGGTGTACCGAGGTCTCGACGTCGGCAGCGACAAGGCCTCCCTAGAGGAGCGCGGGGGCGTACCCCACCACCTCCTCGACGACCTAGACCCGGCCGACTCTCACGACGTCGTCACGTTCGCGCACAGCGCATCAGCGGCGCTCGACGACATCGTGGCGCGGGGGAGGGCCCCGGTGGTGGTGGGTGGCACGGGATTCTATCTTTGGACCCTCATCAACGGAACGCCAAAGACGGGAGCTTCAGAGCTGCCGCGGGGCGTCGGGGGGCTCGGGGTGGAGGGCGGCGCCTCAGCCGTAGCTTCGTGCCCGCGCACGGCAGCGGCCATCGAGGCCGTCGAGGCCGCGGCGCGTGAGGCCGAGGCGGCGTGGATGGTCACGGCCGACCACGATCGCGCCGCGGTCGAGACGGAGGATTCGACCTCGGCCTCGGCGCCCACCGCTGCCTCGCGCAGCCCCTCGCGCGCCCGCAAGGCCGCCGACGCCAGAGCCGCAAACCGGGCCCGCCGCGCGGCAGGGTGGGCGGCGGCCTGCGCCCTCGTCGAGCGCCGCCTCGGGGACCCTGAGACGGCCGCGCGACTCCTCGACGCTCCGCACAATTGGACACGGCTCCGACGTGCCGTCGAGGCCCTCATCCAGGCCAACCCTGCCCTGTTTGGTGCCGGCGACAGCCACATTGATGACGGCGATGGCGCGGCACCCCCCTCGGGGACCGTGCGTCTGGCGTCGCTGGCGCGCGACACATCGACTGAGCTCGACTTTGACTTTCGGCGAGCAGCAAGGGGCTCCAATCGACTTGACAGGGGCGGGTCAAGTCACTTTTCTCGACCGGTCGTCCACGCGCCCCTGCCCCACTGCCCTCCACCCCTCCTCGCAGATGCGTCTATCTCCACCGCCCTCGCCTCGTCCTCTTCCGCCGGATCGACGCGCGGGTCGAGCGGATGCTGCGCCCCGCGGGCCTTCTTTCCGAGTGCCTTGCACTTGCATCGCGCCCCATTTCCAAGTCGGCCGACGGGCGCGCACTGCGGGCGGGCAGTCACCCGAGCACGACGTCTATCGGATACCGGCAGGGACTCGAGGCCCTCGCGCGGTGGGCTAGGGAGGATGCGCGTTGGATATCGGCCGACGATAACAATAACGATGATGAATGCGAGGACGAAAACGACGACGACAATCCCAACCCTGCTGTGACCGGTGATGAGGTCCGGGCGCTGGCGGCGTCTGTGGCGTCGGCAACACGGACGTTGGTGCGACGGCAGACAACGTGGTTTCGCGGTAACGGTGCCTTCACATGGGTCGATCTCGGGTCTGGAGAGGGATCGTCGGAGGAGCTGCGGGTGGCCGAAGACCGTGCCGCGGCCGCGGTGATGGCGATCTGGGACGCGACGCCAGACGACGCGGCTGCCGTGGCAGCAGCGCGGTCCTCGGGGGCACCGGCGGCAGAGCGCCTCACCAAGGAAGAGGAGCAACAGCTCAAGCGCTACGTGACCAAGTGGACAATCCTTGCGCCCGGGTCCGAGGGGGAACTAGCCGCGCGGCGCGAAGCGGCTCGGTGCGCTCGCGCTTGGCGTCGGCGTGGATTGGGGTGAGGGAACGGACGGCATGATTGAGGATTCGAACATTGCCGCCCTTGAACCCCGCCGCCCGAATCCGCTCTAGAGCAGCCCAAAACCCACGCTGCCCTCGCGCAGCGCGACTGTCAACCGCTCTCGCAATACGTCGACGGAACCGTAGTCGGGCAGGAGGAGAACATTGAAGCAAGTGTGCGACGTGGGCAGAGGCGCAGCCCTGCCGTCCCGTCCCGGCAGCCCATCACCGTTGCGCTGGACGACAAGGCCCACTGCGCCGAGCCCGCCGACGGGGGCACGATCGGACCCCGTGGCGAAGGCCAGCAGACGACGCCGGTCGCGGAGGGAAAGGCCGCCTGTGCCCGAACCGCCCTCCGGACCGCGGACGGCCTCCCAGAGGGCGCGGACAGTAGGGTGGTTGGGATGGTAGCCGCCCTCATACTGTGCGAAGGCCTCGAGAGCGCCCCAGTCGAGGTCCAGGGCTCCTCTCACGAGGATCTCGAGCTCGCGCGGACCCACAAAGGGGGGGCGGGCCGTCTGGAGGGCGCCGGCGACACCGCGGTATCCGTCTCGGAGGGAGGCGATGGCAGCGAGGACATCTGGGCGTCCTCCGCAGTCGCCAGAGGGCGCATCGCAGTCAGGCCAACCAAACACCCGGTCGACGCAGCGGTCGACCAGTCGGCGGGCGTCGGCGTGGCACTCGATGGGCGGTCCCGGGTCGTCCGACTCGGCGTCCGAGCCGTCGCCAGGAAATGGCGGCGGGGTGGGCGAGGCGGGGCTGCTGCCGCTTGGCACCACGGCATCAAGGTCGGAAGCGTGGAGGCCTGCCTGCCGCAGCTCATCGTCCGACAGCTCCAGCAGACGGCGAAGACTCAACGCAAGGGTCGGGTGTGTCTCCGCGAGGTCCTCCAGGCCGGGGCGCCGGAGGAACACTCCGCCGCGTCCCTCAGCGACGTCGGCCATGTCATTTGCTTCGTCGACTCCAACTCCGACGCAATTCGACCCATCGTGTGGCCCACCATCGTCCTCCGGAGGATCCAGCTCGCCTAGAAGAGCACGGTACACCAGAGGCGCTAAGCGGACGTCCAGGATGTGCCCGTTGTACACTGCCAAACCTAACAATTGCCCAACAAGCCTATAGCTCGAGGGCGGCTCGGGGCAACCAGGCGTAGGCCAAACCCACGGCGGCGCCTCTGGCTCGGCTGCGTCTCCCGCCCCGCCCGCCAAATCAGCCGGCTCGCCCAGCGGCGCGAACATGCCAAAGGCCGGGTCGAACGTCTCGCGCAGCAACAGCTGAAAAAACTCCTTGGCCACTCCTCCCTCGTCCAATCCGTCCTCCTCAGCCCCGCCCGAGACGAATGACACCCGCAGCGGTCGAGAAAAGTGCCGCGGCGGTCTTCCTGACAGCGCCGCCAACGCGTCCTCCAACAGAGCCTCGCGCCGCACCACCACGTGGAGCCACGCCGAGGCGTCGGCTCTGTCCCGGGGCGCACCGGCCAGGAAAGCTGCATCGCGGGCCTGGCGGGCGGCGGCGTGCTTGAGGTGGGCCGCCTCAACCTGGACCAGCCGGGCCTTGGCAGCCGTGTCGAGCAGAAAGGGGGCGGCGTCGAGCAAGGAGGGGAAGGGAGGGCCGTTGCTGGGGTGGTTCGGGTGGTCGAGGTGGATGCTGTCAGATCCACCGTCAGCTGCGCGGGCGGGGCCGCCAGCGCCGGCAGTTCCGTTGGCGCCAGCTGGGGGGTCGCCGGCGCGTGCCACCGACAGCCTGCCGCTTGGGCCGAGGGCGAGGTCGCTAAGCGGGGGAAGATCGATAAACGTGGCGCTGCCGTCGTCCTCGCGCCCGACCCCCGTGTCACCGTTGTGCCCGATGTCGTCGTCGGGGCCGATGTCGTCGTCGCCCGGGTCCATCCCCATCGAGGCAGCTGCACGGGCGCCTGCGCTCGCGGCGGCGTCGGCCGCCGCCCCGCCAACGCCCGCGGCGCCCTCAAGGGAAGGGCGTCCAGCCAGCCAGACGCGATATTCGTAATCGAGGATGTCGTCTCCCAAGGCCGACGCGGCGGGGGACACGAACTCGTCGGCCGCCAATCCGCCCGAGCCGCCCTCACCCGACGCGCCGAGCCGGCGCCGGATGAGCCGGACCCGCGCGGCTGCGGCGGCAACGTCGGCAGCCGATGAGCCGCGCTCAGCTGCCACTTCTCGGCTCTCCCACTCAGCATCCGCAGCCTCCCGTGCGTCACATGCCGCGCGCACCAGAGAGGCGACGCCTGCCGCGCGCAGCACGGCGCTGCGGGCACGAAGCCAGGGCCCCGCGCCCCCGTCGACCCCGACGGGGTCCAGAGCCCCGAGGCCGCTCCCCGCCAGGGGGGAGAGGGCGTCGCCACCCACGATGGCTTCGTGGAGACGCCGAAGCGCCGGTCGCAGGAGCCGCCTCCGGAGGTGGTGCCCGGGGAGATGCGCCCGGGCTGGGCCCCCAGCCAGGGCGGCGATGAGGCGCTCGCGTGTTCCGGGCCCGGCCGCGGCGAGGGCCGAGCCCCAGCTGTCGGCGAGACGTCGTGCGCGGGCTCTCACCGCGGGGGGGCTGAGGAGAAGAGCCTCCCGCTCCCTCCGCTGGGCGTCGTCGATGGCGCGGCGGGTGCGGCGGATCTCGCGGCGGGTCGACCTCCGGGCCTCCTCGAGGAGAGCGCTCGAGTACCCCCGCTCGTCCCTCCACCCCGGGGATTCGTCGCCGTGGTCGTGTCCGCCGAGTCCCGAGAGAAGGGGTCGGTCCCTCCCCCCACATGCCTCCCCATCGTCCTCGCCGTCCCCGTCGTCGGACGACCCGGCCACCGAGGTCCACCCCCTCGCCCACTCGGGCGTCACAAGGGGGAGGGCGGGGGAGTCGTAGCTCCCCCCGAACGCCCCTCCGGGCTCCCCGCCCGACCCAGCGACCCCGAGTTCGTCGGCGAGGCCGTCAAGAGACGCGTCGTCCGGGTCGTCGTGAGTGTCGGACGACGACCCGTCGTTGCCGCCGCTGCCGCCGCCGCTGGCGGCATCCCCCACCCCGAGCCCGGCCCGGCGCCTCCTCCGGCGCGACGAGGGGGGAGGGGCCAGGAGGGGACACAGAAGAGCGACGAGGAGGGCGGGCTCCCACTCGGGGGGAGCGGCACAGGCGCCCCCCCCCACCCCCGCCCACGCCCCCACTTCCCCGGAAGAGAATCCGTCCCCCGCGGCGGCGGCCGCCCTGGCGGCGGCGCGGCCGGCCCGGGCGGCCCCCTCCAGGAGGTGGCAGAGGGCCGACGACAGGGCGGCGGCCACCAGAGGTGCGGGGTCCGGCGGGGCTGGCCCAGTCCGGAATCCGTCACCACCAGGGCCCGTCGCCACGTCGCGCCGTGGAGGAGGTTTCTGGAGGAGGCGTCGATATATTTCCTCGACCGCCGCCAAATCGAGCTCCGGGACCCCCGGGGGGGGCGGCGGGGGCGGGAGCGGGGGAGAGAGGGTCGAGGTCGCCACCCCGGGGGGGGGGGCGGAGCCGGGCCGCCGGGGGAGATGCGGCTCCGGCGGCGGAGAACAGCGATGGGGTCTTCCGAGGCGACCGCGGCGGTGGCGGACACGGAGGAGGCGTCCTCGGAGGCGCCCACCGTGTGACCGAACCCGACGAGGATGAGACCGGGAGAAGAGAAGACGTCCTCGACCGCCGCGGCCAGGCGGGCGGCGGCGACGCGCTCGCGTGCCCGGCGGCGGGCCAGGGAGCCCCGGGCGCCGCCGGACCGGCGGTGACGGTCGCTCGAGCCGCCGTCGCTGCCATCGTCGCAGGCACCCCCGGGGGCACGCGCAGCGGCGAGGAGCTCGAGGAGGGGCGGCACAAGCGGAGCTCTGTCGGCAGCGGTGACGACGGCCCCGGCCTCGGCGCCCGGGGCGGGGAGGAGGGCGACCCAGTGACGGGCACCAGCCGCAACGGCGGTGGCGCCCCGAGGCAAGCCGGGAACTCGCGCGGGAAGGCAGTCCGGGCGGGAGTCGTTGCCTACGGAGGCGACCGACGGGGCGGTCTCGGCTCCCCAGATGCGCAGCGGGGGGCACTGCCAGACGTGGCCGGCGGCATCAACGGAGAGGGTGGACTCGCCGCCGGCTGTCACAGCCACGACGGCCCGCCGCGACAGCGCAGCGCAGGGGCGCGGCAGGGCCTCATCGGTCCGTCTTCCGTGGCCGAGCTGCCCGCGGTCGCCTGCGCCCCACGTCACGAGCCGCCCGAGCTCGTCGCACGCCGCCGTGTGGTTGTCCCCGCATGCCACTGCCCGGGCGGGCCACCCGCCCGGGAACCCCGAGGGGGCGAGACGGGCCGCGGGGGACTCCGCGTCGTCTTCGGCGTCCCCCGTCCAGCCCCGGGCCACGGGGCACGGCGTCGCTGCGTGGGTGCCAGCCCCGCACACCCCCACGCCTCCTCCATCGCCCCCTCTTCCCAGCTGACCGCGTGCCCCCGCCCCCCAGGTCCAGACCCGGCCAAGGGCGTCGAGGGCTGCGGCGTGGCCCCTGCCGCACGACACCTCTGCCACTGCCGTGGCCCACAGGCGTTCAACGAGGAGCGGGCGGGAGGATGCGCGCGACGACGAGCCGGAACGTGCCGACGGGTGGGCGGAGGAGCCGTCGTTGGGGCTTGTCGGTGCAAGTGAGTAGACGTGGCCCGAGGCGGTGACGGAGATGTCGTGGGCGCCTCCGCACGCCACGCGGCGGAAACGGAGATCCCTCGCACCGGCCAAGGCGGCGGGGACGGACGATGCGTGAGCGGACTGCTTCCCCGCGGGATCCCCGTCGAAGTTGGCAGTGGCCCCGGCATCCGACCCGCCCCCCCAAACGTAGAGGGTTCCACAGGGGGCCGCCACGCGAGACTTGCCGGCGCCGAGGCCGACGGAGACGGCGCGGAGCGGCGGCGGATCGACAGGCGGGGCGTCGGCGGGCGGGGCAGGGCGTTGGAGGTGAGCGACCGAGGTCGAGGAGGATGAGTGGGATGGGGATCGGCCAAGCTGCGATGCGTCGTCGGCGCCGCACAGCCAGAGCTCTCCAGACCGCGTGACGACGGCGAGCGAGTGAGGGCCAGCGTAGACGGCGACTGCATCGCGAGTGGCCGGGTGGTCGATGCGCTGGGGGTGGTCCCGATCGTCGCTGCGAGGAAAGGGGGGGAGGTGGTGGTCGGCGAGGTGGACGGGGTCGTTGGCGGGGCGGCCTTGGCGCGTTATACGTGGGGCCCGCGTCGTTCACTTCTGCATTCGTGGCACTCGCAAGTCATTCAACCCAAGTTGTCCTCGTCCTCCCTCTCCCCAAGTCCACACGGACGACGACGTTGACGAAGAGGCCAGGAGAGAGGACGCGGCCGAGAGACGAGCGCGCTCGGGCAGCGGTTCTGCCTCCGCAGTGGCCTGCATCCCGGGCGAGTGACGACGCAAGTGATGACGCGACGCACTGAATGATGCCGCGAACGGGGCTCGATTCGAGCAGTAAAGTGACCCCTCACCTCACCTGCCCTCCCCCACCGAAGGCTCGGCTGGTAACTGACTCGCTTCGCCGCATTAGCGCCCCCCCCCCCCCCCCCCCCCCCC
>Ga0181576_10003437_pt1 | contig 11663 bp, 7 predicted proteins | sample 101ome_22_FD_132464 | JGI IMG/M metagenome (GOLD analysis project Ga0181576, IMG submission 132464) | Coastal salt marsh microbial communities from the Groves Creek Marsh, Skidaway Island, Georgia - 101412BT metaG (megahit assembly) | ecosystem: Environmental > Aquatic > Marine > Intertidal zone...
GGGGGGGGGGGGGGGGGGGGGGGGGGGGGGGGGGGGGGGGGGGGGGGGGGGGGGGGGGGGGGGGGGGGGGGGGGGGGGGGGGGGGGGGGGGGGGGGGCGGCGGTGGGGGGGGGGGGGGGGAGGGAGCTGGGGCAGGCAGACTGTCAACCCGCGGCGGTCTTCTTCTGCGGGCGGCGCTGGACGCCAAGAATGGAGTAGATGTCGCCGGAGCTCTCCCCGTTGCAACCGGCGACGGCGGTTCCGACGACGAGAAGAATGACAACGATGACCCTGATGCTCTCGCGGCCTGGGATCGGGCGGGGCGCGAGGCTCGACGGGCCCGGGGTCGGCGGGGGGGTGCGTCGCTAGATGTGGCTGCGGCGCGGGTGACGCGCAAGGCGGGGCGGAGGGCGGCCGACAAGGGCCGCGGTTCAAGCGGCCCGGCCTCGGATGCGGTGGACGTGAGGGAGCGGGAGCGCGACCGCTGGCTGGACGACGTGTGGGGGGGGCGTGGGGCTGGGGTGGGGTCAGAGGCCGGGGGCGGGGCAGGGGGCGGGCCAGCCGACGCCGACGATGGCTGGCCCGGTGACGCGGTCGGGTGGCCTCGGACGCGCGGCACAGATGGCACCGATGGCATGGCGAATGCGCGGCGGCCGAGCGCGGCCGTTATGCCACCCCCGCAAGCAGTGCGACTCGACTCGGACGGGGAAGACGACGGCTGGGGGGGCGGGGCGGCTGCCCCTGCTGGCGCGGTGTCCCTTGCCATGCCCCCACCCCCGGCCGCGGACCCGGCCAGCGGTCTTCCTGGAGACTCGTCGAGAGCTCCCCTCTCCCCAGCTCTCCTCGCCCTGTGCGGTCGTCTCGGCTGTGCCCCTGGCGCGCCGCGCCGCGCCGTCGGCGCCATCGTCAGCGGCGCCCGTGGCCCGGCCGATGCCCGCCGTGCCCTTGCCGCCTTGCGGCTTCCGCCTCGCGAGGCCGCCCGTCTCTCCGCCGACGCGTGTTTCCGTCTGGCGGCCGCGGAGGGGGGGGCGGAAACTCGCTCCGTCGGCGATGATAACGACAGTGGCGGCGGCGGCCTCACTAAGGCTGCCCCCCGGCCCGGCTCTGCATGCTGCGGCTGCGGCGTCCCCTCTGGGGCGTGCTTTGGCCGCGTCCGCCCCCTCCGCCCGCTCAACCCGTTTTACGAGGCGGTGGTCCGCCGCGTCGCTGCTGGGGACGACGCCGGGGGCGCCCCCGGGGGCCGTGGGGGCCGGGGCGTTGCCCGGGGGGGTGGGCGTGGGGCGCTCGAGCGGGGCTCGGGTGGGGACGGCCCCCGTGGCGGGCCCAGCGGGGAGGCGTCGGGGGCCTGTCGCGCTGCGCGTGGAGTTCTCTGGGCGACGCTCGACGCGCTGCGGCGCAGTGGAGACTTCGAAGCGGCTCCGGCCTGCGCGGGGGACGCTGCCGGGGCGCGGGTTGCGGAACTGGCGGCATCCCTGGTCCTGCCGCCGACGCACCCCGACAGGGCGCTGATGCTGCCGACGTCGACGACCCCTTCGCTCGCCCCACCTGCTGTCAGTCTGGCGCTCTTTCTGCGGTATGGCGCGGCGGATCTCGAGGACGCCGCGGCGTGGCTGCAGCGGGCGGGGCGGAGGGCCCCGGGGTCGGTCGAGGCGGCCGACGATGCGGCGAGCCCCGAGGGCGCACGCGCCCGCGCATTTGCCCGATTTGCGATTCTTGTCGCCGCTGGCGCCGTGCGCCTTCCGGGTGGGGGCGGGACGAGCGAACTGCTTGGGCCGGGCGGGCCTGAGTCGCTGGGAGGGGTGGCCGAGGGACGGCGGGCGCTGCGCGCCTGTCTCCTCGTGACGCGGTGTGTGGGGGGGTCGTCCCTGTCCGAGGCCGAACGGGCGGAGGCAATCGAGGAGCTGAGAAAAGAATGAAGAAACGCCCCTTTTTCCTCCAATCGTTATCATAAAGAGGTGCGACCCGCCATCTCGGGCCGTTCGGGCCAAGAGGGTGACGGGGATGGCCGGCAGTGGCGGAGCATCGGACGACCTGTCGGCTGACGCGGTCGCCTCGGCGCTCGGCGCGCTTGGTCGCTCCTCCTTCTCCGAAGGTGGCACCGATGATAGTGGCGACGAAGGTGGTTCGACCGGACGACGTGTGCGGATGAGCCAGAGAGACCTTGGCGAGCGGGACCGAGGCCGTGACACCCGCGGCCGCCATGACGCCGGGCCCGCTGCCGCTGCCCCCGCCGCGGCGCCGCCGACCCGACCCTCGCCTTCCACCACCCAGTCGTATCCCTACCCATCTTGGTCGAGGAGGACCAGGAGGACATGGCCCGCCAGATGTCGACCCGCAGCAGGGCGCCCTCGGCCCGGTCGGGTATACTGTCGGTACGGCAGTCGAAAAGCAGTCGGTGGCGGGACCCTCCGGGGGCGGGGGCAAGGGAGGGGGCTAGCCCGTTCCAGAGCCGGGCGGAGTCGCCCACTTGGCCGACCCGAGAGGGCCGAGAGGAAGCAGACCTCGGCGCCAGGGCGTGCGCCCCGGCCGTGGCTGTGGGGATTCGGCTGTCGTGGACGGCCGAGACTGAGGCCGAGGCCGAGGCGGGTGCGCCGGCGCCATGGGGGCCAAAAGACGAGCCGACTTCGGCACGGCTCCCAGCCGCCGCCGCTGCCCCCGCCTACGCCCTCGCCCCAGCACTGTCGTCCGGGCAGCGTCGCCGCGGAGGTCACATCGCCTCATCCCGCATCGACAATGACCGCGCCCGCCCCACTGCCGCTGCTGCGGCACATGGGCCCGTGTCCGTCCTCAAGCGTGGCGGGAGCTCCGCCACCCCCAAACGCGCTGCCGCCCGCCCCACCGCAATGGTGAATCTCGATCATCCCCCCGCGGTGCGAGGACCAGTGCAGAGCCGCCTCCACCACACGACGGCTGCTGCCGCCGGCAAACGGCGAGTCCCGCCCCCTCCCACCCCCCCCAACGAGCCGGCGACGGAACTTTCGCCTGTTAGCCATACCCGTCGTCGCACCGGGGCGTCTTCCGGCCACCCTCGCCCCGTGTCCGCACGCCAATCCGGCGGCCTCTCCCGGAGAAAGGTAGGCCGCCAGGAGGCGCGCCCATCCCCCCTCCTCCTCGCCCGCGACCGCGGCGACCCCGACGGTCCCTCGACCGCCGCAGCCGTTGCAGCCGCCCGCGCTCTCGACGGCAGCGGAGCGACTTCGTGGGAGGACTCGGTCGCTCTCTGGGATCGCGACACCCTGGTGGGGTCCCCGTGGGGGTCGCCGGTGCGGCTGCCTCCGCCTCCCTCACTGCCTCACCCTCCCCCGCCCCTAGTGCCCATGACTGAGCCGTCCGGCTCTGATGCTATCGCTGTCGCTTCAGCCTCAGATGAGATCGCCCTGGCGGAGCTGCACACGGCGTGCCACCGCGGTGACCTCAGTGCCGTCGTGAGCCTACTCGCCGACAAACCCGGTCTGGCCTTGGCCCCCGACCCCGCTTCCGGGGCGACAGCTGTTGCGTGCGCCGCAGCGGGTGGTCACGTGAGTGTTCTTGAGGCGCTGACGGTGGCGCGGAGGGGAGTGTGGCCTCCCAAGGGGGGAGAAGAGGGGGAGGAGGGAGTGGGGGGAGCCCCACCGCCCTGTCTCGCCGCAGCGGCTGGCCATATTGAGGCCCTGACTTGGCTACTCGAGCGGGAGCCTGGCAGCGCGCTCACCCGCGGGCCGCGCGGCGCGTCGCCCCTGCACTGCGCCATCCACGCCGCCTCGGCCGCGGCGGAGGCGGCGGAGGTGGCGGCCGCGCCACCGCCCAGGGGTGCAGGGCGGCCTCCGCCGTCTGGAGTGGACGCGGTGGCGCGGGGTCGAGCTGGGCGCGCAATGGCCTGCGCCCGTGCGGTGCTACGGGCTGCCGCCGAGGTCGCCGGGGGTGGTGCGGCCGACGGAACGCGGCGGGTGACCGCCCTGCGGGACGCCGGGGGCAGGACGCCGCTGCTGGCAGCTGCCGCGGCAGGCCTGCCCACTCTCGTGACCCTTCTTGTCCGGGCCGGGTCCGATCTGCGGGCCACGGACGCGGGGGGGGCCACGGCGCTCCACTTGGCGGCGGCGCGGGCGCCCGTAAGGGCTGCCTCTGAAGGCGACCATGACGGTGGGGCGGCTTGCCTCGGCATCCTGCTGGCCGAGCCTGCCGGCCGCGATCCAGGTCTGCTTGGCGCGTTGGACGCGACAGGGCGCCGGGCAGTCGACTTGGCGGCAACAGCGGCATCGGACCGTCACAACAACGCAGGCGCAGCCCGGCTCGCTGCCCTCCTCGCGGTTGAGGACGGGGACCGCGCCGACCTCTCTGCCGAGGCCGCGGCTGTCGTCCGCCGTGCTGTCGAGATGAGGGCGGCGGGGCGGGCGGCGGGACGGCCACCGACACCAGGCAAGGCGCCAGCGGTGCCTCCCCTTCTCGGCTGCGCGACGAGGTCGTCGCCCCCCAGCGGAGCGGCGCGACTCTTGCGCGACCTCTCCCGCGACCACACGCTGAATGGCACTTTGTTTGCCGATGCCGACAGCCACGCCGACGACCTCAGCGTAAGTCCGACACCGAGTCCCATGCCTTCTCCGCAGCGCTCTGCAGCTGGGGGAGGAGGGTAGCGGGCGGGTGCAAGAGAGAAAAAGAAACGGTTCACACCGCCACGGGTCCCGTTACATCCGCGCCCGAGTCACCGGCGTGGATAACTCTCGTTTCGCTAGGGTGCTCAGGTGCACCTCATCTGGCCCGTCGGCAATGCGAAGGGTGCGGGCCTGGGCCCAGAGCCAAGCTAGCGGGACGTCGCCCGAGACCCCCGCACCCCCGTGGATCTGCATCGCGAAGTCGATGGCGGCGAGAGCGGCCTCGGGCGTGGCGACCTTGGCCTCGGCCACCACAAAGCGGGCAGCGCGGGTCGACGCGACCGTCGCGCCACCGACCCCGCCGTCAATCACCGACGCGGCGCGAAGGACCAGGAGGCGTGCGCCCTCGAGCGCGATGCGGCGCCTGGCCAGCGCCTCGCGGAGTGAGCCCTGCTGCTTCAGCGGCCCGCCAAAGGCGTGGCGCCGCCTGGCACGATCGGCCGCGAGGGACAGCGCTCGATCCGCCATCCCGATCAAACGCGCGCAGTGGTGCAGCCGGCCTGGCCCGAGCCTGCCTTGGGCGATTTCGAAGCCACGTCCGGCCCCCAGCACGACGCCGACGGAAGGATCCTTGCCGTCGACGGCGACGTCAGTGAATCTCACCTCGGCGTGGCCGTGAGGCCCGTCCCAGTACCCCATCACAGACAGGGGCCGCACAATTTTAATCCCCGGCGAGTCCATAGGGAGGACTACGATGGACTGCTGTCGGTGCACGTCCGTGCATCCGGGGGCGCTCTTGCCCATGAAAAGGCAGCAACCACCCACACGACACCGCGGGTCCATCGCGCCTGACGTCCACCACTTTGTGCCCGACAGAGTGATCAGCCCAGCGGCATCGTCAATAACCACCTGCGCCTCTATGTTGGTCGCGTCAGACGACGCCACCGCTGGTTCCGTCATCGCGAAGCAGGACCGTATCCTGCCGTCTAGCAGAGGCAGCAGCCACCGACGCTTCTGCTCGGGCGAACCGTACCGTCCCAGCACCTCCATGTTGCCAGTGTCGGGTGCGCTGCAGTTGAGCGCCTCGGAAGCGCACGGGTACCCACCCAGCACCGACGCCACGTGCATGTACTCGATGTTGGTGAGGCCAGCGCCCAGAAGCATCGTCGGCCGCACGCCGCCGATGTCGTCGTCATCACCGTCGACCTCAACCTTCCGCTCGATGTGGGCGAGCGCATCGGCGAGCTCGGGTAGGCCCGCGGCCATGGAGTGGGCAAGAGCAGGGGCGATCCAGAGGTTCCAGAGGCCACGTCTCCGTGCCTCGTCGGCCAGCTGGGCTTGAAGAGGGTGCGTCGTCCACCGGTTGGGCCCCTCGCCGTGGGCGTGGATGGCGGCCTCGGCCGGGGCAACGCGCTCAGAGACAAAGCGCCCGACGCGGTCAAGCAGCCGGGCGAGACGGGGGGAGGGGGCGCCGAGCGTGGGTGTTGCTGTCACCGGCGGTGCCCCCGCAACCGCCCCTGTCCCCGCGTGGTCTCGCCGGCGTAGCGCCGCCTTGGCGACCTCGGAGACGGCCTCGAGGGCTGCGCCCCCCGTCGCCACCGCGGCATCGGCGCCCGCGGCCGTGCCGGCGACCACACGGGCAGCGACCCCTGACAGGATCCCCTGGACCCTCAAAGCTGCCAGGGCTACGTACCACGCCCAGACCCGCTCCCACGCGCCCGGCTCAGTGGCCTCGACCGCGGCCAACGCGGGACCGAGGCCTCGCCGCCGGACATACTCGCGGACGGTCCCCGCCTCTGTTAGGAGGCCAGTCAAAGGACACACGTCTCCACCGTCGCCGTCGTCGCCATCACCCGCCAATGTCCACCGGATCCCCCCAGCACCCGCCTCGTCGGGTCCGCACCAGGGCCCCCGCCCTCCAGCGAGGCTCGGCACCGCTCCCCCGAGGTGGGGCAGGCGGTGAACGAGACAGAGGTGGGCCAGGTCCCCCAGGGGGCACCCCACAGCCACGCTGAGCTCCCAGTCGAGGACACCAGCCACTGGGAGGACGGAAGAAGCGTCGGCGGACATGCAGTCGGGCTCATTTGCGGCAAAGACGACGTTGTCGACTCGAAAGTCTCCGTGGACTCGACACCCGCCCCGGGCCCGCGCCTCTCCGGGCGGCAAGAAGACCGTGATGACACGGGACGAGGGGGCACCGGTGGGGTTGAGGAGAGCTGCGGCGACACTAGCAGCGGCGGCAGCGGCGCGGCTGGCCGCCGCATTGCGCGTGTGGACGCGGGCCGCAGCCATGCACTGCGGGGCCCAGGCCTCGATCTGACGGCAGGCCCAGCGGGGCGGCGCAGGCAGGGCGGGGCTGTGGGAGGTGGCCCCTCCGGTGGAACCGATGATTGGTCCGCACCCATGAAGGTTGGCGAGAAATCGGGCGCAGGCCCGCCCCGCCGCGGTGCGACTGCGGGGCGAGAGGGAGGGCAGGGACGGGTCCCGGTGGACGGTTCCCCGCACGAGCTCCATCACATAAAATGGTGCGTCAAGGGGGGGTGGCATTTCAGCCCCGCGGGTCGGCCCTGCACTCTTGAACACTATGCGTGGCACGGGGAGGCCGCGGGCCGCGCAGTCGGCCAGGGCGCGGCACTCCCTCATGACATCGTGGGCGCCGGGGGCGCCGGGGGGCCCGGGGGGGGGCTTGCGCAGTACTGCAACGGGGGGGCGAGAGGGGGGGTCTGGAGGGGCGGTACGAGTGACAGAGTGGGAGACGGAGCCTGACCCCACGGCTCTCTCGCCGAGTGGTCTCACGCCAGCGACGTCCCGCCCGGAGGCGTCGATGAAGGTGATGAGGTAGGTGGGGTTGGACTGGCCGTGGCCGAATCGGCCGACCCGGAGACGCCGGGCGGCTGGCGGAGCTGCGCCGCCCTGTTTCAGTGCCCCCAACAGGGTTTGCTCGTCGAGGGCGAAGGCAGCTGTCGGCGGTCCGACGGAGGAGACGGCGTCGGTACGAAAGGAAGACATGTTTGCCTTCTCTCTCTGCGCTTCGGGCTAGCCCCGCCCACCGGGTCGCCCGTGACAGCTTTGAAGACGGGACAGCCGTCGGTGAGTAGCGGCGAGAAACGGTGGGGTGGGGACGGGGAAGGCAGTTGACGGCAGGGGAAGGTGTCCGGGCTCGGGACCCCAATTAAACCCAACAAGATGCCAGTCGGGATTCCCCGCAAGTGTCGAAGGGGCCGCTCGAGCGCTCGAGCCTACAGCCGACCCCTTTCCGCACTGGCGGCGTTCCTCGAAGGCTTTCTTCTCTTCTTTCGATACGCCGACTCAGCGAAACTGCAGCAGGATCGATCATGGCGAGTCAACTTGGTGCTGGATTGGGATTGCGCTCGCCGGCCTGCGACCCGGCCGCTAGTCAGTGGCGGGGGTCGCGACGAGGCTCTGGTCCCTCTCCAACGCTTGGTCTACTTCCTGCACCCGCGCAGAACGCCCTCTCGTCCGCCTCTGCTACTTTCGCGCCTAGGGCCCTCAGCGGCAGGTTTGCCAGTGGCCCGCGCTCCGTCTTTTCCGCTCGGCCGAATGTCATGGCATTCGCGGCGACCTCAGCCACCCCCGAGGACTGGGAGGAGAAGGTGATTCAGGCGAGATCCGGGCGGCGGATGGCAGATACGTCGAGCGATCCGGCCACGCCGGCGCTCGGGTAGCGCGCGTCGCGCCGACGTCGACGAGAGGAGCTGCGAGGGGATGGACGAAGCGGGTCTATCTGTAAACAGCTAGCCATCTGCCTGCCTCGTCGAGCGGATCCTCCTCCGGCCCGCCGACTCCTTTCCCCCCACCACCCCGCCCGGACTCTTCCATACCCGCATTCTCCACAGGCCTCCAAGAACGGTCCCGTCCTCGTCGACTTCTGGGCCACGTGGCGAGCGTGTGGGCCAAGGTTGAGGGGACGACCGCCCCGGCCCCTGCTCCCAGCCCCATCCCCCATCCCCGCCCCCCACCTCCGCCCCGCGACCACTTCCTCGCAGGTGCGGTCCCTGCAAGCTCATGGCCCCCCTGATGGACTGGGCCACCGTCGAGTTCCCTTCCCTCGAGGCCGTCGTCAAGGTTGACGCAGATTCGGCCCCTGGCCTCGTCGAGTCCCTCAGCGTCTATGGGTTGCCCACGCTCCTCGTGTTCAAGGGAGGAGAGGCTGTCGAGGGGAGCAAGCGGGAGGGGGCCATCACCAAGAAAGGACTCACCGAGTACCTTGGCAAGCACGGGGTGCCGCAGAGGGAGGCGTGAGGTAGGGAGGATGTGCCGGTGAGGGTTGAGGGGAGCCGAGGGCGGAGCAGCGGGGCCGCTGCAGCATCTGACCTCGGGGGAGTCTTTTTGGGAGGGATCGAGGAAAGGAAGGAGTGGCGGAGCCTCTGAATCGTGTGCCGAACTCCCCAACCCCCAGTCCTACCTCTCGCTAGACGGTGACGCGCCGCCTGGCTCCGTGGTCGGCAGGTGGAAAGTAGGGTGCATGGCGCGGGGCGTCGCCCCGCCGGCCTTCGATCCCGACGCCCATGAGGAGGGCGGGCCCAGCAAAGGCCAGCGCGAGGCCCCCTAAAAACCACGAGGAGGAGACCCCGTAGGACTTTGGGGACTGGAGGGCCTCGGCAGGGTGAGCTGTGCCGTCCCAGATGGTCCAGTCGTGTTTTTCCAGGGGCAGCCGGTCTGTGCGGACCTTCTGCGGTTTGTAGAGGCCGCCGGAGAAATACCCTCTGCGTGCATGCCGAGTGGGACGAGAGGTCGGGGAGGGGTCGCGGGCGGCGCAAGCTTGGTGGGCCACACGCCTCGGCCTCGGTCACTCGGTCACGGTGGAGGACGACCTGATGCAGCGCAGGACGGCGCGTCGGGACTGCCTGGCGCGGCGCGCCCATTGGATCCGCCCAAGAAGCGACCGATGATGAGGCGCCGTGGGCGAAGGGATGTCCGTCACCTCTCGACAGAGACCAGGAGGAGGCGCTGCAGCAGTCGGCGACGTTCGCTGTAGCCGACCGAGCGACTCGGGGAGCGGCGGCCGTGCAATCCCGATAGCAGCCACGAAAATCACAGAAAGGAACCAGCCTCCGCGACGCGCGGACGCAGCAGACCTCACGTTGCGGGAGGGCATCCTTGCCCTGGCGCGGCTGCGTTGGCCCCCATTCGCGGCGCACAGTCCCGAAACAGGCGCACTCGTCCCGGCTGCGAGGTCGAGAACGAATGCCCACAGACCGCTGGCCGAAGCTACCGCCGCATCCGCTCGCCTGTCGGGAAGCGCCACCGCGCCGCCACCTCCCCGCGAACCTCGCGCGAGGGCCGCGAGGCCTCTCCTTGCGGCGGACAGGGCGCCCGACGGTGCTGAGGAGGACCTCTCGGACGTCGGGACGAGAGGCGTCCCCGGCTGTCGCGAGAGGTGGGCGGGGGGAGGGTTGGCAGGACGACCCGATGGCTCCTCCCCTCGTTGAGTCCGGCCCACCTCGGCCCTTCTCATGCCACCCTCAGCCCTTCTTGCGCACATGCGCTCCTTAAAGTGCGACGGCCGCGCTAAATGGCTACAGCCTGGCGGCCGCATCGAGGAGCCCTCGGGCTGTTCGCCTCGTCTCGCAAGGAGCTGGACCGCGCACGTGAGCGGTGGTGGCGGCCGAAGTCGCAGGCGCGCCCCGCGCCCCGTTACTTAATTTTGGACGTTTCTGCCCTCGTTATATGTTGCATGCAGGAGAAGCTGTCTCTAAGGTGGACCTCGAGGGCCTCCGAGCAGTCGTCGTGGGCGGAACGAGCGGAATCGGCCACGGCCTCGCCGAGGCCCTCGCTCGGCGCGGCGCCTCTGTGATTATAGTGGGCCGCAGCGAGGAGCGCGGCGCCGCGGTCGTGACGGCGTGCGAGATGGCGTCGGCGTCCGCAGGCCGCGAGGCGTCGCACGAGTTCGTGGCGTGCGACTGCTTCTCCCTCGCCGACGTGAGGCGTGTCGTCGAGAGCATCCTCGTGCCAACATCCTCGCGCCCCCCTGGGACCCCTGCCGTTGATCTCCTCGCTCTGACCCAGGGCCGGGCGTCGATCGAGGGATTCACACCCACGTCCGAGGGCCTCGACAAGAAGATGGCGGTGCACGTGTGGAGCCGTGCGGCCTTCGCGCTGGCCCTCGCCCCTACACTGGCGTTGAGCGCGGCCCTTGCGAAACCGAATGGGCCACCGCGGGGCCGGACGCTGACCGTCCTGTCGGCCGGGGTGCACGGCCGCTGGGACGCCTGGACTCGACCGGGCTACATGGAGCTGCGGCGGGGTTTTTCGGTGTCCGCTGCCGCCAACGCCGCGGGCGTCTACAATGATGCCCTCGTCCACGGCCTCTCTTTGGCCCATCCCTCGTCCCTCTACGCCCACGCTGCCCCGGGCATCGTCAGCACACGCTGGGGGTCCGACTTCCCAGCGCCCCTCCGGATCGTTACGCGGATACTCATGCCCCTCTTCGCCAAGCATCAGGACCACGCCGCGGACTTTCTCCTCGCTGGGTGGCTGACTGAGGGGCACTCAGGCGCCCCACCCTCGGGCGTCCGCTTGCTCGACCAGCACGGCCGCGCGTCTCCGGACTGGGCGCCAGGGCACGATGCGCGGTGGGAGACGCTCTGGGGCCGAATGCTAGCGGTGGTGGGTAGGGGGGGGACCTGTGATGAGGGGCACGCGACGAGGTGAAGCCGATGCCGCGTGAGCTGTCTCTTTTCCGACTAAGGACAGCGCACAGTCCTCCTACCGTCGAGATCGCCGGCGAAAAACGAGCGGTAGACGTCGCGGTCGCAGCTCTAGACCTCCGTGCAGGCTAGAGGAGGACAGGCCTAGCCGGCAGACGTCGCGCGTCTCTTGCGTCGAGAGTGGCGAGCCCACGGCATCCGCGGGGACTGATCCCGTGCAGCACGCCTTTTCGCAAGAAAGAGACTGGCTCGAATCCGTGAGACTCTGTCACGACTCGTCCCGCGCTCTCCGCCGTTGACTCCCCACCGCCATCCCCATGCCCCGAAGCCCTTGCATCGTGTCAACGCTCTTTCTCGCCCCTTTTCTTCCCTCCAGGCCGACTCGCGCGGAGGATCGCCCTCCCCCCCCCCCCCCCCCCCCCCCCCCCCCCGACCCCCCCCCCCC
>Ga0181576_10003442_pt1 | contig 11657 bp, 8 predicted proteins | sample 101ome_22_FD_132464 | JGI IMG/M metagenome (GOLD analysis project Ga0181576, IMG submission 132464) | Coastal salt marsh microbial communities from the Groves Creek Marsh, Skidaway Island, Georgia - 101412BT metaG (megahit assembly) | ecosystem: Environmental > Aquatic > Marine > Intertidal zone...
CAATGGATTACTCAGCCGAACTCGATTGGCGCGCGTACTTTTCAAGTACGGTCGCGATGACCCAGCGGTATCTCGCTTTAGATCGATTGAACTGATTGAGCACGACGATCGGGATAACCGCGGCGATGCGCCGATCGAGAGGATCCATCACTGTGCTAATAGATTTGTGCAAATTTGCTCTGATGAGCCCGTCGCGGCGCGCGCGCTCCACACTTACGTGGAAAACCCAGAACCAGATGAGGCGAGCGCGGCGGATCAAGACGAAGTCGATAGGTTTCTAAAAGAGACTGGTTATGCGAACGAACTAGGCTTGCGCACGAAGCAGCGCGAAGCCATCAAGCACATATTGAATCCAGACCGGCCTGATGTAACCCTCGCAGTACCCACAGCGTACGGTAAAACGACGGTTTTCATCACAGCCGCCATCCACGAAGTGTTGTGCGGCAACGGTAAGGCCGTCGTCTGGCTCCCGTACAACGCATTGATGAGCGAAATAGCTGAGACTTTTGCGGATTTGGCAGATCGGGATCTTGATTTGAGCGAAGATTTACGTGAACAGTTCGGAAATGAAAATGAAGGGCAACAGATGCGAGGTTTGATGGGGTACGTAGTGCAGCGCACGAATATCGAGATGAAAGAGACGCAAGCGCCCTACGGTGGAACGTTTTATGTACGAGAGCCTGACACTCTACTACCAAGACGGATCACTTGGACGGTTTGGCGTGGGGTGCAAAGCGATGCTTTCATGCGTGAGCATCAACATTCCGACATTTTCAAGTCGGCTGACATCATTCTCGCGACGCCAGATAAATGGACATGGCCGGATAAAACGAATGGTTACTGTGACTCATTTGTGAGCAAGTTCAGCGACGTTCTCCATAACATAGGTCTTCTTGTGATCGATGAGGCGCATCAGTTGAGCGACGTTTTCGGCGCGAACATTCGAGAAGTTATCAAACGGATGAGGGTTATTCACAGAGTGCGGTGTAGTCGCGAGACTGGAAGAAGTGGCAAACGCAGGCAAGCTCAGGGTTACCTTCGGTTTCGTACGCTACTTAGCAGCGCAACCTTGGCAGAACCCGAAGGGTTTACGAACCAGTTGTTGGATGGGAATGGTCAGTACGCCAAGATAGTACAATTGGAACAAGCTACTGAGTACTCGTCTAGACCTTTGGATAGAATGTACGTACGCGCGTCGCAAGAAGACTTCGATTCGTCCAGTGAGGTGGATGAGGACGACTCAGATACGACTCCCGCTCAGCGCGAGCTCAGGAAACTTTGTGGTTTGGACACGGACGACGTGAGAGGCAGTATGAGAGAAGCTGCGGATCGGCGACAACAACGACTCGTGCTGCTTTTGGATGGAGAGATAAAAATCGATGTTTTGAAAAAACTGCTCGCTCCAAGTGTCATCCACGAAGAAATACGACGGTGTTTGATTTTCATTGACAGCAAATTCATGGCGAATGTGTTCATCAGGAACTTATACAGTGTGCAGCAGCAGTGGAAACGGGCAAATAAACAGTTGGTTGTCACTCCGTATCACGGAGACTGCGCGACGTACCATCGTCGCGTGTACGAGGGACTTTTCCGAAAATGGGTAGGGACTGGCGACAAGGGCGACAAGCACTCGCTACACGTGATTGTGGCGACATCTGCCCTGGAAGCTGGTGTTAATATCGCTGGCTGTGATCTCATTTTTGTCCTTGACGCCCGAAAATGTTCGTGCGCATCACTCACCCAAAGAATTGGACGCGGCGGCCGTCACGCCGGGCGGCCGGCGCTCGTTGTTATTGGCGTATCTCAGAATCAGAAAAGGAAAGGTAAAGATAAAGACGAAGAAGAGGACGAAGAAGAAGACGAAGAAGAGGACGAAGAAGAGGACGAAGAAGCGAGTGAAAAGGATGTGCGACTGTTATTGCTCGACCCAAAGAAATATCTCGCGGAGGCACAATCACAAAGGAAACTTGCGAAAAGTACAGCGATACCTCTGTACGGAGATTTACAACTCATTCGCGACGCGAGTCATTTAGGACTGGACGAACGTTTTCTCCCGGAAAACAGCAGTCAAGATGAGATCGTCACAAAACTCCGCCGCGAGATACCTGTTTTAGCACAAGGCGATGCGGCGGATAACGATGTTCGTCTTCCGGTGCGAGGTATAAGTTCGAATTCAGTCTCACTTCTCTTATGTGATAAGGATGGTCGGTCTATTGTTGCGCGCGGTGGCGTTCCAGTTGAAATCGCCAAAACCGACGCCATAAAGTGCTTTGACCACTATCATCCTATGGCGCGAACTCGGGACCCGCACGGTCGAATGGTGTTTGCGGGTTTTGGTTACGTATTGCGGCGTGGCACTAACTCAGGTGCAAGCTGGATGAAACGCCTATCTGCGGTACGCGTAGCCCTCATGACTGATAAATATGGGAAAAGCGTATTCCCGCACTTGAATCACAGGAGTATAACGTCAAGCGAATGGGTGGAAGATGTGTCATTCGAAGCACCGGAAAACGTGGCGAACGTGAATAGTGCAATCACCGTTGGTGTGGTAAAGATCTCGCGAGAATGGAAAGGTTATAGCGCACCTGAAGAGCGCGAGAGTAGTACTGACGTGAAGGAACATGGCGTTTACTTCAAAGGTCGAGACGACATGGACACTTTTTTCACTCCCGCAGTGGAACAAACAAGTGGGTGGACGTGCAATTTTTCATTGCCAAAAGAACGCGTCAACGAACAAGTGGTTCGCGATGGTTGTCTCACTCTCGCCGCAGCTCTTGAATTCAGGGCGGCTGAATCATTAAACTGCTCCACGCAGCACATCAACGTTCGAATAAAGAAGAGCCAATCTGCCCAAGATGACGCCGCCGTCCAACTTCAACTCATTGTTTACGAAACCGCTCACACGGGACTGGCCCGTGAGCTCACCAAACATCTTCGTGAGTGGCTCTCGGCATCAGAACTCTCTGAACGTCTATTCGAAGATAAAAATTTTTATTTAAGCAGAGAAATACGCGAGTTGATGAATGACGGAAGGCTCGGAAATGCGGTGAACATGGCAGCCAACTATTTGAACGAGGTGACGCGCGTGTTGGAGCCGGTGTTCACTTAACGGAAGTAGCGCACGTTGGAAGTTCTACACCCCGTGGACGCAGACTTGACGGGCGAGCGGCCGAGACGATATTTGTACTAGCGACAGTAGGCGCTTTGATCGCTCGCACGCATACATGCGGCGATACAAATATATGCCGGTCGAAGACACGGAGATCGAGACCGAAATCAAGGCATCACCCCCGGAAGTCGAACTGACGCCTGTGAAATTCGACTCCAAACCCACACCGCCGCCGCCAGTCGTGAACTGCGTCAGCGACGTTGATGCAAATGGTCAGGGCAACACACAAGAACACTTTTTGGACTACCGTTGCGTATTACCACACGTCTGCACGGTAATCAACGACGATAGCACTTCAGTGATAGTAGGTCGTTTAGTCCCACGGCTACTGTTGTCTTTTCTTCCTGGTTAGGTACTCAGACAGTGCCTTTTCGCCGCTGTTAGGCGTCACCAGGCAGTTGAACTCAACGATCCGCGCCCACCTCGTCCAACGCGCCCGCTCGATCTAGTGCAGTGCGAGGATCGATGCTCTCGTCGCCACCCCGTGGCGAGCGCGCGAGCGAGACCGCCACGCGCACGCGTCTCAATTCGAACCGAGACGGCATCTTTCGTCATCACGAGCACATCTCGCCCGATTGCGTCGCCGCGGTGTGCGCGCGACGCGCTCAAACGTACCAATCGCACGATACGCTCGATACCAGCGCCTTCGTGTTTTACGCGGCGTCGATGATACGTCTCGGAGTGAGGCTGTGTGTGCCGCGTGACCTCGACGCGGGCGGCGCGCGTCACACCTTCGAGCGCTGAGGTACCGACGACGACGTCGACGACGCGCGAGGCGACGATGACGCCGAGCGCGTCGCGGACGTCTCGTCCACTGTTCGGCGGCGCGCTGACGTGCGCGCTCGACGCTCGGTTCGAGGATGCGTCCACCTTCATGCCATCCGTTCCCGACCACCAAGAGATTTTCGTCGACCGCGCGCGCGACGAGACCGTCATCGTCGAGCTCGTGGACGCGATCGAGGACCGAACCGGATCGACGCTCGGCGCGTTCGCGTTCGAGGACGCGTGCGACGCGTGCGATGCGATCGAGCGACGATTGGTGACCGCGAAGACGGTGTCGACGTCGGGACGCGGCGGCGGCGGCGGCGGCGGGGACGTCGTCGTCGTCTACGGCGTCATGCGCGCCGCGAAATCGAGATCGACCGACGTGAACGACGTCGACGTGTGGGGTGCGATCATTCGTCTGCCTCGAGCGAACACCGACGCGTTGGTGTGGCACTGCAGACCGTTCGCGTTCGCGGGCTCGGCGACGACGCCCGGCGGCGACGACGCCGCGCCGAGCGACGAGACGCGCGTGCGTCGGGGCGACGAGACGCCGTCCGAGGCGTTGCGAGGGGTGGTGGAGACGTTCGAGGTTCGAGATTGGGGACTGTTCGGCGAGGGGACGTGACGCGTAGTAGAAGACGTTGTACGTACGTAGCGAAGACGAATTAGAAGACATCGGCAGTCACCGACGCGCGACGACGCGCGCGCGCGCGTCGCGTTTTTCTCCACCGCGCGTCGTCGCGATCTCGTCGACATGCCCGCGACGCTCGCGAGCGCGGATCCGAGCGCCGAGCGACGCGATTTCGTCGAATGGTTGACGAAGACGCGCCAGCGCGCGCCCATCCTCCCGCCGCCCTTCGTCCCGTTCGACGACGCGAGCAAGCGGTCGAGGGAGTCGATCGCGCGCGAGACGCTTCGCGCGTGCGGTGCGGCTCTTCGCGTGCTCGAACGATCGAGCGACGGCGACGAGACGACGCCGGGTGAAAATGACGAGGTGTTGTATCGAGCGACGGCGACGACGAGCTCGGGCGTCGCGCTCGGCGATCCAGGCGGCGATTCCGACGTTCCGCGACGCGCGGTGCTTCAGGATGAACACTGCGACGTGACGCGCGGGTTGGAGATCGCGCTGATGAACATGGGCGTGGGCGCTCGGTGGCGCGTTCGATGCGACTGGAGCGTGACGTACGGGCACGAGACGGCGAAGACGAGAGGCTTGCGACCGGATCCGAGATTGCGTGAGGGCGACGCCGTGGTGTACGACATCGAGGTGGTGAATCGCATGCCCGTGGTGGCGATTCGCGTGCGCGAACCGGGGGACGGGTCGGACGTGGCGTTGGCGACGGGCGCGCGCGCGCGAGCGACGAAGAAGGTCGTCGTCTCGGGAAGCGGATGGGAGACGCCGAGACCACCGTTCGAGGCGACGATCGAGGCGAGCGCGATGTTGGTGCGTCACAAGTCGACCGAGCGCGGGGTGGACGCGGAGGAGTTCGTGGAGAAGAAGACGGTGACGTTCGAGGTGGGCGACGGTCGATTGCCGCTGGCGCTCGACGCCGCCGTGCGCACGATGCGTCTGCACGAAGAGGCGCTCGTTTGGAGCAATTACGGAGGGTTCGGGGCGAAACAGAAGGGATCGTCGAGAGCGACGCGATTGATTCCCGCGCTTCCGAGGGACGATTCGGACGCCCCGGACGGGGTGGCGTACAAGGTGCGATTGGCGGCGATGCGACAGGTGCGAGACGTCTTCGACGACGGTACGACGAAAAAGACGCGCACGCGAGAGGGTCAGGGACACTTCCCGTCGGATTGTCCCATGAACGATTGCATGGTGCGCGTGCATTTCGTGTTGTCCACGGCGACCGCCGTCGGCGCGCGACGGACATTGGCGCCGAGGTACGACACGCGCGCCGACGCAAAGTTGAAAGGGAAACCGTTCGAGTTTCGACTCGGATGCGGCGCGTTACCGGAAGCGTTGGAGACGTCCATCAGATTGATGATTCCTCAGGAAGAGTCTAGGGTAGTTTTAGATTTGTCGCTCGGCGAAAAGGCGCGTCAGCGCGGGTACGACGCGAAGACGTGTCGCTCCGACGCGCCGGGACGAGAACACGGCGCGAGCGAATCCCTCGCCACGGTGCAGTGGGACGTCGTGTTGGAATCGTTCGACGCGGCGGTGAATTGGTACAAGGCGGACGTGAGCGATATGCTCGAAGAAGCGCTCGTCATCAAGGAGGAGGCGAACGCGTTGTTCAAGACGGAGGTGTACGAGCTCGCGCGCGCCAAGTACGAAAAGACGCTACACAAACTCGAAAGTCTGCGAGGATTAGACGAAGCTGATTTCGAGCGCGTGGACGCGATGAAGCACACGCTCGCCCTCAACCTGGTCGCGAGCCTACAAAAGCTCCATCGCCACGTCGACGCGATGAAACGAGTGAACAAGATTTTAGACGCCGATCCGACCGACGCCAAGGCGTTGTTTCGACGATCCGTCTCTTTTCTCGCCCTTCACGAATTCTCCGCCGCGCGCGACGACTTATTCGCGTGTTTAGACGCGAATCCGTCGTTACAGAGCACCGTCGCCAAACAACTCGACGTCGTGAAACGACACGAGCGCCAGGCGCTCGCGTCCGAACGCGCCGCCTTCAACTTCAAAGGCAAACTGATGTAACATATTCATTAAAGCGCGCGCGCCGCCCTCACTCACTCACACAAAGTACTTGGCCATCTGAATCTCCTTTCTACTGTATCCACAACGCTCGTAAAATCCCGCATTCTTCTCCGAACAATCCAAGATGACTTTATAACAACCGCACACCTCCGCCGCCTTGGTCAGCGCCTCGATCATCACCCGTCCCAGATCCTTCCCACGTTCGTTCGCGTCCACCACCACGTCCTCGATGTGTCCACACGTCCCACACCCTCGCGTAAACTTTCTCTCGAGCACGAGCGTCCCGCTCGCCACCACTCGATCGCCCGACTCGCTCTCGATCACGTACACGTACTCGGGCCCATCCTGAATCGCGCGGAAACGTCGCTTAAAATCACCCTCGCCCACCTCGGTGAGCTGCGCGAGGAGCGCGCGAAACCCTCGACGATCGTCTCCGGCGCGCAGGCGCCGAACCGCGATCGGCGGCGCGTCGGGACGCTTGTGAGACGTCACGCGAAGTCGCGCGGGCGGGGACCGATGGGAATCCCGGAGGCGATTGATTCGACGAAACAGCGCGCTCGCGAAGAGACCGAGGACAAAGGTGAACGAACCGCGTTTGCTGAAGTACAGCGCGTCGGTGCGCATCGTCGCGGCGGTCGTCGGCGCGCGAGGACGGCGCGGTGTGTGGATTCGAGTGAGGGTGAGGACACGGCGCGTCGAATGCGATTCGGCGAATGGATTCCTTGTGTGATGACTCGCGCGCGGTGCGTTGTGCTACGTGGTGCGCCGTGCATATTAATGATTGCGGACGCACTAGTCGCGTCGGGACGCTCAGACGCGGTCGTCGGGCACCTCGGTGGATTCCTCGTCGACGCCTCGCGCGCACGACATCGAGCCGCACGAGAGACCGCCGTCGTCGTCGTCGATGTACAGCTCGAGAAAGGCGGAGAGGAGGACGAAGGCGGTGCTCGCCCAGAAACACGCGGCGAAGCCCTCGACGGTGGTGCCGGCGTAGGAATAGAGCGCACCGCTGATGATGGTGCCGATGAGACGGCCGAAGGCGTTGGCCATGTAATAATATCCGACGTTGATGGCCACCTTGTTCCCGTCGGCGTATTTGACGACGAGATACGAGTGAATGGCAGAATTCACGGCGAAGAGGAAGGCAAAAACGAAGACGCCGACGAAGATGACGATCGTCTTGCCCGTCGTCTCGCCGGGGTGATTTTGGAAGAGACCGGATTGGATGAACGCGCCGAGGAAGAGCGGCACGCTCACCAAGGCAAAATTCCACACCACCGCCACGTACTTGTTGGGTGGATTTTGTCTGAGCGGTTCCAAGAATAGTTTCGGCGTCCACGTCTGTAATTGTCCGTAGACGATGATGTACCCGGCGAGGATGGCGCCGACGGCGGAGCGCGGCCAACCCATCCCCGTTGCGCTGCGCAAGAAAAACGGCAGCGGCACCTCGAACCACAAATCTCGACTTCCGAATAAAAACATGCGACTGAGCGACAAGACGTTCATGTTATAGCTCTGTTTGAACACGGTGCTCATGGTGATGTTCTTTTTCGAGACGCGTCCGAGAGATTCGTCCAGACAAAACACGGCGAACGGCATCGCCGCGGCGACGAGCGCGATTTGCACCCACAGCGCCGCCTCGTAACTCACGCTCAGCATCGCCGCGCCGATAAAGTATCCCACTCCCTTGAAACTATTTTTTAACCCCGTGATGGCGCTCACGAGCTTGAATAACGAATTTTGCTTGTCCTCGGGCGTCACGAGCTTGGTCACCGTCTTCCCGCCCAACTTTGTCAAATCTTTCGCGATTCCACACAGCGCCTGCGCGCACGTCACGAAGACGATCGCCGTCGTCTTATCCCAAGAATCTTTCCACGCGAACAACATCCCCAATCCCACGATCTGCAGCGTCAATCCCGCCACGAGCGTCCCTCGAATGCCGAAACGTGCCCCCGCCACGCCGGCGGCGAGGTTCGTCCCCGCCCCGCACAGCTCATACAGCGTGAACATGATCGCCACCTCCATCGCCGTGAACCCCTTGGCGTACGCGTGCATGAGCACCAACATCCGCACCGCCCCGTCCGTGGTCGTGAACAGAATGTACGCCAGAGAGATGACTGCGAACGGGCCCAGAAATGTCTTCTTTTCCATCTTCGATGTCGACGCGCCCATCGCGCTCGCGCTCGACTCGCGCGTCGTCTCCCCCTCACGCGCGGTATTAAGCTCGAAAGACATACTCGCGCGTTTTTTTTCTGGCGCCTTTTTCGCGTCCACGCGCGCGGCGCGTCGCGCGCTAACGTCCGGAGCGCCCACCGAAGAAGGTATATTCCACGAAAATGAGCCGAAGCGTCATTCGCGCGCGCGGCGTCTCGCCCGCGCGCCATGTCCCGCGTCCGTCGATTGGAGGACGCGCGAGATCTCACCGGCAAAATTGTTCTCGTCCGCGTCGATCACAACTGCGTCAAGCGAGGCGTCGTCAAGGATGTCCACCGAATCGAGAGCTCGTTGCCGACGCTGTACAACATCGTCGAGCGCGGTGGACGCCCGATCCTGATGACGCACGTCAACAGACCGCGCACCTCGAGCGGTGACATCGTTCGCGACGACGCGAACGACGGCGTCGGGGCGGTCGTGGACGTGTTGAGGGCCAAGTTGGGAGTGACGTTCGCGGCGCCGAGTTTTCAGTGCGACGGCGCGCGCGGCATTCGAAGCGTGGACACGTCGATTAATTTCTTATTGGACGACTTACGCGCGCGACGAATCGGTGGTATATATCTTCCGAACACGCGTTGGTTCGAGGGTGAGGAGTCGCCGCCCGGTTCGGACGCGTACGAGGCGTTCACGAGACAACTCGCGGGTCTGGCGGATGTCTTTGTGAACGACGCGTTCGGGTCGTGGCAACCGCACGCGTCGACGGTCGGCATCACGAAATATCTTCCGTGTTACGCCGGATTGTTGATGCAAAAGGAACTTCACGCGGTGGAGGCGGTGTTGAACCCGGAGCGACCGTTCGTGGCGATCGTGGCCGGGGCCAAGGTGGACACGAAACTCGGGACGCTGCGCGCGGTGGCGTCTCGATGCGATTCGTTAATCCTGGGCGGGGTGGTGTATAACGCCTATCTGTGCGCGAAATACGGCATCGAGATCGAGGGCGTGAGCGAGTCAGACGTCGAGCTCGCGCAAACGCTCCTCGATCCGACGGTGCAGGCGAAAATCGTGGAATTACCCGTCGTCGTCGAGTCGACGTCGCTGCGCGGATGCGGATGCGTGCCTCGAGAGGGCGAGTGCGCGGCGCCGAAGGAAGATTTAGGACGCACGCGCGCGATTCGGGTGTGCGATTTACAACCCGGCGCGAGTTACGCGTACTTTTTAGACGTCGCCGCGAGTTCGTTCGAGGATGAACGCGTGAAAACAGCCATGGACGGCGCGAAAACCATCTTCGTCAACGCCGTCATGGGGTTCACGTCGAGCGGATTTCACGAGGGCACGACGGCGCTCGATCACGCCATCGCAGCGAATAAGAGCGCGCGAAAATACTTTGGAGGCGGCGATACGATTCAGGAGTTCAAGTCGCTCGCGCCGGCGCTCTACATGTCCGCGGCGATCGATCCTTCGTATTATTTATTCACCGGCGGCGGCACGGTGTTAAAGGCGCTCGAGCTCGGCGGCGCCGAACACCTGGAGACGGTGTCGTGTCTCGTGAGCGGTGAGGACGAAAACGTGCCCCCGAGGGATGAACCCAAGTGTAAACAATTCGCGGATTGCGAGTGCTGATCTCGCTTGTAATTAAAAATAGTGCTACCGGTACGTACTGTACTAGTTTTGGCTAATTATTATTAAATCGACGCCGCCGCCATCTTCACGACGTCCACCATGCGGCACGAGTATCCGTACTCGTTATCGTACCACACGTACAGTTTCAAGTGCGTGCCGTCGACGACCATGGTGGATTGCGCGTCGACGATCCCAGATCGCGTGTCGTTGATGAAATCCGTCGACACAAGCGGTTGTTCCTCGTAGCCCATGATGCCGACGAGCGGCCCCTCCTCGGAGTGCTTTTTGAGAATCGCGTTCACCTCCTCCACGGTCACCGGACGCTTCGTCTCGAGGACGATGTCGGTGAGCGACCCGTTGATGAGAGGCACGCGAACGGCGAGACCGTTCAATTTACCCTTGAGCTCGGGAATGATGAGCTGCACCGCCGTGGCGCTCCCCGTGGATGTCGGCGCCAAGTTGACCAAACCGCTCCTCGCCCGTCTCAAATCATCCTTTTTCACGTTCGGCGCGTCCACCATCGACTGCGTGTTCGTCACGTTGTGCACGGTGGTGATACTTCCGCGATGCACCCCGATCTCTTTATGAATCGTCGAGATGACGGGCGCGATGCAATTCGTCGTGCACGACGCCGCCGTCAACACGCGATGCTTCGTCGCGTCGTACTCCTCGTGATTCACCCCGTACACGACGTTCAACGCCCCCTCGCACTTCACCGGCGCCGACACCACCACCTTCTTCACCACCGATCCGTGCTTCTCCCCGAAATACGCGCTCTCGAGCTTTTTCATCTTCAAAAACGCCCCCGTGCACTCCAACACAACCTCGCACCCCGCCGCCGCCCACGGCGCATCCTCTGGATCCTCACACGCCGAGAACCCGATCTCGCGCCCGTCCGACACGCGCAGACACGACTTCTCGTCGTCAAATCGCAACCCTTTACTCCATCGCCCGTGCACGCTGTCGAACTCGCCGAGATAGGCGCACGACCCGCCGCTGCCCGGCGTCTCGTTCACGTGCACGATCTCCAAACTCGGATCGTCGTACGCGACGCGAAACGCCAATCGACCGATGCGGCCGAATCCATTGATACCGATCTTCGTCGTCTTCGTCATCGCGCGCGTCGGCGTTTCGCGTCGATCGCGTCGTCGGCGTCGGCGTGTGAAGGATTGGAAAGAATATTCCGCGAGAAGGCCGACCGACGTTTCGAGACGGCGAGTGGGGGACTCCCCATTGGGTCATGACTCGTCGTTTGTTTGATTCGCGCGTATGGGGACAGCGTGCTCG
>Ga0181576_10003449_pt1 | contig 11640 bp, 10 predicted proteins | sample 101ome_22_FD_132464 | JGI IMG/M metagenome (GOLD analysis project Ga0181576, IMG submission 132464) | Coastal salt marsh microbial communities from the Groves Creek Marsh, Skidaway Island, Georgia - 101412BT metaG (megahit assembly) | ecosystem: Environmental > Aquatic > Marine > Intertidal...
CAATGGCCATTCGCACCACTCGTCTGGCGACATAGAGTGGATCGCAGCCGCCATCGAGCATACGCATCATCCAATAAAGCGCTGCGTCCGGTGAGGAGCCACGCACCGCCTTGTGTAACGCCGATATCTGGTCGTAAAAGATATCACCGCCTTTATCGAAACGCCGCGGATCACCCTGCAACACCTCGGTCAACACTTGATCGTCGACACAGCCGTTTGCCGCCAGATCAATCGCTATTTCCAGCAGATTCATCGCCCGCCGGCCATCGCCATCGGACGCCGTCGCGATACGCTGCAAGGCCTCATCGGAGACCGATACCCCCTGCTCGCACAGCACGGCATCATTAACAAGCGCCCGTCGCATCATGCGCGTGATGGCATCCGCATCGAGTGGACGCAGCCGGTAAACCCGCGCTCTGGATAACAACGCGCTGTTCAACTCGAAGGATGGATTCTCGGTTGTCGCCCCAATGAACACGACCGTACCATCCTCGATGAACGGCAAAAACGCATCTTGCTGGGCCTTATTAAAACGATGCACCTCGTCGACAAACAGAATCGACTGACAGTTGCGTTCCTCGCGGACACGTCGCGCCTCGTCCATCGCCGCGCGGATATCCTTAACACCCGAGAATACGGCTGACAACGCCTGAAAATGGGCATCAGTGCACTCGGCGATCATTCGCGCGAGCGAGGTCTTGCCAACACCCGGAGGCCCCCAAAGGAGCATCGAATGAACGCTACCGGACTCGACCGCTAACCGCAGTGGTTTACCCGGAGCAAGCACATGTTCCTGCCCGACATAATCGTCAAGTGACCGTGGACGCATCCGCGCTGCCAGCGGCGCTTCGGGCCGACTATTCTCACTCATCGTACAGCACGTCTACGTCGGGCGGTGGCGTGAAGCCAAATCGATCCGGCGTAAAAGCCTGGACCTGCTCCACCGCGGTGAAGCCAAGCTCTGTGACTTGGCCAAAACCGTCCGAAATTCGCATGGAACGGAGCACACCGTCTTCAAAACGGATCGCCAACTGTTGGAACAGTGCATCGTCGTCGAGCGGCTTCAACACGAATGCCGACGCATTATCGACCGGCTCCTCACCCTGTATTGCAAAACGCCCCTGCACCGCGTCAATGTCGCCACCAAGCAATAACGACGGCAACTGATCGGCACGCTGATCGAGGGGCCGGACCACAACCTGCATCAGATCCGGATCATACTGCCAGACGGTGGTGCCATCAGACACAACCAATTGCTGATAGGGCTCGGAGGTTTCCCAACGAAATCGCGCTGGATGAGACAGCAACAGCGTGCCGTCACTTTGCTGAAGAACAGCGCCGCTATCATCAATCAAACGCTGCTGAAAATGCGCGCGAATGCTGCGCATGCCTTCTAGCAAGCCGGCCAAACGTGTTACCGAGCTAGTCGGCTGTTCGGCATGCAGCGGCAGTACGCAGCAACAGAGCGCTATGAGCGCGAGAATTCGAGACAATTGGGCACCCGTTCACCATCAATTCCTTGGGGGCGGCGGAGCCAGAACCTCACGACTACCATTGCTGTTCATCGCACTCACGACGCCAGCGGCTTCCATGGATTCAATCATCCGCGCGGCGCGATTGTAGCCGATCCGCAGCTTGCGCTGCACCGCAGATATTGACGCCTTACGACTTTCGGTCACAAAGTGAACCGCTTCATCATAGAGCTTGTCCTCTTCGGGGTCGCCGCCACCTTCGCTTTCTTCGCCCGGCAAATACGCCAGCGGCGAGTTCGCTGCTTCCTCAAGAATACCGTCGATGTAGTTCGGACCAGCCTTGGCACGCAGATCAGCAACCACGCCATGGACCTCTGCGTCGGAGACAAAGGCGCCGTGCACGCGCACCGGGACGCCGCTGCCCGGCGGCAGGTACAACATGTCACCATGGCCGAGCAATTGCTCCGCCCCACCCTGATCGAGGATCGTGCGCGAATCAATCTTTGATGACACCTGAAAACCGATACGCGTCGGAATGTTCGCCTTGATCAACCCGGTAATAACATCGACCGAGGGACGCTGAGTCGCCAAAATAAGGTGAATACCGGCAGCGCGCGCCTTCTGCGCGATCCGAGCAATCAGCTCTTCAACCTTTTTGCCAACAATCATCATCATGTCGGCGAATTCGTCGATCACCACCACAATAGCGGGCAACGTTTCAAGCATCGGCGCTTGCTGCTCGACTTCTTCGAGTAGCAGCATCGGATCCGGCCGCCAGAGCGGATCAGGAATCTCCTCTCCGCGCTCCTGCGCATCGGTGATTTTGCGATTGAAGCCGGCAAGGTTCCGAACACCCATCGCTGCCATCAGGCGATAGCGACGCTCCATCTCGGCAACGCACCAACGCAGTCCATTGGCGGCCTCTTTCATGTCAGTTATAACGGGGGTCAGCAGATGCGGGATGCCCTCGTAGACGGACAACTCAAGCATTTTTGGATCGACCAGCATCAGGCGCACTTCTTTTGGCGAGGCCTTGTAAAGCAGGCTGATCAGCATCGAGTTTACGCCAACCGATTTACCGGAGCCGGTTGTACCCGCGACCAGCAAGTGCGGCATCTTTGCGAGGTCTACCACCACCGGTTCGCCAGAGATGTCATGGCCGAGCGCGAGGCTCAGCGGCGATTTCGCGCTGTCGTAGGCACGCGAGGCCAATACATCGCCGAGCATGACCATTTCACGGTCTTCATTCGGAATCTCAATGCCAACCACGGACTTTCCGGGGATCACTTCGACCACGCGCACGCTGATAACCGCCAGAGAACGCGCCAGATCCTTGGCAAGATTGCTGATCTTACTGACCTTGGTGCCGGGCGCCGGCTGGATTTCGAAACGCGTCACAACAGGACCTGGATACACAGAGGCGACTTTCGCATCAACCCCAAAATCCTTGAGCTTCAGCTCAAGCAAGCGCGACAACGCCTCCAACGCTTCTTGCGAGAAACCTTTTTTGTTGGCCTTGTCCACCATGGCCAGCAAGTTCAGTGGCGGCAATTGCCCGCCGGGGGCATCAAATAGCTTGCCCTGTTTTTCCTTGACGAGTCTGGCAGCCGGTTCCGGGCGTTGGACAGGCATCTTGATCTCGACCTCGAACGCCTCGTCGATGACTGGCTCAGCCTCATTGAACTCGAGCCTTTGGGCATCAACCACAGGGTCTTTGCGCTCACGTCGCTGGCGGACGGGTTTGGTGGGTCTCTCTCGCGCAACTTCCTCTTGCGGCGGCAGACCATTACGCCAGCCTTGTATACGACTGATCGCTATTGCCAGCCAGCGGTCTGCCATCATACGCAGACGTTCCAGGCCCGTCAGCGTGTGACGTCCGACGTCTTCACTCAGTTTGACCAGCGATAAATCCGTGCTGATAGTGACGCCGAACAGCATCAAGGCAATCATCAACAATTGCGAGCCCGCAAGACCAAATGCGCTCGTGCAGGCCTGCGCCATCGCGGTGCCAAGCATACCGCCCGTGCCAAAAGGAAGCAGTGTCGCTGTGCTTCCGGCAATTGCGAACAGTGTCGACATCGCCATCAGCAGCAGCACGCAGCCGACCCCTCTGATCGACACCAGCAATAAATCGAATTCAAAGGGCACATTGCGGTCGCGAATAAGTGTCCAGCTGTATTGCGCCAGCAGCGCAGGCAACAGCCACGCGACGTGCCCGAGCAACGATAAGCTGAAGTCGGCGATCCAGGCGCCGGCAGCGCCAGCGGAGTTGTTGATCACGCCCCCGTTTCCGGTACCCGACCAACCGGGATCACCCACGCTATATGTACCCAGAGCCAACATCAGGAACAATGCGATCGTCAGCATCAGTATGATACTGCCCTCTCGCATTCCGTTTAGCAGCGACGCTGACGGATCACGCTCCATAATCGCTGAAGCACCCCTTGTTTTAGCCAATTTCTGCACCATCCCATACTGAAAACCGGTACACCGACGACGGATTCCCGGTCAATCGAATCTGTAACTCAATTCCCTCTACAGGTACACTTTGCCCTCCGCGAACGCAGGGCATCTTCAAGTATAGGAAAGATCTGGGAAGTTGCCCGAATCGAGAATGATCCAGACAAGACGACAACCATGAGCAACAGCAAACACCATAAATTGATTATTCTGGGCTCCGGCCCTGCGGGCTACACCGCTGCCGTGTACGCGGCGCGCGCGAACCTGAAGCCCGCGATCATCACTGGCATCGAACAGGGTGGCCAGCTGATGACAACCACCGAGGTTGAAAACTGGCCAGGCGGTCATGCCCACCTGCAGGGTCCGGAGCTGATGCAATCGATGAAGGAGCATGTCGAGCGCTTCGACGTTGATCTGGTGTTCGATCACATTCATACGACTGACCTGAGCAGCCGCCCATTCAAACTCCAAGGCGACAGTGGCGAGTACACCTGTGATGCGTTGATCATAGCGACGGGCGCGTCAGCCAAGTATCTGGGGCTGGAATCAGAAGAGGCCTTCAAAGGCCGCGGGGTAAGCGCCTGCGCTACCTGCGACGGCTTTTTCTACCGCAACAAAGAAGTCGCGGTCATCGGAGGGGGTAATACTGCGGTCGAGGAAGCGCTTTATCTGGCGAACCTCGCCTCCAAGGTATATGTGGTCCATCGCCGTGATCAGTTCCGGTCAGAAAAAATTCTTGCTGACCGACTGTATGCCCGCGCTGAAGAAGGAAAAGTCGAGTTGGTGCTTGATGCAACGCTCGACGAAGTGCTGGGCGACGATTCAGGGGTAACAGGCATACGCGTTCGTAGCACCAAAGACGACAGCACCCGGGATATTGATCTCATGGGCGTCTTTATTGCGATCGGACACACACCGAACACCGGTATCTTCGATGGCCAGATGGAGATGGAAAACGGCTACATCGTGACCCGCAGCGGTCTGAATGGAAACGCCACAGCAACCAGTGTAGAGGGCGTTTTTGCCGCTGGCGACGTCGCCGACCACAACTACAGGCAGGCGATTACGTCGGCCGGATTCGGCTGCATGGCCGCGCTCGATGCGGAGAAATTTCTCGATCAGGAAGACTGAACATCATGCCGCGCGTCGTGATATTACGAAGCGCGGAGCAGCCGTTTCCGGATCCGGAAACGGCGCTTCACTACCCTAATGGTCTGCTCGCTGCCGGCGGCGATTTAAGTCCGGATAGACTCCTCGCCGCGTATCGCCGCGGCATTTTTCCTTGGTATGAACACCCGCAACCGATTCTCTGGTGGTCGCCCGATCCACGCATGGTGTTGTTTCCAAACGAGATCCATATCTCGCGGTCATTACGTAAGCGTCTACGACATACAGATTTTCGCATCACGGCCGATACCAGTTTTGAAGCCGTGATAGACGCCTGCGCGGCGCCGCGAGACTACACCAGTGATACCTGGATAGGCGGTGATATGCGTGATGCCTATGTGCAGCTTCACCGACTGGGGCATGCACATTCGATTGAAGTATGGCTCGACAATGAACTTATAGGCGGCTTGTATGGCGTCGGGATCGGTGCTGTGTTCTTCGGCGAATCAATGTTCAGTCGTACCCGGGATGCCTCAAAAATCGCCCTGGTGCACCTCGAAGGACAGCTACGTCAATGGGATTACGCATTGATTGATTGCCAACAGGATACGCCGCACATGCGAAGCATGGGTGGAAGAACCATTGCGCGAACAGAATTTCTCGCTATATTGGGCAAAGAGTGTGAACGGGAAAGGCCGATTGGCACATGGTCCATTAACTGGAAATACACGAACTGACTATGGGTAATGCGATTTCTTTGCTGTCTAACGTGCGGGTCTTTGCGACCTACCCGCACGACTGCAGCTACATTGACGGTGAGCAGGCGACCACGCTGTTTGTGGATCCCAGCACACCGGTCGATCAGCCCCTCTACAGTCAGTTGTCAGCCATCGGTTTTCGTCGCAGTGGAGCGCATCTGTATCGTCCTCACTGCGCCACCTGCAACGCATGCGTTCCCGCACGCATCCCGGTGGAGGATTTCAAACCCAACCGCAGTCAGCGCAAGCTGATCGCTCGAAATGCTGACCTCTGCGTCAAGGAAGTCGCCTCGATCGCAGACCGCGAGTACTTTGAGCTCTATGTGCGCTATATCAATGACCGCCATAGCGATGGGGATATGTATCCACCGAACCGGGAACAATACGACAGCTTCCTGACGCGGGAATGGGGAACCACACGGTTTTATGAGTTCCGCGATGGCGCCAAACTGGTGGCTTTGGCAGTCGTGGACGTCCTCGATATTGGACTCGCGGCCATTTACACCTTCTATGACGCCAGCGACACCAGACGCAGCCTCGGTAGCTACGCGGTGCTGTGGCAAATTGAACTGGCTCGCTCCCTCGGCCTGCATGCTGTCTATCTCGGCTACTACATCCGAGACTGCCGCAAGATGAACTACAAAGCCAAATTTCGCCCCATCGAGCTGCTCACCCAAGGACACTGGGTGCGGCTCAGCTGACGGTCACAATACCGCGCTTTTGTTTTGCCTGATGCTTGCGTTTTGAGGCAGAATGCCGTCGCTTATTTTACGAGGAAGGTTACTGCCGAATGGCGAAAGAAGACGTGTTAGAAATGGAAGGCGAGGTGATCGACACCCTGCCGAACACTACATTCAAGGTTCGCCTTGAGAACGGTCACACCGTTATCGCCCACATCAGCGGAAAGATGCGCAAGCACTACATTCGCATACTCACCGGCGATAAGGTCAAGGTGGAATTGACACCATACGACCTCACCAAAGGCCGCATTACCTTCCGCGAGCGTTAATTGCTGCTCGAACCGGCCTGATCAGGCCGGTTCGCACTCCTCCACGCGAAGCGTCAGTTCACCGTCCTCAACGGTCACCAGCACCGTACCTGAACGGCCTTCCAGATCACCGAAAAGCAACATCTCCGCCAGCGGCTTCTTGATGTGTTCCTGAATGACTCTGGCCATTGGCCGAGCACCCATCTTTTCATCGTAGCCCTTCTCAACCAGCCAGTCTTTGGCAGCGTCATCGACGTCGATTGTTACCTTGCGATCGGCGATTTGGGCCTCAAGCTCTGCAACAAATTTATCGACCACCGTGCGCACGACCTCAGGAGGCAGCGAGCCAAACTGAATGATGGAATCGAGTCGGTTCCGGAACTCAGGCGTGAACATCTTCTTGACGGCTTCCATACCATCGGTAGCGTGGTCCTGATCCATAAAGCCGATCGATCGACGACTGACGAGCTCTGCACCCGCGTTGGTTGTCATGATCAATACTGTATTGCGGAAATCGGCTTTGCGGCCATTGTTGTCGGTAAGCGTGCCGTGATCCATCACCTGCAGCAGCAAATTGAACACCTCGGGATGCGCCTTCTCGATCTCATCGAGAAGCACCACGCTGTGTGGATGTTTGGTGACTGCTTCAGTCAACAAACCTCCCTGATCAAAGCCCACATAGCCCGGTGGCGCACCAATCAGCCGCGATACCGTATGCCGCTCCATGTATTCAGACATATCAAAGCGAACAAGCTCAAGGCCCAGCGTATTGGCGAGCTGCCGTGTGACCTCGGTTTTACCAACGCCGGTCGGCCCTGCAAACAAGAAACATCCGATGGGCTTTTCCTGCGCCTTGAGGCCAGCCCTGGACATTTTGATCGATGTTGCCAATGCGCTGATCGCCGCATCTTGTCCGTAAACAACCTTGCGCAGATCGTCCTCAAGATTTCGCAGCGATTCCTTATCGGAGGCCGACACACTGCGCGGCGGAATACGAGCAATCTTGGCGACCACATCTTCGATTTCCTTGACGCCGATCTGCTTTTTACGTTTTGACGGTGCTAGCAAACGCTGATACGCGCCTGCCTCATCAATAACGTCGATCGCCTTGTCCGGCAGGAACCGATCCTGGATGTAGCGCTCTGCCAGCTCAGCTGCTGCCTGCAACCCCTTATTGGTGAAGCGCAGGTCGTAATGATCTTCAAAACGTGATTTGAGCCCCTTTAGGATCTCGTAGGTTTCCTCAACACTCGGCTCGTTGACATCGACCTTCTGGAAGCGGCGGCTAAGCGCCCGGTCCTTATCGAATATCCCTCGAAACTCCTGAAACGTCGTCGACCCAATCACCCGGATTTCACCGCTGCTGAGCAAAGGCTTGAGCAGATTCGACGCATCCATCACACCGCCAGAAGCCGCTCCGGCTCCAATGATGGTATGAATTTCATCGATGAACAAAATGGAATGAGGCTTTTTCTTGAGTTCGGCCAGAAGACCCTTGAAGCGTTTTTCGAAATCGCCTCGATACTTCGTTCCCGCCAATAAAGAACCCAGATCCAGCGAATACACAACACCATCGGCCAGCACGTCGGGGACTTCTCCGTCGACAATGCGCTTGGCCAGGCCTTCGGCTATCGCAGTCTTGCCCACACCGGACTCGCCGACCAACAATGGGTTGTTCTTGCGCCTGCGCGCCAGAATCTGAGCGACACGCTCAAGCTCATAGGCGCGGCCCACCAACGGATCGATACGTCCGGCTTTCGCCTGTTCGTTAAGGTTGGTCGCGAAACTCTTGAGCGGCGACTCTTCTCCCGACTCCTGGTTATCCTGCTCGTCATCCGACGCACCCGATCCAGGGTTGGGCTGGTGATCTCCAGCGACCTTGGATATACCGTGCGTGATGTAATTCACCACATCTATGCGCGCGATATTTTGCTTTTTTAGCAAATAAACAGCTTGGCTTTCCTGCTCGCTGTACAACGCGACAAGCACATTGGCGCCGGTGACTTCTGCTTTGCCACTTGACTGGACGTGGAAAACAGCTCGCTGCAGCACGCGCTGAAAACCGAGCGTGGGCTCAGTTTCGCGTTCGTCTTCGTCATGGGGAATGATCGGTGTCGTCGTCTCGACGAATTCACTGAGCTCGTTACGTAACTGCTCGAGGTCCGCCCCGCAAGCCTGCAGCACATTGATAGCTGCGTCGTTATCCAGCAGTGCCAACAACAGGTGCTCGACTGTAATGAACTCATGTCTACGCACCCTGGCGCCCTTGAACGCCGTATTCAGGTTGAGCTCAAGTTCTTTGCTCAGCATCCTACACCTCCGCTGACCCTAGTTTCACTCATAGCATAGACCAGAGTGGGCTCAAACAAAAAGTACGGGGTTCTTGACTCCGTATCAGTTGGAATCGTCGTCATCTGCCGCTTCAATTTCACACAGAAGCGGGTGCTGATTCTCTCGCGCATATCGGTTGACCTGCATCGCTTTGGACTCTGCCACATCGCGGCTATAAACACCGCAAACGGCTCGCCCCTGAGTATGCACTGCCAGCATGATCCGTGTCGCCTTTTCGCGTCCCATTGAAAAGAAACGCTCCAAAACCTCGACCACAAACTCCATCGGCGTGTAATCATCGTTGAGCATCACCACCTGGTACATTGGCGGACGCTTGAGAATGGGGTCCGACTCTTTTACCGCCAGGTCACCTTCACCGTGCTCGTGCGGCGCCGAATCACTGGCGCGAATGCTCATTGAATTACTCATGGGCTCCATTTCTTCCTGACTGGACTTCCTACGTACGGGATAGGCATTGCAGATCAGTACTTGACTAACTACTGCCTCTACCGGTACAAAATGAAGGCTCGGGCGCAGATCGACTCGTGACTGTTGCCCGGATTATAACGAAAACATCCATTAACCCGCACCCTTGCGGGTCACGAGGAACGCAATTATGGCAACTGGCACGGTCAAGTGGTTCAATAATGCAAAGGGCTACGGCTTCATCGTTCCTGATGAGGGCGAAGGCGATGTGTTTGCGCATTACTCAGCAATCACCATGGACGGGTACAAGACCCTCAAAGCAGGTCAACCCGTGCGCTATGACATCGAAGACGGCCCCAAGGGCATGCACGCACGCAATATTCAGAATTGGGAAACGCCACAGCTCCGAGCAGTGAGTTAAGCTCAGGGACAATCGTCAGTTCCTGAGCGAACCCCGCCAAGGCCAAGCGTCGCCCTGAGGCCGCCCGAAGCACGGTTTGCCAGCGTAAAGCGCCAGCCGTAGGCGTCCGTCAACTGTTTGACGATCGCCAAGCCCAAACCGCTCCCTCCTGTTGCCAGCGAACGGGAGGCTTCCAATCGATAAAAGGGCTCGCACACCTTGTCGAGTTCTTCCTCGGGTATGCCCGGGCCGCCGTCTTCGACTCTGATTTCCAAATCGGCTCCAACACACAAAGCGGATACCTCAATCGGGGAATCGCCACCGTAACGCTTGGCGTTCCAAATCAGGTTTTCCACAACACGCTCAACCACACCCTCTGGCAACAAGGCGCAGCAGGTCGTGCCCGTCTGATTGAGATCGATCTCGACGCCCTGCTGTTTGCAGCGATACGCAAGGCCTGCAAGCATACCGTCGACATCCGTCTCAACCAGCGGCGCCTGACCCGCGATGCCTTGCGCGAGCAACTCGGTGTTTGCGAGCAATGCGGTCATCTGATCAACGTCCGCAAGCAGCCGGTCGATTTTTTTTTGCTCGCCTGCAGTCTCAGTCATCATCGTAAGCGCAAGTTGCATCCGCGTGAGCGGCGTTCTGAGGTCGTGGGAAATCCCCGCCAGCAACACACTGCGGTTCGCGATCAGACGTTCGATATCGCTTTGCATGCTCTCGATGTGCCTGGCCAGACGCCCTATTTCCTGAGGTCCGGCAACATCTATGGTCTGCTTGATCTGACTGTTGGCAAACGCGTCGACTGCGCCGGTCAGCTGTTCCAGCGGAGCAGCGAGGCGCCTCGACAATAAAGCTGCAAACGCAAGCGCAACCAAAGCTCCGCAGCCCAGCGCGATCGCCAGAACCGTGGGCGGATGCACGCCTATACGGGCTCGCTCAAAGCTAAAGCGGATCACGTGTCCGCCAACCCCAACATCAAGCCAAATCTGGTCTGGATCAACAGGTGAGAGGCCAGCTCTGACCGCAGCTGCGCCGCGGGCCTCCAGAGCCGCAACCAGCGCCAGCATATAGGGACGGCTGCGACTGACCGGTATCGGGTCGGAGTGGTCGACCGTTATCTCGAGCCCGTAGTCCTCGCGCAAGGCCTGCTCCATATCCGGCCGCGTAGCCGGCGGCAGTTCAACCCAGGTTTGCGCTGAGAACCACAACAATGCTGCGAAATCGTCGGCCGCACGCTTGCCGAGCGGCAATACCACCAGAAGCGCGACCGCCACCAGCAGAGCGACCACGAGAAACAATTGTCCTGCGGCGAGCGTACGGGCTGTTTTTGCAAAGATGGAGCTGCCCGCCAACGAAGTTAAGCTTGCCTTCATACGCCTGTCTCGCTCTCTGCCGACGGCGTAAAGCGATAGCCTTTACCCCAGACCGTTTTGATGAAACGGGGATGCTGCGGATCATCTTCAAGCTTGCTGCGCAGGCGATTGATGCGAACATCAATACTGCGATCAAACGGGTCGCGATCACGTCCACTCAACTGATCAAGCAGCCAGTCGCGACTGAGGACCCGATCGGGGTGTCCGGCCAGTAACAGCAGCAAATCCATTTCGCCGCTGGTGAGCGCGACTCGCTGTTGATCGCGAAACAATTCCATTTGCTCAGGGATCAGACGGAACTCGCCAAAACGAATCGCTG
>Ga0181576_10003450_pt1 | contig 11637 bp, 9 predicted proteins | sample 101ome_22_FD_132464 | JGI IMG/M metagenome (GOLD analysis project Ga0181576, IMG submission 132464) | Coastal salt marsh microbial communities from the Groves Creek Marsh, Skidaway Island, Georgia - 101412BT metaG (megahit assembly) | ecosystem: Environmental > Aquatic > Marine > Intertidal zone...
ATAATCCAGTTGCTAACGGGTCAAGGGTTCCTGCGTGACCAATTTTTCTAGCTTTCAGTGCATATTTTAGTCTTTTTACTGCTTGAAATGATGTCCATCCTTCTGGCTTATCAATGAGTAAAACTCTTGCAGGTTCTGGTGATTGGTTCACTGAATAATTACTTTACGCTGCTCTACTAAATTTTGACCATTATAGTCGAAACCGGAGGATTCAGTATTCGCAAAAGGTATAACGTTTCTATATACTTTTACAATATATACTCCAGTTGGAAGATTATGAGTGTGTAAACGATAGATATGGGTTCCAAGTTCAGTTGGGAAGTAAATTTGTTCACCGTGACCTATGTTTTGTGTAGATCCATCAATTCTATTTAACACAATTCCCAAAAATTCTTTACGATCTGAAGTAAACTCAATATTCAGAACGCCTTTATCTGACGGAATAGGAAACATTCGAATAGATTCAACAGGCTGTTCGGCAACACTGTCATTTACATTGACACGAGCCACGAAAGAATACATTTGTCTATTCTTACCATAAGATCCAACACAATAGAATACTCCTGGTTCGTTATATTTCCATTGAATACCTTCATAGTCTCCCCATCTCTGTTCATCTGGTGCTATAGCGCCATAGCTTATAATACTTTCACCTGTTTTTATTTTTACAAAATCTGAATATTCTCCATAACGATTGCGATAAAAAACACCCATCCCGGGAAAGTCATTTATACCGGAGAAAACCGCTGTGGTCAGAGTACTTGGCTCACCATTTTTTGTAGAAGCAAGAGCAATTGCTGGATAGCCAAATTCAAGATCTTCATCTTTAAAAATTGAAGCATCTATTTCTGGATCTTGATCAATTCGGTATATATCGCCATGCATTATATGGGATTGCATCGTAGCAAAATTATGCGAGTTTTGCATGTATTGTATGTGATTGCCTGTTCTTACAGCACTTAAAACCCTGGCATCATTTGTGCGCAGTTTATATCTTAGGCCTGTATCTGGCTGCAGTGCACTAGGAGGGAATCCATAAGGAATATTTGATTTGAGTACTTTTAATTCATAATCCGCCAGGCCACTACTTTGAGTATTGGTAATTCGGTGCATAAAAACAGTATCGTTAGATTCTGCATAAGGGCGGACGCTTAAGAAATAATTATCTATTCCATCAGGCATAGGTCCGTTTTGAACTGGGCAGATGCTCCAAATAGATTCTCCCTTGAATTTAATATTGTGAAAAAAGTTTTTATGCAATGAGTCCCCAGAGTAGCCATCAGATTTTCGAATCTGCCAAATTACGGCTTCTCTAAAACCTTCTTCCCAGCTGCTACCGTTTGCTAATAAATTCACCGTAAAAAATAAGTCTTCTTTTGTTTGAGAAACTATTGGATAATCACTCCATACCGTATCATTTATAGGTTTCCCAGGTATCATATATACATTCCAAGGATCTAAAGGATTCCCCTTTTCAGAAAATCCAACAACTATGAAACTAGTTTTATCTGTTGTTCCATGCATGTACAAAACAATGAATCTATCTTCGTACGGGTCATAAATTACACGTGGATCGTAAATTCTTGTGAGGGTGGGTAAATTATCAACTTTGTTTTGAGTGGCGGGAAACCATTCCAAAGACCAGGCCTTTAATAATTTTCCAGTGTCATCATGAACTCTAATTGTGGTGTTCATCACTGCAATGAAAGTACCGTCATTGGCAACCGCAACATGATTATCGTTTGGAGTCCCAGAACCTGCAAAACCATCAATAGGCATTTCAATTATTGGCTGTATAGAAGAAGATGGAGTTTTGTGGTCGTTCAGAATACCTCTTTTACCTGCTATTTTTGATTTATAAAGTTGCGTTTTTTTAAGGTCTAATTTTTTTCGAAGATCCTCATTGATTCCCCCGGGCAAAGGCATCTCAAGTTGATTTTCTGTCTGATTGGAAGTTTCTAACCAAACTGAAGGGACAGATTGTGGATCAAATTTTCTACAAAGCGGACTACTTAAATTGCGTTCAATTTTAACCTGTGATTGTATGGAGTTTGTGACAAATACTCCAGAGGCAATCATCAACAATAAAAGCTTCCCAGATTTACTCATAAGTTTTACAAATTACCAAATATTTACTTCGAATTCCAATTGGATTCCAAATTTTACTTTCACCGATTCTTGAATTTTTTGAGCAAGCGTAAGAATATCCTTTCCTTTTCCTCCTCCTTTATTGATTAGAACTAGGGCTTGTTTTTCATGAACACCTATATTGTTTTCCTGATGGCCTTTCCATCCAAGCGAATCAATTAGCCAAGCAGCAGCAACTTTAACCTCAAAATCGTTTACATTAAAAGTTTTAATCGTTGGAAATAATTTAGTGAGTTCTTCAGCACGAGCTTTACTAATTACAGGATTTTTAAAAAAAGATCCCGAGTTGCCAATTTTGGATGGGTCAGGAAGTTTAGATTGTCGAATTTGGATAATTGCCTCACTCACACTTTTTATAGACGGGTTAATTATTCCATTGTCAGATAATTGTTTTTTAATGTCTCCATATTCGGTTTTGGGAGTCCATTTTTTGTGAAGCTTAAAACATACAGAAGTGATGATATATTGATCCTTGACTTGGTTTTTAAAAATACTGTCTCGATATCCGAATTTACATTGCTCGTTTTCAAATATTTCCGTATCGCCAGAGTTTATATTGAATGCATTAACTCGGGTAATTGTATCCTTTACTTCAGTACCGTAGGCTCCTATATTTTGAATGGGTGCAGCTCCAACGCAACCGGGTATTAAACTGAGATTTTCAATTCCACCCCAACTTCTATCAACAGTATGGAGTACAAATTCATGCCAATTTTCTCCAGCACTTACCTCCAAATAGATATGATCTTGGGTTTCTTCAATTAGTTTGATTCCCGTATTTCGGATCAATATAATGGGCATTTCAATGTCTTTAGTGAGTAAAAGATTCGAGCCACCAGAAATTATTTTGAAGGAGCGTTTGAAAATACCCAAATTGAATAATTCATTTAGATCTGAATTTTGAGTTACTTCATAAACTTCTGCCGCACTAACATCAAAACCAAATGTATTAAAAGATTTGAGCGACTGATTAACGAATTTCTTCACGTTTCAAAATAGCAATGGTTTTCAGACATTTCGTAAAAAAGAAATGCACGAAATGTGGAAGTAGATCATGATTGGTCAATCTCTCGAAAAAAACACAAAAAATTAAATCAATTGAAAACCTATTTCTATTAGTTTTGTTTAAGTAATAGTATGAACACTTTGACAAACGTGGGAGTATTGCTGGCATTCTTTTTCTTAATGGAAGGAGTTGCTTGGTTTACACACAAATTCATTATGCATGGTTTTCTATGGGTTTGGCATAAGAGCCATCACGAGCCACGAAAAGGAGTATTGGAATTGAATGATTTGTTTGGATTTATGTTTGCAATCCCATCAGTAGTTTTAATTGTTCTTGGTGCTGCTGAATTTGATTGGCGTTTTTTTGCCGGACTGGGTATTGCATTTTATGGTTTTGCCTATTTTTTAGTTCATGATGTATTTGTACATCAGCGAGTGAAGTGGTTGACCAAAACACAAGTTCCTTACTTTAAAGCAATGAGACAAACTCACCATTTGCACCATGCGGTTCACACAAAAGAGGGTGCACAGGCTTTTGGATTTTTATTTGTTCTACCGCGTTTTTACAGGAAATATAATGGGAAAAAATAAAGAGGTATTAATCGTAGGTGCGGGTTTAGGCTCATTAGCATCCGCTTTACGGTTGAGTTACAGCGGCTACAAGGTGAAAATCATCGAGAAACAAAATACCGCTGGAGGGCGTTTGAACTTTATTAAGCAAGATGGTTTTACCTTTGATGTGGGTCCTTCATTTTTTTCAATGAGTTATGAGTTCGTTGAATTGTTTAAAAGTATTGGAGAGCCAATCCCATTTGAATTGAATGAATTAAACCCGTTGTATACCGTCAATATTGCTGGTAGCGATAAAGTGTTTCAAATTTATAAGGATTTAGATAAGTTAGCGGAAGAGTTTAAAGGAATCGAAGATAATCTTGAAGCGAAAATCAGGAAATACCTCAAAGGTGCAAAAGAGATATTTCACGACACTGAATACAAAGTAGTAAAAAAGAACTTTGATTCAATATTGGGATTTATAATGAGTATGGCCACTGTGCCAATTAAACACTTGCCAAAATTATTTAGAACGTTTTGGCAAGAGTTAGAAAGACACTTTGAATCAGAAGAGGTTAAAATAATATCTTCACTGGTTGCATTCTTTCTTGGGGCAACTCCCTTTAATACCCCGTCTGTTTATAATCTCTTGAATTATACTGAACTTGAACATGACGGATATTGGAATGTAAAGGGTGGAATGTATAAAATAGTTGAAGGTATTCTTGGGCTTTTAGAAAAGAAAAACGTTGAAATCTTATACAATACTGAAATTACTAGTGTCTCTCACAAAAACGGCATTTTAACTTCGCTTCATGATGCTAATGGAAATGAGTACAAAGCAGATGTTTATATTGTAAATGCTGATGCGGCCTGGTTTAGAGGAAAGTTCCTTAAGCGTCCTAAATTTACCGAAGAGAAATTAGATAAAATGGAGTGGACTTTAGCGCCATTCACCATGTATCTAGGAGTAAACGGTAAAATACCTGGGATTCATCACCATAACTACTTTTTGGGTGATAACTTTAGAGATTATGCAGATACAATTTTCAGAAGTACCGTAGCACCGAAGAAGCCATATTACTATGTTAATGTAGCCAGTAAGAGTAATCCAGAATGCGCCCCTGAAGGTTGTGAGAATTTATTCATTTTATGTCCTGTACCAGATTTGAGAATTAAACCAAATTGGGATGATGCAGAAGATTTAGTTGATGAAATTTTAGAAGACTTATCAGAAAGAGTCAACTTTGATATTAAAAACAATATTCTTACAAAAGTTGTTTATACACCAGAGAAATGGCGAGATATGTTTAATTTATACAAAGGAAGCGGATTAGGTTTGGCACATGGCTTAAATCAGATTGGTGCCTTTAGACCATCAAATAAAGATGAGGAATTAAACAATCTTTACTACGTTGGGGCGAGTACGACACCGGGAACAGGATTACCCATTGTTGTAATAGGTTCAAAATTAATCCACGAAAGAATAATACATGAGCATCCAACTGTTTGATAAAACATCCAAGGAAATTAGTCGTAGAGTTTCTCTTAATTATTCTACGAGTTTTTCATTAGGTATCAGATTACTTAGTAAAGAATATCAATGGGCAGTTTTTGCCACTTATGGATTTGTTCGTTTTGCAGATGAAATTGTTGATACATTCCATAACCATGACAAAGCGACATTGTTAAAAGAATTTAAAGATCAAACCTACCGATCAATTGAAAGTGGCATTAGTACAAATCCCGTACTTCATAGTTTTCAGTTAGCTGCCAACCAGTTTGGAATTTCCAATGATTTAATTGAGCCATTTTTTGAAAGCATGGAGCAGGATCTCCATAAAAATGAATACAATCTTAAAGATTATAATGATTATATCTATGGATCTGCAGAGGTAGTAGGGTTGATGTGCTTGAAAATCTTTTGTAGAGGAGATCAAAAGCAATACAATGACTTATTACCTTACGCAAGAAGTCTTGGAGCGGCTTTTCAAAAGGTAAACTTTTTAAGAGACATAAAAAGCGACATAGAAGAACGAGGCCGTGTTTATTTTCCGGAAGTAGACTTTACTACATTTACTGAAAATGATAAGTTGTCAATCATTGCTGATGTCAAAAAGGATTTTGAAAACGCTTATAAAGGAATTGTTAAATTACCGCTTGGATGTAGACTAGGCGTCTACACTGCATATATTTATTATTTGAAGCTTCTTGAAAAAATTGAGCGAACTACGGCAGCGGAAATAATGAATAGTCGTATTCGTATCCCAAACTCTCAAAAAATTGTATTGCTCGCGGAAAGCTTTGTGAGAGAAAAATGGATGTCGGCTTAACCGAACAGCCACGAAAATACTTCATCTACTTTACCAAAAGTATGTAGTTTAATTCCTGACACTGATTTTGAATCAAATTTGTTATACTTTGAAATTATCATATCAGTGAATCCTAGTTTTTTAGCTTCGTTTATTCTCTGTTCCAAGCGTTGAACCGCCCTGACTTCTCCAGATAATCCAACTTCACCAGTAAAGATTATTCCCTTTTTAATACTTAATCCCTGGTAACTACTCATTATTGCCGCCATCATTGGTAAATCTAATGCCGGGTCCTCTAGTCGCAGTCCTCCCGCCAAGTTTACAAATACATCTGATTGTCCTAATCTAAATCCACAACGCTTTTCTAATACAGCCAGAAGCATGTTTAATCTTCGCAAGTCAAACCCTGTTGCTGATCTTTGAGGAGTGCCATATACCGCGCTGCTTACAAGCGACTGTACTTCTATCATTAACGGCCTAATTCCTTCTAATACGCAACCAATAGAGATTCCGGATAATGCCTCATCTCTTTGAGACATCCAAACCTCTGAAGGATTATCCACCGGAATTAACCCGCTTGAACGCATTTCATATATCCCTAATTCTTGAGTTGATCCAAACCGATTTTTTAAGGTTCTTAATATTCTATATACGTGATGTCTATCGCCTTCAAACTGAAGAACTGTATCAACCATGTGTTCTAATAATTTAGGACCAGCAATACTTCCTTCCTTGGTGATATGTCCAACAAGAAAAACAGGAACATTAAACTCTTTAGCAAAATGTAAAAGTTTACTAGCACATTCTCTGATTTGAGTAATACTTCCTGCAGCTGCATCAACGTCTTCAGAGTACAAAGTTTGAATGGAGTCAACAACAACTACCTCTGGAGGATTTTGTTTAATGTAATCTAAAATATTTTCTAAAAGAGTTTCTGTCAACACCTCGCAATTGGGATTAGTTATTCCAATTCTTTCAGCTCTTAACTTAATTTGTGATTCACTTTCTTCCCCACTGACATAAAGAACTGATTGATCTGATTTTAATGCCATTTGAAGTAATAAAGTACTCTTTCCAATTCCGGGCTCTCCTCCAAGTAGAATGACTGAACCAGGAACGATTCCTCCTCCTAAGACTAAGTCTAATTCTCTGTCTGAACTGCCAGTTTTTGAGGTTTCAGATGATTGAATTTCATTAATATTTGAAGGGTTAACAATTTTACGGCTACTTTTTGCCCATGTATTTGGGGCTTGCGAAACTCTAACTTCTTCAGCAAATGTATTCCATTGCTCACATCCAGGACATTTACCTATCCATTTGGGTGACTCAAAACCACAAGATTTACAGAAAAAGGTAGTTTTCTTTTTAGCCATATTTCAAAGGTCCTTATCTTTTTTGGTTTTTAATACTTTTGTTGAAAATTCAGTTTAGAAACCTTCTAAATAGCTCTTCCATAACAGAATAATTGTTGGTATCTTTGCATAAATGGAAAAGAACATCAACGATATTGTTACAGTATACGCAGAGGCAACTCCAAATCCTGAAAGCATGAAATTTGTAGCCAACAGAATGTTGCTACCAAACGATAGTGCAGATTTTAGAAATAAGGAATTAGCTGAAAATAGTCCTTTAGCAAAATCGTTATTTGAAATGAATTTCGTTCAAGGTGTTTTTATCATGAATAATTTTGTTAGCGTTACAAAAAATGCGGACTACGAGTGGTTTGATTTAATTCCAGACTTAAGAAATTTTTTCACAGAATGGATCGAGGACGGTAAAGAAATAATAAATCCAAAAGCTGAATTATCTGAAGCAGAAGAGACTGAAATTGAAAGAAAAATCAAACAACTCCTTGAAGACCATGTAAAGCCTGCAGTTGAGATGGATGGGGGAGCAATTGATTTTAAATCATTCAAGGAAGGCATTGTTACAGTACAACTTAAAGGAAGCTGCAGCGGTTGCCCTTCTTCTACCATGACCCTTAAATCAGGAATTGAAAACCTTTTAAAGAGAATGGTACCAGAAGTTGTTTCTGTTGAGGCTGAAAGTGTTTAATTATAGACTAAAATTTTTCGATACTATCGGGAAGGACAATAATAAATTTTTCATTTAACACTAAAACTTCCATATTTGTTTACAGGTCAATACCTAACAAAAAATGGAATCATTAGCAGCTAAAAGAATGGAGAACGACCCAAAATTTCGTTCACTTCACGATTTTTTACTTAATTCAGCAAATAAAATTCATAATCCACAGCATCATTTCTTACATCAGAAAATCGATGGTGAGTGGAAATCAATAACCTATCAAGAGGTTATAAATAAAGCCAATTTAATTGCCGCCTTTCTTTTAAAATCGGGTATAAATAAAGGAGATAGGGTAGCCGTAATTCTTGAAAATTGTCCAGAGTATTACATGCTGGATCAAGCATTGCAGAAATTAGGGAATGTGAATGTTTCCATTTATCCAACATTAACACCAGACGAGACAAAATTTATTATTAATGATTCTGGTTCACGCATGGTTTTTGTAGGGAATCCATTCCTTTTAAAGAAAGTTCAAAAGGTTGAATCAGAATGTCCCACCTTGGAAAAGATTATTTTCATGCCTTCAAGCAAGGAGGAAGTAGGGTCAGTAATAAATTTCTCATCAGTCATTGAAATCGGTGAACAAGCATTGCCAGAGTTTTCTAAGCAAATTGAAGAGCAGTTTCAAACTGTAACAAAGGATGATTTAGCTACACTTATCTACACAAGTGGTACCACAGGTGTTCCTAAAGGAGCGATGTTAACACATTATAATTTTATGAGTAATTGCTACGATGCGAAAGAATTGTGTCCTGCAATTATGGAAACAGATTTGTACCTCTCTTTTTTACCATTAAGTCACGTTTTTGAAAGAATGGCTACCATGTATTTGGGAATTTATGTTGGTGCGAGTATTGCATTCTCAGAAGGTATTGAAAAAGTGGCTTCAAATATCATGGAAATTCGTCCCACAGTTATGGCTACAGTTCCAAGATTACTAGAACGTATACATGATAAAGTAATTAAAAATGCCACAGCAGGTGGCGGTATTAAAGCAAAGATATTCCTATGGGCTGTTAAAGTTGGTGCTGCGGCTCGTGTGAAAAAAGAGAATGGAAATACTTTAGGACCTATTTTAGGAATACAATTGAGTATTGCAGAAAAATTAGTATTCTCAAAAATTAAGACGAAAATGGGAGGTAGAATGAAAATGTTTGTTAGCGGTGGTGGTGCTCTTCCTAAGCATGTGGGAGAATTTTTTGCAAATCTAGGCTTGAAGGTACAGGAAGGATATGGATTAACAGAAACATCCCCATTTGTTACCGTAAATGAGTTTGAGCGTCAGGTTTATGGAACCGTAGGGCGTGTTGCTCCAAGGCAATATGTTGCAATACAAAACATTGAGACAAAGGAAATAATTACAATTCAACACTACGATAGTTTTAATCCTGATTTTGCATCAGAGGAGGGAGAAATCCTCACGAAAGGCCCGAATGTAATGAAGGGATATTGGCAAAATGAGGCGGAGACAAAGAATGTTTTTGATGAAGATGGTTGGTTCCATACCGGCGATATTGGAAAATTTGAAAAAGGTTATTTAAAAATAACAGATAGACTGAAAAATATGCTCAAAACATCTCTTGGGAAGAATATATATCCAACTCAAATAGAAAATGTGTATTTGCAAAGTGATAGAATAGAGCAAATTTTTATTATCGGTGATAAAAGAGAATTCTTAACCGCCATAATTGTCCCCAATAAGGAAACCGCTGAGGAACAAATTCCTGAAAAGTTATCAGCGTGGGATACTGAAGATGATTTTATCTATGATAGTGACTTAGAGAAGTGGATTGCAGAAGATGCAAAGAAGATTAGTCGTAATATGGCAAAATTTGAACGCATCAGAAACTTTAGACTAAAGAGAGAACCTTTCAGTATTGAAAACGGAGATATGACAATAACTCTTAAAGTTAAGAGAAAGGTAGTATTAGAAAAGTACGATGCTCAAATTGAGCAAATGTATTCAGAGAAGGATTATCCTCTTTAAAAAGCGTTAAAATAATCTGATAAGGATATACAAAATAATAAAAAAGCCCATCTGAATCCAAAACATGGAAGCAGCCATTCGATTCCTAATGGGCTTGCTTAACCCATCTAGTAAAAGAAAAAATAGGAACGAACAAATAAACCAAGTAATGTAATTTTGTAAGGGTATTTGGTTTGTATTCCAATGCCAAAAGTCAAACCTTACTGCTACAGGTTCCAAAAAAAAGTCGTATGCTGTCATCATTGTTGCACCTACCAATGATTTCCCGAATGTATTTTTAATTCTACCTGCTAAAATTGAGGATGAGTAAAATACCATACTTGCCCAATTAAGCCCTATAAGAAAGGGAACACCTTGCCATTTACTACCTAAAGTAGCTCCATAATTATAGGACCCGAAAATAATCCCTGTTTTAACGCCGAGCAATTCTATAAAAAAACCAAGAATACCTATAATTACTATTCCTAAAATATGTGTTATTTCCCATTTCTTGTGAAATAGCCAAGCCACACCAAAGGATAGTACTAAATTCCAAGGAGTAAGTTTAATAAATAGTGGATTTAATTCAGGAATCATAAATCCTATTATACCTACGAGATAAATGATAGAAACAACGGCTATAAATCGGGATTCAACGGTTTGCATTTGGTATTAATTTGTCAACAATTGAAGCACTCAACAGACATAAGGGAATTCCTCCTCCTGGATGAACGCTTCCCCCGCAAAAGTAGAGGTTTTTTATATCTTTAGAGAAGTTTGCTTGCCTAAAAAATGCAGACATTCTGTTGTTTGAACTAGAACCATATAAACTTCCTTTATTGCTACCTGTTTTATGTTCAATCAAAATTGGGCTTAAGATTTCCTCAGTTTCAATCAACTTTTCAAGTTCTTCGCCTAGATGGTTTGATATTTTATGAATGATTTTTTTTCGAGCTTCTTTCACAAGTTCATCCCAATTTTGCCCTCTATTATATCCCGTATTTATCATTACAAACCAGTTTTGTTTGCCCTTGGGAGCATCATCATCATTAATTGGTTGGGTAGTATGAATATAAATAGTTGGATCATCCTGGATTTTTTGAGAGTTGAAAATTGAATCGAATTCTTGACGGTAATCATTTGAAAAAAAGATATTGTGAATATCAATTTCCGGTAATACTTTCCCGATTCCCCAGTAAAATATTAATGCAGAGCTGGAGTTTTCTGCATTTAATAATTTTTGAGGTAATTTGTGCTTTAATATGTTTTTGTAGGTGATTTTAGCATCCACTGCTGATATTAAAAAATCACAAACAAACTTTTCTCCTTTATGAGTTTCTACAGAATTGATTTTACTATTATCTATGTTACTCCCCGTTACTTTAGTATTGAATCTGAATTCAACACCAAGAGCTAAAGCTTGTTTATATAGAATATTGGCTATTTCGCGTATTCCATTTTTTGGCATGTAAGCACCATATTTAAATTCCAGATGTGGAATTACATGTAATGTTGCTGGAGCAACGTATGGGTTTGAACCGTTGTAAGTTGCATAACGGTTAAATA
>Ga0181576_10003460_pt1 | contig 11616 bp, 10 predicted proteins | sample 101ome_22_FD_132464 | JGI IMG/M metagenome (GOLD analysis project Ga0181576, IMG submission 132464) | Coastal salt marsh microbial communities from the Groves Creek Marsh, Skidaway Island, Georgia - 101412BT metaG (megahit assembly) | ecosystem: Environmental > Aquatic > Marine > Intertidal...
TAATTGATGAGGAATTGTTCTGGATTTTTTTGCAAGTTCTAATCTTTGGTGAACTCCAAATTTATGCTGCTCATCAATAACTATTAAATTTAGATTTTTGAAATTGACGCCATCCTGAAATAGAGCATGGGTTCCAATAATTACTTGGGATTTTCCCGACGATATATTATCTAGCTCAGTATCTTTTTCTTTACGATTTTGTGAGCCTATCAAGAAACCTATATTAATCTCAAATGCAGAAAGATATTTTTTCAGTGATTGATAATGCTGCGTTGCGAGAATCTCGGTAGGAGCCATCAGAGCAACTTGATATCCATTCTCTATTACTTCAAGAATAGCATTTACCGCAACAATGGTCTTTCCTGAGCCAACATCGCCTTGAAGAAGTCTAAACATTGGCTCTCTTCCTGAAAGATCTTGAAGTATTTCATTGATGACTCTAATCTGAGCTTGAGTTAGCTTAAAGTCAATTGATGATAAAAGTTTTGATCTGAGAAGATTTTTTATCTTGATTGGATAAGATCGTTTTGATTTTCTAGACAATCTTATCCTTCTTAAACCTAAATGATATGCGGCGAGCTCATCAATCTTCAATTTTATGATAGCAGGATGGATTTCATTAATAATGTTTTCGATATCCGATTTCGTTTGGGGCTGATGGATAATTTCAATTGCATCCTTTAAGACTGGTAGCCCGAAAATATTTTTTTGATAGTCTATGAGGCCATTTTTTTTAATTTTTTTAAAAACTTCCATTACCCAATTTCTCATTTGATTTTGATGAATACCGTTCGTTAATGGATAAATAGGAGTATATGATTTATTAATAAGTGTTTTTTGACCTTTAGTTATATTTCGGTATTCTGGATGGTGCATCTCAAATCCATACTTACCAAGCTTCAACTCACTAAAGCATTGAATGATATCACCCCTCAAGAGCTGTTTTTTTTGATAGTAAGATAAATGAAAAAATCTCAGAATTAACTCATGTTTTGAGTCATTTCTTAAAGAGACAATTAAATGTTTATTGGTTGAGAAAGACTCCTCAATTTTTAATATCTCACCTTCAATTAGGACTTCCTCGGCAACTTGTGAATTATCTAATGAATGAAATTTTGTTTTATCTTGGTATCTAATGGGTAGATGATAAAGAAAATCTTCGAGCGAGTATATTCCTAACTGATTGAGTCTTGCTTGAGACTTTGATCCAATTCCATGAAGCGATAAAATTGAATCCTGCAAGGAAGACATTAAGTTGGCTAGCTTATTACCATTACAGCATCCATTTCAACTAATGCTGCTCTAGGAAGCTCCTTAATTCCAACGGCAGCTCTAGCAGGATAGGGCTCATCAAAATAGCCTGCCATAATCTCATTGACTTTTGAGAAGTTAGACAGATCTGTTAAAAACACATTAAGTTTAACAATATCATTCAGACCTCCACCAGAGGCATTGCAAACTGATTTGAGATTTTCAAAGACTTGTTTAATTTGATCATCAATATTGTTACTTACCATTTCCATTGATGAGGGATTAAGTGGAATTTGACCCGATAAATAGATTGTTTTTCCGTTTGAAGTCATTATTGCTTGTGAGTAAGTGCCTATAGCTTCGGGTGCTTGGTCAGTTCTTATTGTTTCTTTGGTCATTTTTTATATAAAGTATAATTTCAACGTTAAAAATTCTCAGAGTGTTATCATAGATGAAAAAACAAACTATTGCTGTTATTTCTGGTTGGTTTGGAATGGGCGAGACTAATGAATATAGGCATGCCCCGGACAACTTAAGCTCACATCTATTGGCACTTTTTTCTGCGCTTGAGGAGAAATATGATGTTATCTATTCTAGAAAATTAATAAAAAAACGAAAAGACTTTCTGTTTGAACTTCATCTTAATTATCAGTTTGGTCTAACTTCTTCACCCAAAATATGTATCGAGCTTGAGGATGAATGTAATAGACCACTTAATAAATTAATTAAATACTCTAAATATGTATTAATCTTTTCAACTAATAGGGGTCTGTATAAAAGTTACCCAAACTTTGTTTGGTATAGATATCCAAGAGATTTTCTTTCGAAGAAAAAGTTTCCTAAAATCAGAAATTGCAAATTTATTATGATTGCCTCTAACAGAAACATATATATTCACAAAAAAAGATCCATGTATAACAAGCGTCATGAATTAATATCTTTTTTTGAGAAGAATTATCCTAATGATTTGTGTTTATTCGGTAAAGGTTGGAATAATGTTTTTGTTAAAGCAAACGTAATTTCCATTCTCCTTAAATTTTTTAGGCAAAAATTTAATCTCAATAAAAAAGTTGCTCTCCAATCATGGAAAGGCCTACTAGAAAAAAAAGGCGATGTAATGGCTAGTTATGATTTTTCTATATGTTTGGAAAATGTCTATGATATCGATGGTTATGTTTCTGAAAAGATCTATGATTCCATGTTCTATGGATGTATTCCAATATATATTCCTTCATCACACAAAAACTTAGACTTGATTCCAGACAATCTCTTCATTAACCCAAACGAGTTTGAATCTTTAGATGAAATGGTAATTTACTGTAAATCACTTTCCGAAGAGGATAAAAACTTATGGAGATCAAGAATGGATGATTTTTTAGTCAAAAACAGGAAGAAATTATCATCAAAAGAGTTTACAAATAGAATTATGAATGCTATCAATGGAGCGTTACTGTGAAAATAGGTATTTATTTCAATCAAAGGATAGATGTTGGAGGTGGTTATTATGAGGCTATTGAATCTATTCAGAAGATTATTGACTCAAATTTTCATACAAATGTTGAGATCTATACCAGCAATAAGTCAAATTTAGCAACCCTAGATAATACAAAATTAAAAATTAAGTTTATTAATCTAAATGTTTTTTGGAGACTAATTCTCACCTTTAGAAGATTTATATTTGATATAGCTATCAGAATAATTCCAGGAAATACGATTCCAGTAATTTTGATAAAGAAATTAATGTTTAGATTTAATCACTTTGAAAAATTATTTATTCAAAATAATGTTGATATTGTTTACTTTACCTCTCCTGATGCAAATGCTATATATCTGGAAAATTTAAACTTTATCTTCCCAGTATGGGACCTAGCGCATATAGAAAAACCTTATTTTCCAGAGTTATTAGGCACCCATGCGTATGACACTAGAGAGTTTTTGTATAGAAAGGTTCTATTGAAAGCCTATGCAATTACTGTTGGTCATCAATATGCAAAAGAACAAGTGTCAAAATATTATCAAGTTCCCGAAAATAAGATTTTTCTTATCCCTTTCAAAGCTTCAAAGTATTTAAGAAATTATTCAGACAAAGGTCTTGAGCTTAAAAGAAAGAAGGAAAGATATCTCTATTATCCAGCACAATATAACGCTCATAAGAATCACATAGTTATTTTAAAGGCCTTAAAGGAAATTATAAAAACTGACAAATTCAAGAACATGAAAGTAGTTTTTTCTGGAAGTGATAAAGGCAATAAGAAATATTTATTAAATTATGTAAAAAAGAACAATATAGAAAAGAATGTGATTTTCAAAAATTTTATTTCGGACGAAGAGGTTTATAGTTTATATAGAAATGCTTCTGCTGTAATTATGCCATCTTTTATTGGTCCTGCAACATTGCCAACTTTAGAGGCAATGTATCTTGGTATCCCCCTTATTCTTCCAGATTTTGACTTTAATGTCACGTTTTATGAAGATTCATGTTTGTTTTTTGACAATACAGAACCGAGCTCAGTGATAGCATGTCTTGATAAATTAGAGGAAAACTCTATTTTGAAAAAATCAATTATTATGAAGGGGAAATTAAAATATTCTCAATACCAGAATTCTTCAGAATTGGATAAACTTAATAGGCATATTTCTAAATATTCGTCATTTTCTGATACATATGAAAACGAGTTCTAGTCTATCCCCAATTGCGATTTTTGCATTCAACAGGCCTGATCATCTTAGAAATCTTTTCGAGTCTCTAGAAAAAAATAAAGAAGCAATTTCATCTGAAGCTTATATTTTTGTCGATTCTTACAGAACAGATAAAGAGAAAAATCAAGTAAAAAAGGTAATAAGAATTGCAAAAAATAATCAAAAAATTTTTAAGACTTTATCAGTTATCGTTAGAGATAAAAATTTAGGATGCAAAAAGAATATCATTGATGGAGTGACCGAGGTATTAAACAAACATCAAGATATCATAGTTCTAGAGGATGATATAGTTGTCGGTAAATTTTTCTTAAGATATATGAACAGTGCTGTTAAGAAATATAAAGATAGTAAAAATATCTTTCATATATCTTCGTTTAGTGAGTTTGATGATAATGATAAAACTCTTTCTTATTTTTCTAGGGGAATGAATTGTTGGGGATGGGCTACATGGAGAGATAAGTGGCATAATCTATCTTTGGATACTAATTATTTAATAAAAAAAATTAAGCAAAAAGGAAGAAGATCTTTTGACTTTGATGATTCAGCAGAATTTTTCAATCAGCTAGTCGACAACCAAGAAAAAATTATTGATACATGGGCAATATATTGGTATGCATCAATTTATTTAAATGAAGGCTTATGTCTTAATCCATCAAAAGCTATTTCTATAAACACTGGGAATGATGGAAGTGGCCAAAGATCAGGTTTACAAGAGATTAATACTAGACTCTATAATGGGCTGATTTCGATATTTCCTGATGTTATTGAAGAGGATCAGGATTACTTTAAACTTCTGAAAAAAATATACAAAAAAAGAAAAGGTCCATTTAAGGGAGTTTTGAAAAAAATATTAAATTTTTTGCCAATTTACTTAAAAAAATATTTATTCAAATTATATGACAAAATTTCAAGGTTAAAAAAGCAAGCATAGTAATGTATAAATTAATGACACATACCTTTTATAGTGGATGCGATGTTGAGAGACAAATATCCGAATTCATTAAATCAAGTGATCAGCTAAGTATGGGTGAAGTTACTTTTGAGTTTGAGAAGCAATTTGCTAAATGGCATCAAAGAAAATTCTGCACAATGTTCAATAGTGGTAGTAGTGCAAATTTAGCTCTATTTGCAAGCCTTATAAATTTAAAAGTTTTAAGTGGTGGCGATAAAGTTGGAATTAGTGGGGTCACTTGGTCTACAAATGTAATGCCCTTAATTCAACTTGGTCTTGAGCCTGTTTTGCTTGATATCGACAAAGATAATTTAAATCTTTGCTCATCAGAACTAGAAAAAGAAATTAAGAATCTAAAAGCTGTCTTTGTTACCAATCTTTTAGGGTTAAACAATCAACTAATAAACATATCAAGAATTTGCAATGACAATAATGTCCTATTATTTGAGGATAATTGTGAAGCTCTTGGGTGCGAAATAAATCAAAAGAAATATGGTAATTTTGGAGAGGCATCCACCTGTAGTTCATATGTTGGACACCATTTCTCAACTATTGAGGGAGGTTATGTTTTTACAGATAATAAAAAATTGCATGCCATGTTAAAACTTGTTAGAGCTCATGGATGGGCAAGGAATTTGGATGATGAAGAGAAAGACTTGTTAGGTATTAAGGAGACAGATAAATTTCACGCCTCTTATACTTTTTGGTTTCCAGGTTTTAATCTTCGCCCAAGTGAAATTAATTCCTATGCAGGTTTGATCCAATTACCTAAGCTGGACTTTTATAATTCTATTAGAAAGTCTCGCTTTAAAGAACTCTCAGAATTATTTACCGATAGAATATACTCCAGTGATAGTAGTAATCCTATTTTTGCTATTCCAATAAAATCTCAAAATACAGTTGAGCGTGATAAGTTAGTTTCATGTTTAGACAAGCTTAAAATCGAAAATAGACCAATAGTCTCAGGATCAATTGGGAATCAACCTTTTTGGAAGAATGAGTTTTCAAAGACATCTCTGGTAAATGCATCTTTGGTTGATGGCAATGGCCTATATATTTCCAATGATCCTCAAATTGAAGATACTGATTTTGAATTGCTTAAGACAACTCTTGGAAAAATTTTATGATAAATCAGATTGAGCCATGGATAACTAATAAAGAGATTTCAATGGTTTCTGACTGCATAAAAAGCACTTTTGTAACCGAAGGAAATTACACTGATTTATTTGAAAAATCAGTTCAGAATTTGCACAAGACCAAACACCAACCTGTTGCATATGCTAATGCCACTTCAGCATTATATGCGTCTCTAAAAGTGCTAGAAATTGAGCCTGGTCAAGAAGTCATCATTCCATCATTAACTTTTACTGCTACAGCCAATGCAGTAATTATGGCGGGGGGCGTGCCAGTTTGCATAGACATAAATAAATCTTTTAGTATGGTAAGGGACGACCTTCTTTCTGCAATAAGTAGTAAAACTTTTGCAATTATGCCTACGCATCTTTATGGTCATATGGAAGATGTCCGTGAAATTAAAAAAATTTGTAAAAAAAATAAAATATATTTAATTGAAGATGCAAGTCAAGGAGTTTCAGTTAATAACAAAAATATTTATGCTGGAACTATTGGCGATATTGGTGTTTTATCTTTTTATGGAAATAAACTTTTTACCTCTGCTCAGGGCGCAATGGTTATTTCTAATTCAATTAGGCTATTGAATAAGTTAAAAAAATTTAAAAACCATGGAAGGGCAAAAAAAGGAACCTTTTGGCACGAAACTATTGGATTTAATTTTTGTATATCTGATCTTCACTCAGCTCTTGGCTACTCTCAAATACTTAGAGCAAATGAAATTAAATCAAAAAAACACCATATTTTTAAGATTTATGAAGCAAACCTAAAGCAACACGATAATTTTTATTTGGATAAACTATCAGGTGAAGATCCGTCCTATTGGTTTATAAGTGCTTTTTGTCATAAAGCCGAAGACCTGGAAATGTATTTAAGAAAAAATAATGTTGAAACTAGGAGAGCTTTTCCTATACTAAAGGATCAGCCATGCTATAGGAATTTTGGTGGAATCAAATTTTATAGCCATACCAACGCTAAAAAAATATATAAAACCTATTTGTCTCTTCCTTCAAGTGCTAATATTAAGGAGATGGACATAATTTATATTTGTAAATTGATTAATAAATTCTATCATGACTAAATCAATTTCTTTAATTGCTGGTGGGGCAGGATTTATTGGTGCAAACCTCATTCCTAAAATCGTCGATGAGGGAAAAATCGTCTTGATTTGCGATAATTTGTCCAATGGAAGACTAGATATGATCGAGGATTTTATTGACAATGAGTCAGTTTATTTTCGAAAAGTTAATCTTCATAACTCAGAAGAGATTAATAAGGCTTTTCAGTTTGCAACTAAATTAGGTTCTATTGATGAGATATGGCATCTTGCAGCTAATTCTGATATACCTTCGGGGGTTGCTAATCCAGCAATTGATTTAAGAGATACTTTTCTGACTACTTTTGAAATTTTAAAAGCAATGAAATCTTATAGTGTCAGGCTTTTAAATTTTGCATCAAGTTCGGCTATTTATGGAGATCATGGAGACAGTTTGATTGATGAAGGCATTGGGAATCTATTACCTATCTCAAACTATGGTGCAATGAAATTAGCTTCTGAAGCTCAAATAAGTGCAGCTTTTGAAGACTTTTTAGAAAATGTAAATATATTTAGATTTCCAAATGTTGTAGGCATACCTTCAACACATGGAGTCATCAAAGACTTTATCCAAAAACTTGAAAAGAGTCCTGAGGTTCTTCAAGTTTTAGGAGACGGCAATCAACAGAAGGCATATTTGCATGTCACTGATCTTATTGGAGCAATGATTGTTATCAGAAATAGAAATACTTCAGGAAAATATGAAGTGGTTAATATTGGCCAATTAGATGAAGGTGTAAAAGTTAGTTGGATAGCTGAAGAAACTATTCAAAGAGTTAGTCCAAATGCAAAACCATTATTTGAAAACAAATCTAAAGGTTGGATAGGTGACATTCCTAAGTTTAGATACTCTACCAAAAAGCTAGAATCATTTGGTTGGGCGCCAACAATGACTTCCAAACAGGCTGTCTTGAGGGCAATTAATGAAATTGCTATAGAACTAGGACACTGATTTGATAGTAAATGAGCTATTAATTAGTATTGTTACCCCAATTTTTAATCAATCGAAAGAGGGTTTTGATGCTTTCTTTAACAGCATTTTGGAGCAAGAATATAGAAACTTTGAGTGCATTATTGTTGATGAAACCATTGATACTTCTCTAACAAATCATTATAAGAATAGATGCTCTGAGGATTGTAGATTTATATATACACGTCCAAAAAACAAAGGACTCGCTGCAAGTCTAAATCACGGGGTGAGTATGGCAAGATCAGACTATATAGCTAGACTTGATTCTGACGATATTGCAATAATATCTAGACTCAAGGTTCAAATTAACTATATGGCCAATAATAAAGTCGATGTTCTCGGTTCATCAATAGGTTTAATTGATTCTAATAACAAGATAATTGGTTATAGAAAATATCCAAGAAAAAACTTCCTAATCAAATTCGCATTAAATTTTATTACTCCTATTGCACATCCATCTGTTTTGATAAAAAAGAGTTTGTTTGAGAAGTTTGGTAATTATGATGAAAGATTAGCATATGCTGAAGACTTGGATTTATGGCTAAGATTTTCAAAACACAATGTAATTTTTGAAAACCTTGATGATAGCCTCACTCTTTTTAGACAATCCAATAGAATTCGAGATTTTAGGCATTGGAAAACAAATTTGATGGTCAGATTCAGATCTTTGAATACTCATAATTTTTTACCCAGATTCTTAGGTATTCTTATAATTTCCTTTTGGCTACTTTTGCCTAACTCTTTGAAGAACATTGTCTACAAATTTATAAACATTTCTAAAATCAAATAATGCAAAAACTTGAAGATACGCAAATAATTCTTCTGGCTGGCGGAAAAGGGACACGTCTTATTGAGCACACTAAGGACTATATTCCCAAGCCAATGGTTTTAATAAATGGTAAACCAGCTTTGCAACATCTGATTGAGATGTGCCTAGAACAAGGATTCAGAAACTTCCTAATACTTTTAAATCATAAAGCCGAAAAAATAATAAATTTCTTTGGTACAGGTGAAAAATTTAATGCAAATATTGATTACCAAATCGAAGACTCTCCAAGAGGAACTGCCGGAGCACTATTTGACTCTATGGATAAGTTGTCAGAAAGATTTATAGTAATTTATGCAGATACTTATATTAATGTCAACTTAAAAAAATTTCTTAAATACCATGTTGATAATAAAACCAAAGCATCAATATTTGTCCATCCAAATAATCATCCTTATGATTCAGATCTGGTGCAAGTAGATAAAAATAACCTAGTCGTTAATTTATATTCACCAACTGATAGACCCAAAAACCCCATAAGAAACTTGGTTAATGCTGCCTTGTATGTTCTTGAGAAGTCAATCTTTAATGGGGTTATTCTTGAAAATGGAGTTATTGATATAGCAAGAGACCTTTTTCCGAAAATTCTTAATAACGGTATAAAAATATCGGCATATATCTCTCCTGAATATATTAAAGATTTCGGAACAATTGACAGATTGAGCCAGGTAAAGAAAGATATAAAAAAATATTTACCAGAAAAACTATCTGATAGTTACCCTCGTAAGGCAATTTTTATAGATAGAGATGGAACGTTAATTGAAGATGTAGGACATTTATCCGACATTAATGAAATTAGACTTTTTCGTAATAGTGGTAAGGCTCTTAATCAAATAAACAACTCAGGTATTTTGGGGATTTGTGTAACTAATCAGCCAGTTATAGCCCGAGGCGAATTAACAATTGATGGGCTCAAGGATATTCATGCACAACTTGAATTAATGTTATCTATGGAAAAGGGTTATCTTAATGATATTTTTTATTGCCCTCATTATCCAGAGTCAGGTTTTATAGGAGAAGTTAGAAGTTTAAAAATTAATTGCGAATGCAGAAAACCAAATATTGGAATGATCAAAGAGGCTTCAAGAATTTATAGTATTAACCTTCAAAAATCCTGGATTATTGGCGACTCATGTAATGATATGCTTGCTGGAAATAGGGCAGGATTAAAAAAAATATTGGTATTAACAGGAGAAACAACCGAGAGATTAAAACTTAAATGTTGCCCTGACTTCACTTTTAGTTCGTTTTATTATGCAACAAACTGGATTCTTTTCAAATATTATAAAATATCGAAAATCCTAAAGAAGTTCCAAGAAAGTTTCTTTGGCATAAAGGATGTTATCATTATTGGGCCTGCCATTATGTCAATGAATATTTGTGGAGTTTTTTCTGAGATAAATACTGAGTTAGGCATTAGAAAGGAATTGAAAATAATTAATAAGCATAAATCAGAAAACAATTTTGGTTGCTATCAAGGTATGGATAATACATCTAGAAAAGCTGTCAATTGGAGAACAAAAAAAATTTTTTTATTTGAAAAATCTCCCGCACAAGTTTCTAAGAATTTAATTAAGATAAATATAGTAATCCAGAAAAATATTACTAAAACCCCATATCTAATTAAGAAAGACCCTATCTCTTTCACGCTTTTTGTATAAATTATGATTCTAACTCGTACGCCATTTAGAATGAGTTTTGCTGGAGGTGGAAGTGATATTTCCTCATTTTATGACGAAGATCCAGGGCAAGTCGTTTCAACAGCTATAGATAAATATTTATATGTTTCGTTATCTTCAAAGTATGATAAAAAAATTAGACTCAGTTATAGCATTACAGAAAATGTTAATAATGCTGAGGAAATTAATCATCCTATCGTAAGAGAGTCTCTTAAAGAATTTGGAATAACTAACGGTATTGAAATAACTTCTATTGCCGATATTCCTGCAGGTTCGGGTTTAGGTTCATCAAGTGCTTTTACTGTAGGACTATTAAATGCTCTTTCCCATTATCTAAAATTAGATCTTGACAAATATTCTCTTGCTGAAAAATCCTGTGAAATTGAGATTAATAGATGCAATGAGCCTATCGGAAAGCAAGACCAGTTTGCCAGTTCTTTTGGAGGACTTAATTCATTCATTTTTTGTTCAGATGGGACAGTTAAAGTTGAGCCCATACTAATGGATCCAGAAAAACTCTTAATGTTCCAAGATTCAATTATAGTTTTTCCTATTGGTGATAAGAGAAGTGCATCAAAAATTTTAGAAAAACAAACAAGGAATCTATACACCCAAGAAAAAAAATTATTAATGAGGAAAATGGTTCAATTAGCCTCTGAACTTAAAATCGAACTTTCAAATAACTCTCTAGATAATATTGGAGCAATTCTTCATGAGAATTGGTTATTAAAAAAACAATTACAAAAAGAAATTAGTAACCAACCAATTGATGATGCATATCAAATAGCAATTAAAAATGGAGCACAAGGAGGAAAGCTTTTAGGAGCAGGCTCTTCAGGTTTTTTAATTTTTTATGCGCCACCAGAAAAGCACGCATCTATCAAAACTAGTCTAAAACATCTAAGCTCTTATGATCTTAGGTTCAGTTCAAATGGTTCGGAATTAATTTATAATGACTCTAATGGAATTTAGTGTAGAAAAATATATTCAAAAACACCTGGAGATAATTAA
>Ga0181576_10003468_pt1 | contig 11599 bp, 8 predicted proteins | sample 101ome_22_FD_132464 | JGI IMG/M metagenome (GOLD analysis project Ga0181576, IMG submission 132464) | Coastal salt marsh microbial communities from the Groves Creek Marsh, Skidaway Island, Georgia - 101412BT metaG (megahit assembly) | ecosystem: Environmental > Aquatic > Marine > Intertidal zone...
CGGAACAAGAAAGGCATCACGCTGAATTTGAAAGATCCGAGGGGATACGAGGTTCTGAAGAAGCTCGTCGCTACCGCCGATGTCTTGGTCGAAAACTTTAAGACGGATGTGAAGCATCGTCTCAAGATAGATTACGAAACCCTAAAACCCATTAATCCTCGTTTGATCGTCGCCAGCATCAGTGGGTTTGGTCAGACGGGCCCTTACGCGACGCGTCCTGGATTTGATCAGATCATTCAGGGAATGAGTGGTTTGATGAGTTTGACGGGCGTGCCCGATGGTGAACCCATGCGGGCCGGTATTGCCGTGAGTGATACATCAGCCGGCATGTTCCTCGGTCAAGGCATTCTTCTCGCCCTAATCGAGCGAGAACGAACTGGGCAAGGCCAATGGGTCCACACAAGTTTGTTGGAAGCGATGCTGAGTAAGCTGGATTTTCAGGGAGCTCGCTACACCATGGCCGGTGACGTGCCGGGGCGAGAAGGCAACCACCATCCAACCGCTGCGCCCATGGGGGTCTTCAAAGCATCCGATGGGCACGTCAATCTCGCCGCGACGACCGGTCGCATGTGGCGGGCGTTTTGTTATGCGTTGGGGTTGGAGCATCTTTTAGACGACGCGAGGTTCAGTTCCAACACGCAACGAGTTGCGAATCGGCAGCTGTTGATTGATGAAATCGAGAAAAAGACGGCGCTCAAGTCACAGGATTCTCTCATCCAAGAACTGAACGCGATTGGCTGCCCTTGTGGACCGATTTACACGGTGGGTGAGGCTTTCGACGATCCACAAGTTGAGGCGCTCCGAATGCGTCTGCCCACCGACCATCCGGCCTTTGGAGAGGTAGATTTGGTTCGATCGCCAATCAATTTATCCAGTCACCCTGAGATACATCGACGTGCCTCCGCAGTGCCCCGACGGGGTGAACACACAAGTCGTGTCCTCGAATCGATTGGGCTGTCTGCTAATGATATTGAAATGCTTAAAAGTGAAGGCATCATTTGATGGCGTGCATTGAGGTTTGAAGGGGCCTGTCTTATGACTCGAATTGAATTAGCCACTGAGAAAATGATTCTGGAAGTTGACAATGGACTTGCCTGGATCACGTTCAATCAACCCGAGCGGCGCAATGCGATTTCCTTGGCCATGTGGCAGGGCTTAGCAGACGCAATGTCCTATTGCCTGAGGTCTGATGCGATTAAAGTAATTCTATTGCAAGGCGCCGGTGGGGAAGCTTTTGTATCCGGCGCTGACATCTCAGAATTTGATAAGAATCGCCACTCGGCGGCAGCCAAAGCTGATTACGCTCGGGTGTCTGGCCAGGCATCCCGTCAACTTCGTGATTCGGCCAAGCCGATTCTTGCGTTCATCCAAGGTTATTGCATTGGCGGTGGGCTGGCTACGGCGCTCCAAGCAGACGTACGAATTGCATCACCAGACTCAACCTTTGGGATTCCCGCGGCACGATTAGGGCTGGGATACGAGTATGAAGGGCTTGATCTGCTGACATCAATTGTTGGGCCTGCGCGAGCCCGCGATATCATGATTTCCGCACGTTACTTTGGTGCGGATGAGGCACTCCAAATGGGGTTAGTTAATTTTGTGGTGCCTAGTGACGAAATTCGCGATTTCGTCACTGACTACGCGATGCGGGTCGCCGCGAATGCACCCTTGACCATTCGCGCTGCGCGCGCGGCTATCTCGGACGTGACTAAAGACCCAGCGCGACAAGACCGAGCTGCGGTCCAAGCGCTCATTGACCAATGCTTTGACAGTGATGATTACCGAGAGGGGCGTCGCGCATTTGCTGAGAAACGACCGCCTGCATTCAAGGGGATTTGAAAGCGTGTAGCCTTCGACTAGCGTTCGCGAAGAGCGTTCGCCGTGGCTCGCTTAATGGGTTTCAATAAGTAATCCATCACCGTTTTCTCTCCGGTGATGATGTCTACAGACGCGACCATGCCCGTCATGATGGGCAGCGACGCGATTTCGGTTCCCAAATGATTTTTTTCGGTTCGCACCCGAATTTGAAAATAATGTTCGCCGGTTTCATCGACAATGGTATCTGCGCCAATTTGTTCTAACGTCGCCTCTAGGCCACCGTAGATGGCATAGTCATAGGCGGTGAGTTTGACCATCGCTTTTTGCCCAGGGCGAATGAAGGCGATATCCACTGGTCGCACTTTCGCGTTGACTAATAACGTGTCGTTGGTGGGTACAATTTCGATTAGGTCCATCCCCGGCTGAATGACTGCGCCACGCGTAGTGACAAGGATCCGATTGACCACACCCTCGACGGGGGACCGTACTTCGGTTCGGGCAACGCGGTCCTGGAGGGCAATGTTTGAGAAGGTCAAGCGTGAGAGTTCGGCTCGTACCAATGTGAGTTCTTCCTGAGCCTGAGATTTAAATTGTTGCTGTCGCTCGATGATTTTTTCTTCAGCTTCTTGAATCATAGAGGCAGCGCTAGGCAGCTTGAGCCTGGCTGTCTCAAGTCGTCCATTGGCCTCGTTGACAGCCATTTTGAGTCTGAGCAGTTCAACTTGCGAGACTGCGCCGCGATCCACAAGAGGTGCTGTGATCTCCAACTCCTGCTCTGCTAGTTGCGCATTTTGGGACAGTTTGAGCAACTCTCGCTCGAGTTCCTCCTTTGATTGGATGTGCTGCTGTCGCTGCTCCTTCAGAATCGAAATCGCGCTCGAGAGCTCAATTTGTCGGCTTTCAAAAAGTCTCAGCTCTTCTGACAATAGGCGGCTTTGATCGATCGTTAAACTGTCTGGTTCTTTAAGATCTGTTCCGGATATCTCAGCCTCTAGTCGTAGGGCGCGATAATTGAGCGAGTCGATGGTGGACTGATTTTCTTGGAAGGATGAATTAAAGCGGGTGTCGTCGATACGCAGTAGTGAATCCCCCTGAGCCACTTGATCACCCTCTTTGACCAGGACTTCGCTCAGAATGCCGCCCTCAAAATTTTGAATAGTTTGGATTTGACTCGATGGAATTACCCGGCCCTCGGCGCGAGTGACTTCCTCGAGTGTGGCGAAATTAGCCCAGAATAGTGCCAAAAAAATGAAAGACAGGATGCTCCAAAGCATGAAGTGCGCAAGCGGATGGCCGTCGACAGCGGTTTCGAGTTGCGTGCGATTGAGCTCGTTAACTCGGCGATTCATCGGACGGCCTGTGGTTGCTTAGATAGCTGTTGGAGGATCTCGGTCTTTGGTCCGTCAAGAACGATACGTCCTGAGCGCATGACCACGAGGCGGTCAACAAGGGCCAGCATACTGGTTCGATGGGTGATCAACATGAGCGTTCTATGACTCAAATAGGTGCTGAGTGACTGTATCAGTGACTGCTCGGCCTGACCGTCTAACGCGTTGCTTGGTTCGTCCAAGATCACAATGTTTGCGTTGTTAGACAATGCCCGTGCGAGCGCGATGGCTTGCTTTTGACCGCCTGACAGTTGACGGCCTTGCTCGCCGACTTGGAGGTCAAAGCCTTCTGGATGTTCATTTAAATACGTGGCAATGCCGGAGACTTCGGCGGCGGCAACAATCGCTTCATCTGAGAGGGTGGCTTGGCCAAACTTAATGTTGTCGCGTACGGACCCGCTGATCAATGGCGCATCCTGGGCCAAAAAACTGACCTGTCTGCGCAAGTCCCCGGGGTCCACCTGACGCAGGTCCGTCCCGCCCACCAGCACGCTGCCTTGGTTGGGGCTGTAAAACTTACAAACGAGCTTTGCGAGTGTGCTCTTACCTGAACCCGTGGGCCCGATAATCCCCACCCGTTCGCCTGGTTGAATTTTGAGATCGATGGCCGATAGCGTCGGAAAAGGATGATTGGGGTATGTGAAATCGACCTCGCGCATTCGGATCGCAGCTCTGTGCGCCGGGCGATGCAATGGGGGTTGTTCAAGATCCCGCTCCTGCGGTAACTGCATCAAGCTTTGAACAGACTGAAAAGCGGCCATCGCCTGCTGAAACCGGGTCATCAGGCTTGCAAGTTGCGTCATCGGCTGCATGCTGCGGCCGGTAAGAATTGTGCACGCAATGAGGCCGCCCATCGTGAGCGCACCTTCACGGATGCTGAAGACGCCGGCGGCCACGATCAAAAGAGTCGTCATACCCTGCAACCATTGAACGAGGTTCAGGGCGATAAGGCTTTGGAGCCGCGTAGACAGGGATAATTCGGCGAGATCGGCTTGTTGCCTTTCCCAACGATTCTGCATTTGACTCTCTGCGGCCGAAGACTTGATGAGTTCGAGCGCGCTAAGCGCTTCTATGAGTAAGCCGCTTTTCCTTGCTGACGCTTGCATTAGTTCCGTCACTTGCGGTGCGAGTTTACGTTGGGCGACGACGCCAACGAGGCAGATCAGCACGATGGCAAAGATGGGGATGACAACGATCGATCCACCGATGGTGTAAATGATGAGGAGATACAGCACAACGAAGGGAAGGTCGATCAACGCGGTGAGGGTTGTTGAGGTGAAAAAGTCCCTGAATTGTTCGAAGTCGAGCAACTGATTTGCGAAGCTACCCACTTTGGTCGGTCGAGCAGCCAATTGCATTGACATGACCTGCTCAAAAGTCATCGCGGACAACATAAGATCCGCTCGACGGCCTGCAATATCAATAAAGTAGCCGCGCAAGGATTTGATCAATAGGTCAAAGAGCAATACGAGCGTGAGGCCGATGCCGAGCACCCAAAGGGTATCGATGGCTTGATTAGGAACGACTCGGTCATAGACGTTCATCACAAAGAGCGGCATAGCGAGGGCGAAAAGATTGACGAAGAGGGAGCCCGCGATGACTTCTGCGTACAGTGTTCGGTTCAATCGGATCAATTGCGACAGCCAGCGCGGTGTTCGGTTCGATTGACCAATCAATGTTTCCCGAGATTGACCCTGTCTTTCACCCAAAATAAAAAGACTCACGGGTTGCGTTTGTGCGCTGACCTTGGTCGCGAGATCCTCTTGACTTCGAACAATGTCGGCCGTGTTCTCGATAAATACAATGAGGGGGAAATGGTGACGTTCGATTTTGGTAATGTCAGCGGACTTCCTAGGGTCGATGCTGCGAAGGGTCGAATCAAATCCCAGGCGCCGGGTAGCTCGAAGGGCGAGTTCAGGGGACAGATTAGACCCTGTTAAGGGTAACCCAGCCAGCAACATATCTTTTGACATGGCGCTTCCCTCGCTAGCGAGCAAGGCCAGCAAGGTCTCGAGCAGACCAGGCTGCGGCGCTGAAGCTGTGGATTCTGTCATGGGCCGAGTATAGCACCCGGGTTGGATATGCTAGAGCCGCTGAAGGGACGCTGCTCGCAAAATCATTATTGGGTCGAATTCGTAGGACTGATAAAAAATGTAATGATCAGGTTGGGTGCACCCTGCGAACGGGCGCACCTGATTCCCATGCAATCACATTGTCTCTTAATTGATCGATCAAACGAGCTCGCGACTCCGAGGCGCCCCACGCATTGTGCGGCGTAACGATCAAATCCTCTCGGCGCACCTGGAGGAGCGGCTCTGTTGTGGTCGGAGGCTCACTTGCCAATACATCAATCGCTGCACCAGCTATCTGTTTTTGGTCCAACGCTTTGAGCAGCGCCTTCGAATCCACTAGGGCCCCTCGAGCCGTGTTGATCAGAAGCGCAGAGCGTTTCATTTGTCCCAAGGTGTCTTCATTGATGAGGTGAATATTTTCGTCAGTGAGCGGGCAGTGCAGTGTTAACACATCGCTTTCGCGAAGCAAGGTCGTAAGATCCACGCGAGCAATGTCGCCAACCTTTGAGGATCGATGCGTTTCAAGGGCGAGAATGGTCATGCCGAAAGCTTGACCCAATCGTGCGACCGCAAGGCCAAGCTCGCCAAGGCCGATGATGCCGAGCGTTTTCCCTGAGATTTCGACAATTGGATGGTCGAGTCGGCAAAACACATCGCTCTGATGCCATTGCCCTCGGGCAGTGTCGTCGATGTATCGGTACTGGCGCGTTGCGAGGTTGAGGATCAACGCAAACACATGCTGCGCCACCGAGGGTGTGGCGTAGCCGACCGCATTGCAGACAGTAACTCCCCGCTTTTTTGCTGCGCCTAAGTCAACATTGTTGGTGCCCGTCGCCATGATGCCAATGAACTTTAGGGCACTCGCGGCTTCGATGAGCGCGGCATCAAGGACCACCTTATTCGTCATCACGACGTCAAACCCTTGGATGCGTTCGTAGGTTTCCTCCGGGCGCGTTGCCCCGTGCACGGTCCAGTCGTCTAGTAGCTGCGTGACAGGAGAAAGGTCGGCATCTCCCAGGCTGTTTGCATCCAAGATGGTTCCGCGCATGGGGAGCGTGATCAGGCTTTCAGGTCTGGGAAGGACGCATCTAGGGTCTCATTCCAACTCGCGAGTCGATCTGCTTGAGCGGTCATGAGCTCATCGGTGTCGCCTTCAATCGTGATCTGAGTAATGGTATCCCCTTGCCTGATCGCGTCGACGACGGCCTGATCCGATTCACCATTGACTGAACCGAAGACCGAATGATTGTCATCGAGATGAGGCGTTGGGACATGGGTGATAAAAAACTGACTGCCGTTGGTGCCCGGTCCGGCATTCGCCATTGATAGTTGGCCCGGCCGATCGTGGCGGAGGCTTGCTACAAATTCGTCTTCGAAGCGATAGCCTGGGCCGCCAGTTCCGGTGCCAAATGGACAGCCGCCCTGAATCATGAAGTCGCCGATGACTCGGTGAAAGGTCAATCCATCGTAGTAGCCACGATTCGCAAGATTAACAAAGCTGGCAACCGTGACCGGTGCCTCTTCGGCGTACAGTGTGAGGCTAATGGTGCCCTTGCTTGTTTCGATGTTGGCGTTGATGCTCATAGTCTGTCCTCTTTTGTTGTGCGTGTTGGCGAAAATGTTACTTAAAAGGTGTTGTCCACGGTCCTGGTCATGATCGAAGTGGCCGATTTGACGTTTCGGTGCGTGTTACACCCTCTTACTGTTGGCGGCCGGGCTACGGTATGGCCTTGAAGTTTAACAGGGTGCGTCCCCGAGGCGCGCTTCATTGCCTGTTTAGCAGGTCGAGATAGAGGCCTAATTCACCTTTATGATACTCGCGTCGATGATAGCTCCCAGCGACACTTGCGTGAGGGCTCAGGGCAAAACAGACGGTTCAGATTGACGGACCGTAGCCTTTTTAATCAGTCGATGGCGCACCATTAGCCTCGCTGGCTACCGATTGAGTATGGTTAGAAGCCAGCGCCTGATCCGATAGGTGGATCACACGATGCTCTCTATTGCAATGGCTATTGTAGCAATGGCTATCGATCGCTGATGGGTACAAAGTCCCTCTGTGTTGGGCCCGTATACAGTTGTCTCGGTCTGCCAATTTTAAATGGAACGGAAAGCATTTCCGACCAATGAGAAATCCACCCGGGCGTTCTGCCCAGCGCAAACAACGCGGTGTACATAGGGGTGGGAATGCCCATAGCCTTTAACGTGATCCCTGAGTAGAAATCAATATTGGGGTAGAGCTTGCGTTCAATGAAGTAGGGCTCCTCTCGGGCCATCTTCTCAAGGGTGGTTGCGATCTTCAGTAGGGGTTCATCTTCGACCCCTTGCTCCGCCAAAACCGCGTGACAACTTTCCTGCATCACGAGGGCCCGCGGATCGAAGTTCTTGTACACACGATGGCCGAAGCCCATGAGTTTGAAGGGATCATCTTTGTCTTTGGCTTTGGCGACGTAGTCGTTGACGACTGCAACATCGCCGATCTCGTTGAGCATATCGAGAACGGCCTCATTGGCGCCACCATGTGAAGGACCCCAAAGCGCCGCGATACCCGCTGCGATAGCCGCATATGGATTGCATTCTGTTGACCCCGCCAAACGGACCGTTGACGTTGACGCATTTTGTTCGTGGTCGGCGTGGAGTATGAATATTCGATCGAGCGCACTTGCGAGCGTTGGGCTCACCGATGAGGGTTTGCCGCTCTCGCCAAAACACATGTTGAGGAAATTTTCGGCATAGCCGAGCGACGGATCTGGATCGACGAATTCCCGGCCGATGGATTTACGATAATTCATTGCCGCGAGCGTTGGCACTTTGGCAATGAGCTGCATGGCTGACTCCATTCGATGGTCAGCGTTATAGATATCCAGTCCCTCATGGAACAGTGCTGCCAAGCCACCGACGCCGGCACACAACATCGACATAGGATGCGCAGTGGCTGAGAAACCGTCGAAAATTTTTGCGAACTGGGCGTCGATCGGCATTCGCTCATTGATTTCAGACTTGAATTGATCAAGTTCAGATTGCGCTGGGAGCTCACCGTGCAGAAGGAGATAACACACTTCAAGATGTTCTGCTCCGGAGGCGAGGGCTTCAATGGGATAGCCACGATAAGTAAGGACCCCAGCATCACCATCGATGTAAGTGATCTTGGATTCGCAGCTGGCTGTCGAAAGAAAGCCCGGATCAAATGTGAACAGGCCCTCGCTGATGAGACCGCGCACGTCGATCACATCAAGACCAGCCGTCGCCTCAAGGACAGGCAGCGCATCCGTTTTGCCGTCGATGGTAATGCTTACATCATGTTTCATATTGCTCACTTTCTTTTGCTGGATGAGATGAGCGCCAGTTTCCCCAACTAACGCTTAGCGTGCGTTTAGCGCTCCCTGGCTGGCTCTAGTAGTTTCGCAACCTCGTATCCATCGCCCATTCGAGGGCGCGTGCGTGCGAGGGGCCCGATAGTTAGACGATGACCGCTTCGGTCCTATTCATGTCATGAATCTCATGTCCTGAATCTCATCTCCTGAATCGCGAGGATGCAGGCCACAGAACTAGCGCGTAACCGTGGCTGGTGCCAAGAACCTCAGGGCGCAAAGTCGTGCTAACAGCGGATCACCAGGACGCAACATCTAATCAAATGGGTCGTCTGCTGTAAAGCCCAGTTGATCGGTCGATGACCCTGAACAGGTTTGTTTTTTGAGGGTCAAAACTCTATCATGGCGCGTCGTTTGAACAGGGCATAAATGTAGCCTTTGTTCAAAATTCGGGACGCGTTTTCGGCGCCGAAAAAGTCGGGCGCGCGTGTCGTCGCCAGGTTCGATCGATTGGCTATCGAAGACAGATTCGCTATCGAAGATAAAGGATGCTCGACGACCGAACTCAGGAGAGCCAAGGTTCGAATGCCAAAACGCCTTGTGTTCGCTGAGGCAAACCAATGCCTACTCGAGCGCAGCGTGAAAGTCGGCAGCATAAAAAGCGGCAACACAAACCTGACCGCCGTTTGAGTCGAGGTACGCGTTAGGACGTGGCTTTTGAAACGGCATGGCGCCATGACGAACTAAGAAAGGACGTACTAATAAAGGACGTACTAAGAAAGGACGAACTAATAAAGGACGGACTAAGAAAGGACGGACTAAGAAAGGACGGACTAAGAAAGGACGGACTAAGAAAGGACGTACTAAGAAAGATTGACAGGGAGATCAAGTTTGAAAAATTCGAATAGGCCCATCAATGTGGGGATTGGCGATTTGTTGCAGTTCAGCTGGCCGATCACCGCTTTGGCGTCGATTACACACCGAGTGGCAGGCGTTGCGCTGTTTGTCGCCTTTGGGTTTGCACTCTACGTCTTGGAACTTTCGCTCAGTTCGGCCTCAGGCTTTGAGGAAGTCCAAACACTTTTGACCTCGGGTATTGCGAAAAGCATTCTTTGGGTCAGTCTCTCTGCGCTGATTTATCACTTCGTGGCTGGTATTAAGCATCTTCTCTTGGACGGGAGCGACGCGGAATCCTTGGCCGTCGGTCGAACGGCGGCCATTGTAACGTTGTTGGTCTCTGTCGTATTGATCGCGCTGATGACGCTCTGGGTCATCTAATCAAATTGTTCGCTCGTAACATTCATCGTTCGTAACAAGGAGGTTTCATGGTTACGCAAGTCACTAGTTTTTCTCGTAATGGGGTTGGCGATTGGTACCTCCAGCGCATGTCATCCATCATCATTGCGATTTACACGGTACTGCTCGTTGGCATTATTGTGATGACGCCCGAGTGGTCGTTCGAGCGCTGGGCGGGATTGTTCGACAGCACGCTCATGAAAATTGCGACGCTGCTGATGATACTCGCAACCTGCGTTCACGCGTGGATTGGCATGTGGACCATCGGCACCGACTATCTTCGCGCAAGAACCATGGGTCCAATCGGCGATACGCTCCGGTCGGCCTACCAACTGATATGTGTTTTGGCGATCCTCAGCTACCTTATTTGGGGTATCCAGATTCTTTGGGGTAATTAAGTATGTCTAATCTTTCAACATTAGAGTTCGACGCAATCATCATCGGTGGTGGAGGCTCTGGGCTTCGCGCGGCCCTTCAATTGGCCCAATCCGGACATAAGACAGCGGTAGTGTCTAAGGTTTTTCCGACTCGCTCGCACACGGTATCAGCGCAAGGTGGTATTACATGTGCAATTGCCAGTGAGGACCCAAACGACGATTGGCGCTGGCATATGTATGACACGGTGAAGGGGTCTGACTACATTGGAGACCAGGACGCCATCGAATACATGTGCAGCGTCGGTCCAGAGGCGGTCTTCGAGCTTGAGCATATGGGCTTACCCTTCTCTCGCAAAGAAAATGGCCGTATTTATCAGCGTCCGTTCGGTGGTCAGAGCAAAGATTTTGGGAACGGCGGCCAAGCTGCGAGAACTTGTGCGGCGGCAGATCGTACCGGTCACGCGCTGCTTCACACCTTGTTTCAAGGAAACTTGAAGGCGGGTTCAACGTTTTTCAACGAATGGTTTGCCGTCGATTTGGTCAAGAACGCGGATGGTGCAGTGACCGGCGTCATCGCGATTTGTATGGAAACGGGTGAAGTTCATTACATTAAGTCTAAGGCGACGGTGCTCGCCACTGGGGGCGCCGGTCGAATTTATGCCTCCACCACCAACGCATTGATGAACACAGGGGATGGCACTGGCATGGCACTTCGAGCCGGCTACGTGATGCAGGATATGGAAATGTGGCAATTCCACCCCACAGGTATTGCAGGCGCGGGAACGCTTGTGACCGAGGGTTGTCGAGGCGAAGGCGGGTATCTCATCAATAAGGATGGCGAGCGGTTTATGGAGCGCTACGCACCTAACGCGAAAGATCTTGCAGGACGAGATGTGGTCGCCAGAAGCATGGTGCTCGAGATCTTGGAAGGCCGCGGAGCCGGTCCTGAAGGCGATCATGTTTTGTTGAAGCTCGATCACCTGGGTGAGGATATTTTGCATTCCCGGTTGCCCGGTATCGTCGAGCTTTCAAAAACGTTCGCTCATGTCGATCCGGTAAAAGAACCGATTCCCGTCGTGCCCACTTGCCATTACATGATGGGTGGGTTGCCGACCAATATTCATGGTCAGGCGATCACCCGAAATGCTGCGGGTGAAGACGAGGCGGTGCCAGGACTCTTTGCTGTCGGTGAAGCTGCTTGTGTTTCGGTCCACGGTGCAAATCGCTTGGGCGGTAACTCACTTCTTGATTTGGTGGTCTTCGGTAGAGCAGCGGGACTCTACATCAATGAAGCTCTGACTCAGGGAATGAGCGCTCGAGCATCGAGCGAAACAGATATC
>Ga0181576_10003471_pt1 | contig 11596 bp, 7 predicted proteins | sample 101ome_22_FD_132464 | JGI IMG/M metagenome (GOLD analysis project Ga0181576, IMG submission 132464) | Coastal salt marsh microbial communities from the Groves Creek Marsh, Skidaway Island, Georgia - 101412BT metaG (megahit assembly) | ecosystem: Environmental > Aquatic > Marine > Intertidal zone...
CCAAGCCGGTGTTCGTGAACGCGAGTTCGAAGGATTCGAAAAAGTCTTTCGGACAAGGGAAGCAAGTCGAAGACAGAAACGCGATGGTGGTTCAACGTCTGACGCTTCGGCGATTGATGCCAAACATCCTCACGCTGCTCCGTAAGCTCTTCTCCACCTTAGAAATACAAGAACCGACGTTCAAGGAGGTCGTTCTGCTGTACCGCATGGCGAAACCGCGCGAGGGCAATCCCGCGGGACCGTCTGGAAGCGGTCCGCTCATTCTCAAGTCTTTCAACGACATCCCCATGGCTGATCTCGAGATGATTTTCCCGGAGAAGACGGTGTCAGTGAAGTTCCGCGAAATGATCCAAAACGGTATCGCGATCGTGGTCGCGATCGGGACGTTGATGTGGGCTTTCGTGACTGGTGAAATTTGGACTTCCAAAGTGCAGACGCTTCTAATCGCGTGCGCCGGTAAGCTCGGCCAATCCTACACCGCCGTCAACGTCGCCAAGACGAGATATGCAGGCATGATGGCGAAGGAAATCATCGAAAAGAGCGAAAACTCACAGGCCGGATTGCTCATGCACCTCCTGGAGTCGATGGAGGACCAAGAGTGCAAGGAGATGATGTTGGCGTACATCATCCTCACCGTCAGAGGCAAGAGTATGACGCTCAAGGAGATCGACATCGAGTGCGAACAATTCCTGAAAAAGGTCTTCGGCATCGATTGCGATTTCGACGTCGAAGGTAGCATGATCAAGCTTCTCCGTGAAGGCTTGGTGGAACAGAGAGCCGGCGTCTTGTACGCCGCGACGCCGCTCAAGACGGCGCTCGCGCTCCTTGACAACAAGTGGGACAATATTTTCGACTACAATCTCGACTCTGGCGACACTGGCCGCGTGAACGCGCTTGCGAGCTACGCCAACGCGCACCCGGACACGCTCGAGGCCAATCTCAGAGACGCTCTCAACGCTACCGACAAGGAACGCGCGAAAGTCGTGAGCGAATTGAAGTCGCAAAACGACGCCCTCAACAAGGAGGTCGGCGCGCTCAGTTCCCAGCTCAAGGGTTTCAACTGGAAATTTTCCTAGAGCGCGTTCGAGACGACGCGCACCGCTGTTATAACATACTTCGATCTTCAAACGCTCGCCCACAGCCCGCGCCCAGCCCGCGCCCGCCGAGACTCGAGACTCGAGACTCTCATCACGCATCGCGCCGCACACCCCGGCGCGCGCGCCCTGGGAGACGCGTCGCCATGGACGAAGAGCTCCCGAGGGCGCACGTCAAACGTCTCGTCAAGGCCAAGCTCTGTTCCCTCGACAACGTCGACGCCAAGGGTCAATCCTTTGAACCAAACATTCAAAAAGAAGCGCTCGTCGCCTACGGCGAGTGCGCCAAGATATTCATCCACTACCTCACCGCCACCGCCAACGACATATGCCGCGATCACAAGCGATCCATCATCTCCGCCGAGGACGTCCTCGCGGCGATCGACGAGTGCGATTTCCCCGAGCTCGTCGACGACGTGCGCGGGACGCTGAGCGCGTTTCAGAGCGCCAAGAAGAAGAAAAAGGCGAGCGCGACGGGGCAAGGCGCGGAGGCGTCGAGAGAGGGCGAACGCGAGGAGGAAGAGGAGGAGGAGGAGAAACCGTCATCGGACGTCGAGGGTGAGGACGGGGAGGCGTAGACGATCGTTGCACCGCGACGTCATCGACGCATCTCGCCCACCCACCGAGGCGTCGACGGCTAATAACGCATTCGAGCCGTAAGATTCGCCTCGATTCATCGGGTCGCGACTGGTGACGCGCGTGCTGGGCTGAGACTCCTGGGCACAACAGCCCGTACAGCACGTTCCGGTGGCGTCTCATTCCAAACCACGGCGGAACGCTCCGCGGAGGTATCCAGTCCTTACGCGGAACTACGCATTACGCGTATCGTCTGATGAGAAACTTTCTCAGACCGTTCTGCCAACGAGCATCTTCAAGCGTACTCCCCTCGAAGTTCCGTTTCTAGAAATAGACGTGTAATGCTTAGATAGTAGGCGCGTCGCGTCTTCAACCAACCGCCGCACGCGCGTCGATGGGACCGCAGAGCGAGGCGCCGCGCGCAGGTCGGCGCGAAACGCGCGCGAGCGACGAGAAAAAACGCGCGTCGCGTCGCGTGTCTCGTGATCGCGTCGACGTCGACGTCGACGTCGGCGTCGTCGCGTGCGCGCTCCGGCGGTCGTGGAAGGAGTCGCCGTTTATAGTGTTAGTGCGCCGACGGTGTCATGTCCGCCGTGCGCGCGCTCGTGAGCGATGCGCTCGGTCGGTCGAACAAAAAGACACGGTCCGTGGAGCTCGCTCGAGCGGTGTACACGCTCAAGGCGACGCTGTATCTGTTGGCGTGGGGGGCGTCGAGCGGATTGATCATTCTCGTAAACGACGCCGTGTTGAACAAGTATGACTTTCCGTATCCAATCGCGGTGAGCGCGACGGGACCGCTCGTGTCTTGGATGTTCGCGGCGGTGATGGTGATGACGGGGACGGTTCGATTGGAGCGAGTGATGACGGTGAGGGAGTGGTTGTTGACGGTGTTCCCCATCGGGTTCTTCACGGCGGTGACGTTCGCGGCGGGTAACCAGTTGTACCTGTACTTGAGCGTGAGTTTCATACAGATGATGAAATCTCTGTCGCCGTGCGTGGTGTTTTTTATGCTTGCGATGGCGGGCTTAGATACGGTGACGAGGGAGAAGGTTATATCGGTCGCGACGATGACGGTGGGCATGTCGGTGGCGTGCGCCACAGAGGAGACGTTTACGGTTTTAGGATTAGCGTTGATGATTATGGGAGAGGGGGCGGAGGCGATGCGGATGGTGCTCTTTCAGCACTTTATGGGCAATCGCGGATTTGGATTGTTAGAGGGTTTATTTTACACGTGTCCGGCAAACTTCTTCTTTCTGTCCATCGGCGTGGCGGTGTTCGAGCAGAGAGAGATCACGCTGAGAGGCGACTTGAGAATTGTTCGCCAAAATCCGTTGCCGTTTATCACGGTATCGGTGTTAGGATTCATAGTCATGGTGACAACCTTGGGGGTGATCAAAACGTGCGGTTCGCTCACGTTTAAAGCGGCGGGACAAGTTAGGAACGTCGCCATCATCATGTTGAGCGTCATCTTCATGGGCGAGAAGACGACGGTTCTACAGCTGGTGGGTTACTCGATGAACGTGTTAGGTTTCGCATACTATCAAAAATACAAAACGGACGAAGACGTCGGTAAGTTGACGGATGCCGACCAGAACGACGTGGAGGCTGAAAAGCTGCTCGATTCGCCGCGGTCTAGTAGCAATGGATCGATGGAGTGAATGGGCGCATAACGGTCGCGTCGCGTAGGATTCAAATTGTAAAAGTACTTTAAGCCTTGATTAATCATCTAATGTTCTTTCGGTGGTGTCTTCTACAGAATCAGTGATTCGTTCATTTAGTTCAAGTTCTTGATGCAGAAATGTTGGTTAGATGGTGAACCCGTCCGGAATCGTCGCGCCTCCTAGGATGGTGACGATGCCATCTGAAATGACGTAGCCATCTTCGCTTCTGTCGATGTTTTGGACGCCCGCTTCGTTCAAAATTTGCACGTTGGCGCCGATCACGGCGTCGGAATCGATGATACATCGACGGATCACCGTGCCTTCGCCAATATCTTGCTGAGCTTGCGACCGTTTCATGATTTCGTCGCGACCGACGACGACGACGCCGTTGAGTTGGACGTTTTTAGCGATGACTGTGCACGGACCGATGACGGAGTTGATGATTCTTGCGCCATCGTTCACGACGCAACCGTCCGAAAGGATCGAACCCTCGGTCAAAGACGACCCGTAAAACGTCGTCGGCGGTAAAAAGTTTGGTTTGGTGTACACTGGGCGACTGAAATCCAACAGGGACGCCGCTTCGCCACCCGTCGCCACCGAAATGTTCGCTTCGTAAATGTCTCTGAGGCTGCGAAGCGGCTTCCAGTACTCGTGGTGCTTGAACGCGAACACATCACACCCGTGTTGCACGGCGTACGGAATGACGTCTCTTCCGAATTCGTGTCGCTCGTCGTTCGTCGCGGCTTTCGATTTCTTCAACAACGAGGCGAGCACCGAGTTGCTGAACACGTACACTCCCATGTTTGCGTTGAGCTTGCAATCCTCCAGGTCTTCCGTCGTGCACTGCATGAACTCAATCAACTGGTTCTGGGAAGGCTTTTCGATGAAGGACAACACTCGCGCGTCGGTTTCGTCCACGTCCAAAATCCCCAACGAAGACGCGCTCTCCGGCGAGACGTTGTCGCATGTCGCCACCGTCACGTCTGCCTCCGTCGCGAGGTGCTGTTCGACTAGCGCTTCAAAATCCATCGTGTAGAGTTGCTCGGCGGCCAAGACGATGGTGACGCCGTCGAGTTGATCCGGCGCGCACTCGTCCAGCGAACCGTTCGCTTGCAAGCACTCATCCTCCAATCGCATCTCGTACGATTGCTTCGTGAGCGATCCTTGGGACAAGTGTCTCGCAACGCAGTCCGCACTTCCTATCGACCACGTCTCCCCGTGTTCGCGCGTCTGCGTCGTCGGCAAGACTTCGATGAATCCCGCGTTGTTGTTTCCAAACATCTCCACCGACGGAAACGCGCGATTGACGTGCGAAACCAGCGAGTGAGAGTTGTACTGCGTCAGAACGTACACCTGACGCAGACCAGAGTTGATCAAGTTTGTCATCGGAAAGTCAATCACCCGGTACGTCCCGCCGAGGTGCACCGCGCTTCGAGCCCGAGCGCGAGTCAACGGGTTGGTCTCGTCGGCGCCGCCCGCGAGCATGATGCACCGCACGTCTCGCATTTGTATCCCTCGATTCACGAATCGCTCACGTCGTCGAACAGCATTCTGACGCTTCTTTTTCTCCGCCACGCTCGGTATCCTCTTCGCCATCCCTCTCGCGGCGGCGCTCGTCGACGACTGTCGCGTCGACGGCGATTCCTTCGCCTCGACGGCGTAATCACCCCCTCGCGCCGTCTCTTCTCGCGTCCACGACCCACTCGCGCGCGCGTCAAACCTCCCCGCCGAAAACCTCGTCCACACGCCTCTCACACCTCCACCACTCGCACCACCGCCTCCGAACGACAACCTTCCGCGTCGTCCCGCGCGTTCCCGCGCGTCGCCGCTCGCCCCGTCTCGCGTCCCCGTCGTCGTCCCACGGTCCACCGCGCGTCCGACGCGCGTCGTCGTCGTCGCCCCCACGCGCACCATCACGCCGTGCATCTTCCACCTCGTGTCACCTCCTCCACGCGCGCGTCTCGACGCACGCACGCGCGCACGCACGATCCGGTCGATCAAGTCGATCCCGTCGACGATCCGATATCCAATTCACGTCCCGATCCCGATCGATGCGCGTCGTCGACACCACACGCGTCGTCGACGCCACGCTCGGTCGCGCCCGTACGCTCGGTCCGATCCCGTCGCGTCACGCACTCACGCACACGCACGACGTTCGTTCGTTCGTTCGTCGTCAACCGTTCGTCGACATCCATCAATCATCCGTGCCGTCCGACGCGGCGCGGGGGATCGACACGAGGGACACATCGACCGGTCGTGACCGGTGAACGTATCTTCCAGCGACCGCGCGCGAGGCCATCGTCGACGAATGAAATCTCTCGCGCGTCGTCGTCGGACGTACCGCGTATGTATTTTTATATACCAGATAGGTTTTTATAGATGTACAATACGGTGTATGTGCGCGCTACATAAAAAAGACGTCACCGTGCGAGTTTTTTACAGTACACCGCCCCGCGCCGCGCGCGACGATCGTCCGAACTCGGAGGTAGTATGGTACTCTTTTGTACTTATCTCCCTTGGATATGGTACTCACGTAGTATACTAGGTCTGTATTACGGTAGACATGATACAAAGTTACTTCACGGTGAGACGTCGCCGCGCCCGTTCGCTCGGGAGGAAAGATTGTTGAATTTGAAACGTGGCCATCGGTCGGCGCGCGCGGTGCGCGCGTGGATTCATTCGTGCGTGTGCGCCGTGGACGCGCGCGATCGATTCGATTCGTGTTCCGGATTCGTGCGTTCGTTCGTGCGCGCGTTCGATTCAATCGCGCCCCCGTCTTGTCTGTCCGTCTGTCGTGTCCCGAGAGGCGATGGACGCGACGGCGGTGACGGGTGGTGACGACGGGACGACGAACGCGTCGCGCGCGCGAGGGACGTGGCGATTATGGCGCGAGACGACGACGATCGGGGTCGTGGTCGAGTCGACGGTGGACGACGACGCGTCCAAGTCGATGACGTTCGTGGAGCGCGGCGAGGATTTGGACAGCGCGCGGCGACGGGACGTCGGCGACGCGACGGGACGGGTCGGCGAAGAGACGACGACGGGAGAGGCGGTGCGAACGTTGGATTTTTCAAACGTCGATGATGATGATGATGTCGACGACGCGGTGACGATGGCGTCGGTGTCGGCGCGCGCGGTGGAGGAGGAGGACGCGTCGGCGAGGTACGCGTCAGAGTCGGAGGAGGAGGAGGAGGAGGACGCGCCGGGACGTTTGCGTCGAGCGTTGGATGCGGTGGACGCGGCGTCGAGAGAGGCGTTGGCGCGAAATTTTAACGCGGTGAGCGTGAGGACGCTGTCGAGAGAGGTGACGCGCGCGCGAGAGGCGGCGGGCGTGGAGGATTTACGGTCGACGGATTCCGAATCCGAATCGGAGGACGCCGAGTCGCGCGCGGCGCGATTGGAACTGTCTCGAGCGAGGTATCGAGCCAAGGTGGCCGAGGCCGAGGCGTTGATTTTGCGCAGAGAGGCGGACGAGGCGAAGAAACGGTGTGTGGACACGTACGGCGAGGAGGGTAGGGCGTGGTTGGAATCGCTGCAACTTCGCGTCGACGCGTGGCGCGACGAGTGCGATCGACGTTTGGAGACGCTTCCGGGACGGCTCAGCCGAGGCAAATCGACGCTCGACGCGTCTCTCGACGCGATGGCGAAGGAAACTCGAGTGACGTGGTTGCAATTGCAATCGTCACCGACCGAGCGAGCGGGCGATGAGTGTATGTAATAGCTCCTTTTGTAACGAAAGCGATGAGGGCGGAGAATTTTTAATGGTTTTTGTATCTTTATTTACCTCGCGATCGTAGTGTGCCTAACGATCTCTACAGTGTCCTAGCTTCTAAAAGCTTTTTTTGTTCTTTTCTCTTTTCTCGTTAGTTGTGGGAGAGAGTACATGTAACAGAAGTGGTATCAGAGATGAATCATGACGTGGCGGCTGCCACCGGTGCGGGCTTGGGGATGCCCTCCTTGTCTTGTTGGGGCAAGCACGAGCGAGCGACGGACTCGAAGAGTCGCTCGATTTCCTTGGAACACTTGGTGAACGAGTGTGCCCAGAAGTTATACCTCGGATTCTTGATGAGTTCGATGAACGTGATGAGTAAACCCCACGGGTGCGGTCGGTTGACGATCAAACGCTCGAGGAGCACTCGCGTGATTTGTTCTTGAATGATCCCGAACCTGGCTTCGGAGAACAAGTACAGAATCACGCACGAGAAGTAGTGCGTGTGACAGTTGGGGTATCGAAGCTGGTTCGCGATGGCGTTGACGAACAGATATCGACCCTCCATGTCGAGCGCTTGCGCGAGCTGCGAGAAGAGCTCCATCGGCGCGCTCTGCGCGATGCCGCTCGACGCATCCTTGTTGCGGTTGGCTTGAATCGCCTGAACGCCGACGTAGAGCACGAACGCGTTCATCAGCGGCACGTTGTACTTGGTGCCAGCCGCGAGCGCGGCGGACGGGGACAACGTCAACCTATGAATGATGTGTTGGCTCAAGTTGTCGGGCTTGCGCGTCTTCAAAAAGGTGTCCACCTCCTCGCGCAACGGCGACGAGCGCAACGCGTGGTCGGCGTCAGCGTTCAATCTCGGCGGTTGTTGAATCTCCGGAAGCAAGTCCACCTTTAAGTTGGGCGTGAACGGATCTGGGAGTCTCATGCTGCGAGGATACGCCGACAAGACCAAGTTGCGCAACTGAACGCAGTTGGGCGGGATGATGTCGCAAAAGTTGACGTGGTGGTTGCACAAAAACTCTGGGAAATCGTGCAACAAGACCAAGAACAACCGAAGCATGCCCTTGTACAACAACTTGATGGGCTCGGAGAGATCAGCCGTTCGCAAGTGCGGTTCCATGAAGCGCAAGATGGCTGTCAACAGGCGTTGCAACAGCGGCCAACCCTTTTGCTCGTGATCGATCAAGAGTCGAGGCATGAAGCATCGATGCGAGACGAGCTCGAGCCAGGCAAAGGCAAAGCCGGGCACGCGAAGCGGTTGAAGCGCCAAAAACGCCGACGCAAACGCGGCCAAGACTTGCGGATGCGACGAATCCAGAGAGTTATCCGGGGCGTGCATCTCGTTCAGCAAACCCGCGAGGGCGCGAAAGTACGGTCGGGCGTTGAACGCCACGTTGCGCTCGTCAGTGTCTCGCATCGCCGTGCGAACGACGGCGACCAAGGCGCGACCGAAGAAGGCCAATCGAGACGCCAATGATTCTTCTTTACGTCGGACCAATCGCGTGACGAGACGTACGTACGCATCGATGGCGGCGAAGGACAGCTGTGAGCTCGCCTGCGGCGTCGAGCTCGGCACCTCGCTGCCGAGACAGTGCGTGACGGCGAGCTCGACGAGAATGCGCAAGAAACGCTCTTGAGTGTCCTCAGCGAGCAAACGGGAGTCGACGAGACGTTGCATGAAAGCGATGCTCGCGGCATCCGTCGGCGGCAAGTCTTGAACGCGAGCCCATTCGTCGAAATGAGCGGCAACCTTTTCTCGCAAACCCGCCGGATCGGGTTGTCCGTGCGTGACGCCGCTCGACGGAGGAATCTTGGCGGCGGCATCCTTGCCGGCTTCTTGCGCGCCCTCGGCGGCGCCTTCAGCCGCGGGACCATCCGGAGGTAACGGCGGCGGCGCACCCGGAGGTGGCGGCGGCGGCATGCCCGGATACGCCACCGGCGGCGGCGGCGGTTGCGGCTGACCGAACGGCTGTCGAGCGAAAGCCGGCGGCGCGCCCGAGGGCGGCGGCGGACCAGACGGCGCGCGCGGAAGTTGCGCAAAGTCGTCATAAATGCGAAGAGCGGCGCTCGGAAGCTGCCCCGGTCTCGGTCTGAGCGACTCCGGAAGGGCAGCCGGGTACCGACCTTGCATGATGGACGCGTCGAAGAACGGTTGGTTGATGCCGGATTCGCGATGCTTCTGGCGAACCAACGCAATGGCGGCGAGCGATTCGTCGATATCGCGGATAGCCTTGGACGAAGCCGCCTTCTCGATGAGAGCACATCCTAACTCGAGGTTATCCACCGTCGCAGACTGCACGGCGGCTTCGAGCGCGGAAGCCTCGGAGCCGGCGCCGGCGCCGGATTGTTGCAACAATGCGCGCAACTGGTTCGCGACGCTCGCCTTGAGAGGTTCGCGGCACGTCACCAGTGCGAGAGAACCGGCGAGAGAGGACACCATGAGATGCGCTGCCTTGCGAACGCGGTTGATGTCTGCTTCAGTGGCAAAGTCCTTGCGCACCAACTCTTGAGACGTTTTGCACGCAATGGTGACCGAACGCTCCACAACCGGAGCCACGATCTCGCAGATGCCTTGCGTCAAGGCGACCGGAAGGAGTCGAACGAGCGCAGCGCGGGTAGACTCGGGCAAGTTCGGAGCGGCGGCGACGCGAACGTGCGCTTGCATGTTCGGCAACGCGCCCTCCAGACTTTGCGCCTGCAAGCGAGTCTTCTCCTCTTCGTCCATGCCGCGACCCATGGGCGCTTGAAGCGAACCCTCCAAGGGGCTCGATTGCAACGGCACCGGTGCGGCGAAGTTCTTGTCTGCGACAAAGTCAGGATTGTTTTGACGCTCACGCATGCGAGACGCGAGCAACATCGACGGCTCGATATCCTTCATGTTGACATCCAGGTGCTTGAAGAGACGCTCCATCTCAAACTTGAGGTTGAGCTTTAAGTCGCGCTCGTTGTAAATCTCGCAGAGCAACGACAGGATGGCCATCGTCCACGGGTTCGGAGGCTGGAAGATCATGTTATCCTTCGATGGCTCGAGGACTTTCGCGACGAACGGCACGGTGCCGATCATGCGTCCAGATTCGTAGCTCTCGAGGATCAATTCCTTGATGTCCAAGTGACGCTGAAGCACCGGCTTCAACTTCGCGATGGTCAATTGTCCGAGCCACGAACCGAGATTCTTCAATAAGCTTCTCTCCCCACTGTTCGTTTTGACCTTATCGCTCGACAGAAGCACCTTGATGTTGCGGTAAGTTGCCTGCAAAATAGCCGCGTCCAACGTCTTGTCGCCGACCTTTTTGAGCAGCTCGAGGTAGAGCGAGTGGTAGTTTGGCTCAATAGAAGCGCGCTTCACCACGAGATAACCCGCGAACCATTCATACAAGTCCGGGGACACCTTGCTCTTCACCTCCGCCACCTTGTCGTCCATGTTTTCAGCAGAAAGATTGTTCACCAAGAAGTGAACCTTGTCGGCGGTGGCCGCGTCGGGCTGCTTCGCCTCGGCGCTCGCCGCGACGAGTGTGTCGATGTTCAAAGACGTCGCGAAACCACTCGGAGTGCTTCCACCACCAGTGATCGAACCCGTGCTCTGCACGCTGACAAGCGTCGGAGCGCTCGCACCTCGGGTCGGTGCTCTCGTCGTCGCTCCTGTCGCCGCCGTCTCACCCGGAGGCGGCGGTCCCGGAGGTTGCGGCGGCAAATTCATCGCTGAAGACAACGAGCGAGGCAAAGGCGGGTTGTTTCCTTCAGTCTCACTGATGCGCATTCCAGCGACGCCCGCGGCGAGTTGTGCGTCCGCATTCACAGCAGTGTTCATGCTCGGTTCGCTTCGACCGAGCGCCACCGTCGCGTCATTGCCCTTGGAGAAGAGAGGCATCAAGTCCGGGTGCGCCTGCGCGAGGTTGGGGATCTGCGCCAGGTGCTGACAGTACTGCGGCCACTCGGTGAGTCGACGCTTGAATTGTTCCAAGGCGTCCGAACCGAAAGCGAACATCTTCGAGCCAGTCGGCTTGCGAAGCGCGTCCAGGACGCAACGCAAAGCGACTCCGAGAGTGATGTTACTCACGAGATTGTGCAAAATGAGCTGGCCAAAAAGGACCGCGGTGATCCTCAGTTCCTTCTCCGGATACTTCGGAAAGAATTTGTACTCATCAAATAGGTTGTGCACCATGCACGAGAAAATGTCTCGTTCGCGCTGCACCTGACTCGCTCGGAAGTTTCTCAACACTTCCACCAACTCCCCGATGGATTGTTGCATGGAGTAAACGCGCTGGAAATACCGATTCGCTTCCTCCTCAACGTCCGCACTGAATCCCTGCGCGGTACCAGCCCGCGCCGCCAGGTTTTCCGCGCTCATGTCTCGACCCTTGTTCGGCGAGTTTTGAATCTGCGTTATGAGTTGACGCAACTCCGCCTGCAAGTCCGGCGGCATTCCCTGCGCCGCGCCCTGAAGCACCTTTAAGAAAGTCTGCACAATTTCCGGAGACAGTGGCAAACCACCCTTATCACCACCCTCCTGCGTCGCCCTAGTTCTTAAGAATCGCATGCACGCGCTC
>Ga0181576_10003476_pt1 | contig 11576 bp, 11 predicted proteins | sample 101ome_22_FD_132464 | JGI IMG/M metagenome (GOLD analysis project Ga0181576, IMG submission 132464) | Coastal salt marsh microbial communities from the Groves Creek Marsh, Skidaway Island, Georgia - 101412BT metaG (megahit assembly) | ecosystem: Environmental > Aquatic > Marine > Intertidal...
AAATGTGGCTTGGGATCTGAGACATGTTAATAAATCAAATTAAATCAATATTGTTAAGGTCATTTCTGTAGACTATTTTGCCTTAAGGCCTTCCATATTTTAATTTATCCCATACCAGAGTGCAGCAGTGTGGATGTTCAGAAATAGACCTTTGTTCGGCTTCTTCGTATAAGCTAATACGGATCAGCAGGCAGATTTGGTGCTGTTATTCCCATAGTTTGACGCGGAACAGCTTGTCAGAAGCTGTACCTCGCTATTGAACATTGATAGTCTGTTATTCTTCGTCTTGATGGGCGGGAAAGTTGCCTTAACAAAGGCGTTTTAAAGGGATCAAAGACGATGACGCATCAGCGGATCAGGCCATTCAATACAAAAGATACATATCCCGAGCAGAATTTGGATAATGATCTTTGTCAGGCCGTTGTCACAGTTGGGGGGAAGACGGTTTGGCTGCGTGGTCAATGTCCGCAAAATCTTGACGATGCCAGAAGTATCACCAGCCATGACCCAGCCGAACAAACGCATAAAGTTATGCAGAATATCTGCCAGTTGATTGAGGAATCCGGAGGAGAGATGGCGCACCTGGTGAAGTTGGTCGTTTATATCACGGATGTCCGGCATCGCGAGGCGGTATATCGTGTCATGGGTGAATATATAAAAGGGGTGCATCCCGTTTGTACCGGGCTTGTTGTTCAGGCCCTGGCACGTCCAGAATGGTTGGTTGAGATTGATGCAACCGCCGTCATTCCGGTTTAAGGGCGCATTATGACTTTTTCAATTGTTGCGCGATGCAGCAGAACAGGGGCATTTGGCCTCGCCATTTCATCATCTTCACCGGCGGTTGCTGCCAGATGTGCCTTTGCGCGGGCAGGGATAGGCGCTGTTGCCAGTCAAAATGTCACTGACCCGCGTCTTGGTGACAGAGTGTTGGGTCAATTGGCAAATGGCAGTGATGCCACAACTGCGGTCAATGATGTTATTTGTACCGCCGAGAATCGAAATTACCGACAAATTCTGGCCGTTGATAATGCCGGCACGACAGCTATCTTCAGTGGATCCAAAGCCCTGGGGATCAATGCTGAATGTCAGTCAAGAGGGGCGGCGGCGGCAGGGAATTTACTTTTCTGTGAGTCGGTTCCTCAATCTATGGTTGCAATGTTTCATGAAGCGTCAGGTCATGTGGGTGATCGGTTACTTGCTGCTTTACGCGCGGGTCTCGATGCTGGCGGTGAGGCTGGCGCGGTACATTCTGCGGGGCTGTTGGTGGTGGACAAACAGCAATGGCCATTGGTTGATTTGCGATGTGACTGGACAACAGACTGTCCGATAGAGGCCGTTGCGCATGCCTGGCAGATCTATAAACCGCAGATGGATGATTATGTGACAAGAGCGCTCAGTCCTGCTGATGCGCCCAGTTATGGTGTTCCTGGGAACGAATAGCCTTTTTGCCGGTTAAGCTGATGGTGTCATTACGCGGCAGGGTTGGCGATATGGCCAGCAATATGAGCAGCATCGTCCCAAACACCCCAGATAAATGATGATCCACGCATCGACAGCCATGGCAAACCCAGAAAATAGATGCCGTTAACGCTGGACACGCCACGTTGGTGATCTGGTCGCCCCTCTGGGGTAAAACAGTCAACCGCGAGCCAGTCAAAATTCTGTTTATATCCTGTCGCCCAGATGAGGGTTTTGATGCCTGATGCCTGAAGGTCTAATTGGCGGATTGGCGTTTTCAGGCAAGGTGGATCAGGCGGAATAATTTTTGCCGAGTCCTCACGCGGAAATGATAGTTTATTTTGCGTAATATATTGGTCGGCCTCTGCCAAGAGCGCTAAGTAATTCTTGTCACCGTCAGCGATGTTCTCGCCGAGGTCTCCGGCAAAATAGAACAACCCGTCTTTGAAATTCTGGGTCATGCCCAACAGGGTCATCCCCCGATGGGCAAATTCTCTGAAATCTACGGTTTTGCCACCATCTGCGCCAGACACGGCGATTGTGACATGTTCGCGGCCGGCAGGGGGCACCTTTGCCTGCCATTTTCCCAAGGTACCAAGCCACCAGCAATAATCCTTGCCGCGATAGGATCGCGGTGGCCGCTCATGTGGTCCGATCGATAAATAAACCTGTCGTCCGGCCTGCATCAGCTCATCGGCAATTTGTGCGCCAGATGACCCAGAGCCAACCACCAGAACCGCGCCATCTTCAATTTGGCGCGGATTTTTGTAATCGAAGGAATGAAGCTGTCTAACAGCAGCATCCGGTACAATATCCGGCCTTGTTGGCACCTGAAATGGTCCTGTTGCTGCGATAATATTGTTGGCGTGAATCACGCCCTTTGAGGTTTCGACCGCATAACCGGCTTGGTCGGAAGGCACTGCAGAGTAAACCTCGACACCACAGCGCACAGGTGCCTTGATCGACGCGGCAAAAGCCTCGAAATAATCAACCACGGCGTCCTTTGTCGGAAAACTGTCGGCTGCCCAGCCAGAAAAATCCATCGGCGGGAACCGATCATGCCAGGCGGGACCATTCATCGTCAGTGAATCCCAGCGCGCTGAACGCCACCGCTCGGCGATGGATCCGCGCTCGACAATCAGATGGGGAATAGCGTTGGCGGTCAGATGTGCGCTTGCCGCCAAACCGGCCTGACCTCCCCCAACGATTAGCGTGTGCGTATGTTCCATGACCTATACCATCCCTTTGGCATCTATCCCTCTCGCCGATGATTGGCGATTTATATAACACAGCCTAGTGTGCCCGCCCAATGTGCCCGCGCGGACACGATGTCGAGGCTGGTCGACTCAGGCGGGATCGGGGATACTTAGCTTTGTGTCAACGCCATGACGTTTTAGCGCCGCAGCAACAGATCCGTCGGCGATACGGCGCACAATGACATCATTGAGAAACGCAACGATATCCGGTTGCCCTTGCCGAACAGAAATGGATTGCCTGACACCAATAGATTGATTGACCGCGGCAAAGGGTGTGTCAAGCATCTTCAAGCTCGAGTCAGCGTCAATCTCCTCCAGCAATTTCGGTTTCAGGCTTGCCAGCACATCGACGGCACCTTGATGAAACATCTCATGTGCCGCCGCAATCGACGGGGCGCGGCATATTTCGGCCTTTTTGAAGTGATCAGTCAGCCACAGATCATAGGCGCTTCGCTCTGACACGGCGATTTTTACGCCATCGCTGTCAACATCCTCATTCTGGTCAAAGTGGGCATCGGCGCGGAATAGGAAATTGGCGTCAATCACAACATAGGGCGTGCTGAAAGCAATGGTTTTGGCGCGCTCTGCCTCAAAGGCGATGTTACCGATATCCCATTGATCTTGATCAACGGCATTGGCAAGTTCACCGGGCCTGTTAAAGGGGACAAGAACAAAAGGAAGGTCAAGCGCGGCGGCTACCCACCCTGCCATGTCGGGTGAGATGCCCTGAGGCGTGCCATCGCTGGCACGGCTGGAAACCAGCAAGAAATTACTCAGATTAATTCCTGCGCGCAAAACACCGGATGGTGCCAGTATGTCACTGATGTATCGGTTATCGGCAGGCATCACATACCCTTTTAGCAGCCTGTGTCATAGTGCGGCAGATTACACCATATCGCGTCATATCGCAGCCTATGCGTTGTCGCCGCGCATGACTTTTTCAAATTCGGCAAAAAAGGCCTTTGACAATTTACGCGCCGTGCTGTCGATCAGCCTTGCGCCAAGCTGCGCAATTTTGCCGCCAGTTTCAGCCTTGGCGGTATATTTCAAAAGTGTGTCAGTGCCTTCCGAAATCAGCTCTACATCCGCGCCACCTTTGGCAAAACCGGCAAGGCCGCCATCGCCGGCACCTGACAGCCGCAATTTGTCTGGTGCCTCACTGGCGTCAAGCGTTACTGTGCCAGAAAACTTTGCCTTGACCGGCCCGATCTTCAGCACAACCTTGGCGGCATAATCCGTGTTGTTTGTTTTGACAAGTTCTTCACATCCGGGAATGCAACGCTGCAAAATTTCGGTGTTGGTCAGATTTGCCAGAACCGTTTCTCTGTCGCCGGGAATGGTGATTTCGTCGTTCAGTTCCATCTGTTCTCTCGTTCGGGTTGGTGATTGACTGCTGTGTTGAAAATATTTGCTGTGGGCGGCGCCAAGAATAGCCAGTTTTGTGGGTCATGAGAAGGCGAAAGCCGGATGATAGAATGGCGCATTGTCGATCTTGCCTCAGGAGGTGCCGTGGCTTCGGGAATAGGGCGAGGGGGTGATGGGTTGATAACCGTGAAGCATGGCTGTATCGCCGGCAAATACCTCGATCAACAATGGGTGACACTCTACAAGATCAGATGAATGTTCGGCGCCGCAATCACCGCCGGGGCAGGCCGATAGGCCGCCAATCAGCGCGGTTTCAGCAAAAAATTCGAGATAATCACCGGGGCGCACTGGGCTTGCCTTCATGAAATATTGATGTGTGTCATGGGTGAAACCGGTACACATAAAAACATTCAGCACATCGTGAATATAAGATTCAGCAGTGGCAAGGTCGACCTTTTTGAAACGGGCAAGTGCGCGTGTCAGGTTTGAATGACAGCAATGATGATAATCGACATCACTCAGAAGACGGGCGGTATAGGGGTCGCATCTGGTGCCGATCACATCGTGAACCGAGCCGCCATCAGCATCCCAACCATACCAGTCAAGGCTGTCTTTGGTGATGGTGGCAAGAGGGCGCAAATAGGGAAAACACGACCAGAGTCTGTCACCGACAGACAAATGGGTGCCATGTAAGGCGCGTGTCTTTCCGGCATAGAACTTTTCATCAAGATTGTCTGCCGCCCACAGATTGAGGTCACCAACCTGAGGTCCTTCAATGCTGGTGATGCGAAAAAAATGATGGTCAGGCACATGAAAACAGCGTGCCTCACGCGGTGGCACGGTGATTTCGTCGATCTTGGTAAGTTTGGCGCCGGCGCGTGACAGGCGACCCAGATCTGCCGGGGGCAAATTATCAACCGGATAACAGATTACCGGCCTGATCGCACGCCGGGCGGCAGCATCATCAGGGCCGGGTGGCGGCATTGTTGGTTTCATCGCAAAGATACCCTCCGATTGGTGATGTGCCTAATAGGATCGTGGCAATTTCAACACATGCTCGGCAATATAGCTCAGGATAAGGTTGGTCGAAATTGGCGCCACCTGATAGAGCCGCGCCTCGCGGAATTTGCGTTCGACGTCATATTCTTCGGCAAAGCCAAAACCACCATAGGTCTGAACACAGATTTCCGCCGCTGCCCATGATGCATCGGCGCAGAGCAGTTTTGCCAGATTGGCCTCCTCGCCCGGATTTTCGCCAGCTTCATAAAGCCGGATTGCCTCATGCAGCATCAGTTCGGCGGCGCGCATCTGGCTATAGGCGCGGGCGATCGGGAACTGAATCCCCTGATTTTGTCCGATTGGCCTGCCAAAAACACTACGTTCACTGGAATAGCGTGATGCCTGTTCGATAAACCATTTCGCATCACCAATACATTCGGCGGCAATCAAAATCCGCTCGGCATTCATCCCGGACAGGATATAACGGAACCCCTTGCCTTCCTCGCCAACAAGGCTGCTTGCCGGAATGCGCATATCATCGAAAAACAGCTGGGTTGTTGAATGATTCATCATTGTGCGGATGGGCGTGATGGTCAAAGATTTGCCGCGCACATCGCGCATATCCACTAAAAAGACCGACAGCCCGTCGGTTTTCTTGGCGCATTGGTCAAGTGGGGTTGTGCGTGCCAGTAACAGCATCAGATCCGAATATTCGGCACGAGATGTCCAGACCTTTTGCCCGTTGACGACAAAGTCATCACCATCGCGCCGCGCCGTTGTGCGTAGGGCGGTGGTGTCAGTGCCGCTTGTCGGCTCGGTCACACCGAAGGCCTGAAGGCGCAGGCTGCCATCGGCGATGCCGGGAAGATAGGTTGCTTTTTGTGCGTCTGACCCGTGGCGGAGCACTGTGCCCATCGTATACATTTGGGCATGGCAGGCCGCCGCATTACCGCCAGAGCGATGAATTTCTTCGAGAATTGCCGCGCCGGCAGAAATTGGCAGGCTGAGGCCGCCAAACTCTTCAGGGATCAGGGCGGCAAGGTAACCTGCATCGGTTAATGCCTGAACAAAATCGGCCGGATAGGCGCGGTCAGCATCGCAGGCCTGCCAGTATTTTCCATCAAAATCGGCACAGAGTTTGACAACAGCCTCGCGAATTTCTGGATGGTCATGGGAATAGCTAAACATGGGCTTGCACCTTTGGTTCTAAACTAAAATCGCGCGTGATGATGGCTGGTTGAAGCGGTTGTCACGCAGTGACAGAACGCAACCTGATGACAAGATGCGGCATTATCACAAAATGTTCAATCAGTGAAACGACCCTAATCTGTCTGAAGTCTGTTTTTCTATAAAAAAGGCCGGCAAAGCCGACCTTTTTTCGAAATGCTGCCATGAAACCTAGCCACAGGCGGAAACGGCGCGGCGTGTCATTTCGGCGATCAGATGCGCCCGGTAATCAGCCGAGGCGTGAATATCACTCATCAGCCCATCGTCAGAAATGGCGACATCATCAACGGCGCTGGCGCTAAATTCCTTGTCCAGTGCGGCCTCAAGATCGGTAGCGCGGAACACGCCATCATCACCGGCACCGGTTACGGCAACGCGAACACCATCAGCGAATTTTGCCACAAACACCCCAACCATGGCATAGCGCGATGCCGGGTTGGGAAATTTCATATAGGCCGCCTTTTCTGGCTTTGGCAGACTGATGGCGGTAATCACCTCATCCTCGTCCAACGCTGTGTCAAACATGCCTGTGAAGAAATCCTCGGCGGCAATCGACCGGTTCTGCGTGTGAACGGTGCCACCAAGCGCGAGAACTGCCGATGGGTAACAGGCCGATGGATCGTTATTGGCAACGGAACCGCCGATGGTACCGCGGTTGCGCACCTGTCTGTCGCCAATATGGTTGGCAAGATCGGCAACAGCGGGTATGGCCTTTTGCACGATGTCTGATCCGGCAACATCTGCATGGCGTGTCATAGCGCCGATCCGCAGTGACTCACCTTCATCCTCGATGCCTGACAGACCACAATTGGCAAGATCGACGAGCTTGTCAGGGTTGGCAAGCCGTTGTTTCAGCGTTGGGATCAGGGTCATGCCGCCAGCCAGTAACTTGCCATCATCGGCTGATGTCAGGTGCGATACGGCATCCCCGATATCCTCTGCGTTCACATAAACTGTTGAATACATCATTCTCTCCTTATTCTGCAGCTTGGGCTTGCGCATCCTGAATCGCGCGCCACACTTTTTCGGGGGTTGCCGGCATTGTCATGTCGCTGACGCCAAGCGGTGTCAACGCATCAATAACCGCGTTTATCAGAGCGGGTGGTGAGGCGATGGCTCCGGCCTCGCCGCACCCCTTTACGCCGAGGTCATTATGGGTGCAGGCGGTCACCATATAATCAACCTTCATCGATGGCAGATTATCTGCGCGTGGCATACAGTAATCCATAAAGGATGCTGTCAGCAGCTGACCATTTTCATCATAATGTGCGTTTTCCAGCAAGGCCTGTCCAACGCCTTGACCAATGCCGCCATGCACCTGCCCTTCGACGATCATCGGGTTGATCAGATTGCCAAAATCGTCACAACAGGCCCAGTCAACAACCTCGACGACACCTGTGCCAGCATCAACTTCAACCTCGGCAATATGGGTTCCTGCCGGATATGTAAAGTTTAGCGGGTCATAAAAGGCAGTTTCCTCAAGCCCTGGTTCCAGCCGGTCATGCGGGAAATTATGCGGCACATAAGCAGACAAAGCAATTTCGCCGAATGACTTTTCCTTATCGGTTCCGGCAACGGTAAATTTACCATCCTTAAACTCGATATCGGCATCATCGGCTTCTAGCATATGCGCTGCAATAATCCGTCCCTTGGCAATGACCTTGTCAATTGCCTTTGAAATTGCGGTGCCACCAACAGCCAGAGACCGGGAACCATAGCTTCCCATGCCAAACTGGATGCGGTTGGTGTCGCCATGCACGATTTCAACATTCTCCAGCGGTACGCCAAGGCGTTCAGTCACCAGCTGGGCAAAGCTGGTATCATGCCCCTGACCATGGCTATGGGTGCCTGTGAAGACTGAAATTGTGCCGGTTGGATCGACCCGTACAACGGCGCTCTCATAGAGGCCAACACGCCCGCCAAGCGCGCCAACAACCGCAGATGGCGCAATGCCACAGGCCTCAATATAGCTAGACAGCCCGATACCGCGATATTTACCCTTTTTCAAGGATTCGGCGCGACGCTGTTCAAAGCCCTTGTAATCGATCATCTCAAGCGCTTTATCCAGCAGCGGTTCATAATCGCCAACATCATATTGCAATGCGACAGCCGTCTGATATGGAAATGCATCCTTCGGAATGAAGTTTAGTCGGCGGAATTCTGCTGGATCCATACCGATCTGGCGCGCTGCCGCATCCATGGTTCGTTCCATGATATAGGTTGCCTCTGGCCGTCCGGCGCCGCGATAGGCGTCAACAGGGGCTGTTGTGGTGGCCATGCCTTTGACATTCGTATAGATGGCCGGAATATCGTAACAGCCTGACAGCAAGGTGCCATGGAGATAGGTTGGCGTTGCAACAGCAAAGGCTGACAGATAGCCACCAAGATTGGCCAGCGTGTCAACCCGAAGGCCGATAATCCGGTTGTTCTCATCCAGCCCCATCTGCACCTTGTTGATATGATCACGCCCATGTGCATCTGACAGGAATGCCTGCGTACGGTCGGCTGTCCATTTCACTGGGCGGCGCAACTTTTTAGACGCCCAGGTGCAACATGCTTCTTCTGCATATAAATAGATTTTAGAGCCAAAGCCACCGCCAACATCAGGTGCGATGACCTGCATCTTGGACTCGGGTATGCCCAACACAAAGGCACAGATCACCAGCCGCAGTAAATGTGGGTTCTGTGTTGTTGAATGAAGAACATAGGAATCATCAATGGAATCATATTCCACCACTGCCGCACGTGGTTCTATAGCGTTTGGCACCAAACGGTTATTCCGCAGGGTCAGGTTGACCACAGTTACGGCAGATGACAATGCCTCTGCCGTAGCCGCCTCGTCCCCTAACTCCCAGTCAAAATAGGTGTTTCCCGTCATGCCATCATGAATTTCGGCACCCTCTGCGGCCGTTGCTAAATCAACGACAGGCGCTAATTGCTCATAGCTCACCTCGACAGCCTCGGCCGCGGTCATTGCCGCCGACAGGGTCTCTGCAACCACCATCGCAACATGGTCACCGACATAGCGCACCTTGTCTTTGGCAAGGATAGGGTGAGGTGGTTCCGTCATGGCGCTGCCGTCACGGTTGGTAACAGCCCAGCCATTTATCAACCCGCCAACACCATCATTCGCGATATCATCGCCGGTGTAGACGGCAATAACGCCATCCATTGCAGCGGCCTTCTCGGTCTTTACAGATTTGATTTTGGCATGGGCAACATTGGCGCGCACAAAATAGGCATGAAGCTGGCCCGCACGATTGATATCATCGGTATAGCGACTGGCGCCTGTTAGAAAGCGCTTGTCTTCCTTTCGGCGGACTGATGCACCAATTCCGGTATTGATCGCTCCTTCTGGCATTTCATCCTCCCATCTTTTCAGCTGCGGCCTGAACTGACTTCACAATATTGTGATAGCCGGTACAGCGGCAAATATTGCCCTCAAGCCCTTCGCGGATGTCACGCTCGGTCATATTTTTGTTTTTCTCAACCAGTTCGATTGCACTCATCACCATGCCGGGTGTGCAAAAGCCGCATTGAAGACCATGGTTCTCATGGAACGCCTGCTGCATTGGGTGCAATTCGTCACCATTTGCAATGCCTTCGATTGTGGTGACATCGGCGCCTTCAAGCTGCATTGCCAAGACGGTGCATGATTTCACGGAACTGCCGTTGACATGGACAACGCAAGCGCCACATTGGCTGGTGTCGCATCCAATATGGGTTCCTGTCAGACCTAGCGTTTCCCGCAAATAAGTTACAAGCAACGTGTTGTCAGGCAAATCATGGCTGACCGCCGCGCCATTTACTGTCATATTGATGGTGGTCATTGGTTTCTCCCTTTTCAGCATATGAAATAGTGCTGCATTCCATCTCGTTTTAAAGAAAAGCTTGTCGCTCTTTTGCTGATTTGTAAACATACTCTGCAACTGTATCATTTTTATGGACGCGCCGCATGGCAAAAACACTGGATTCGGTCAGCTCTATCCAATCCGAACTATCGGCGCTGGGCTATATCGCCGGTGACGGTCTGGCTGTCAGCCTGTTTTTGGCGCTGGCAAAAAGTCGACCCCTGTTTCTTGAAGGTGAGGCTGGTGTTGGCAAGACTGAAATCGCCAAAACATTGGCGCGACTCTTGGGGCGCGATCTGATTCGGCTGCAATGTTATGAAGGGCTTGATATTCATCAGGCCGCCTACGAATGGAATTATGCCCGCCAATTGTTGGAAATTCAGGCAAAACAGCGGGATCAGGGGGCAGGCAAGGCGCAGGATCTTTTTAGTGAGACATTTCTGATAGAACGACCACTTTTGCGTGCCTTGCGCCCAAATCCGTCAGGCGCGCCCGTTTTGCTAATTGACGAACTTGACCGCGCCGATGAAGCCTTTGAGGCTTATCTCCTGGAAATTTTGTCCGACTGGCAAATTACAATCCCAGAAATAGGATCAATCACCACCGATCAACCGCCGATTGTTATAATAACCTCGAATCGGACACGCGAGATCCATGACGCGCTGAAACGGCGTTGTTTCTATCATTGGGTGGATTATCCAGACCGAGATGTGGAACGGCAGATCCTGCGTCAACGTGCGCCTGAGGCCGGCGAAGCTTTGCAAAATCAGGTTGTGGACTTTGTCCAAGCATTGCGGAAAAAGGATCTTTTCAAACTGCCGGGCATTGCCGAGACGATTGACTGGGCAGAGGCGCTTGTTGCGTTGAACTGTGTCGCGCTTGATCCCCAGACAGTTGATTCGACGATGGGTGTCTTGCTGAAATATCAGGACGACATCGCCCGAATTCAGGGCAGTGAGGCAGCGCAGATTCTCAAGGAAATTCAGCTGACGATGGCGCATGAAAAACGCATATCGCTATGATCTCCAAAGCTGAAAGCTTTTCTCAGCTTGATGTGCCAAAGCTGGATGAGAATATCATGCTTTTTGTCCGTCTTTTGCGGCAGATCGGTCTGCCAGTTGGGCCTGCAAGCCTGGTCGATGCAACGGCAGCGGTTGAGGCGGTTGGTATCGCGGAAAAGCGTCATGTCTATCATGCGCTCGCAAGTACTCTGGTCAAAAGGCGTGAGGATTACCAGCTGTTCGATCAGGCGTTTCACCTGTTCTGGCGCAATCCCAAATTTCATGAGCGTCTGCGTGATCTGATTTTGCCGCAGGTCAAGCTTAACAATAAAGACACAGATGATGCCGAGGAAATGTTGCGCCGGTTGACGGACGTTCTTGATGGCGGGTCAGAGTCGACACCTGACTCGTTGGAAGAG
>Ga0181576_10003480_pt1 | contig 11554 bp, 12 predicted proteins | sample 101ome_22_FD_132464 | JGI IMG/M metagenome (GOLD analysis project Ga0181576, IMG submission 132464) | Coastal salt marsh microbial communities from the Groves Creek Marsh, Skidaway Island, Georgia - 101412BT metaG (megahit assembly) | ecosystem: Environmental > Aquatic > Marine > Intertidal...
AAGGTGATAATCCCCTCGGGCGCTGGCTTGCAAGGGAAGGGTGAAGATGTGCAGCTGCTCGAGGAATGGATCATCCGATCCTAAAATAGGATGGATTTCGCAACTCTCCGGCTGAGGGCTACTATACACCTGATCCTTAATCCAGCTGGTGTCCCCATGAGTCCCGACAAGAATCCGGCGTTCGGCCCCTTCTCTAGCCATTTGAAGATCTAACCAGGATGCCTGGTAGTCCTGTTTAAGTATGGGTCCAGGACATCCTATCCTGAGGGGTGTTTCTTCCTGAGGCAAGGACTTCTCGGTCGAAGCCTTGAACCGGTCCGGCTGAAGTAGTTGGGTGATTTTCCCTGCATGTCCCCTGTCAGCGGGCGCAAATTGAGCCAACAACTCGCGTAGGTCACCCAGACGCGGATGAATGAATTTGAACACCTTGGGCCAGCATGAAGCAGGAAAACCATGCCCTCTTGGCGAGCCCCCTCGCAAATTCCAAACAACCAACTTAGGATAGGCAAGTTCTTTGGTGAGCAGTTGATGCAGAATCGGAGTGTTTTTCCAGTAGAGGATGACCAGATCAGCCTGACCCAGTTTGTATTGAAGCATAGGGACACCGCTTCCATGATCCACCTCGATTTCCTGCTCTTTGGTGAGGCTTACGCCCTTGGCAGTTGGATAATGAAGGCTATGGATGGCATGTTCAAACTTGGTATGGTCTGTTCCTTGAACCGAACAAATATCCAAGATCAAACTTCCATCCTCATCGGCAGTAAACCGATCAATAAGGTGAAGCACCTTGACAGGGCGTTTTCCATGCCCCACTTGATGTGCATCCATGCAGCTGATCACAACCTTGCCTACATGCGATTAGGTTTTAACGGAGCGGACGACAATTAATTGGTTTGGCGGAAGCACCGAAATCAGCTCAACAAGCGCAGAACACTGCTATTGATTTGATTTGCTTGAGCCAACACAGCAGTACTGGATTGCATTAAGATGTTGTACTTGGCCATTTTAGTCGATTCTTCGGCGATATCCACGTCGTTCACACGAGATCGGGTGGCTTCGTAATTTTCAACAGCGATATCAATGAAGTTGGATTTACCCTCCAAGGCTGATTGAAAAGCACCAACCTGGGCGCGCCGTTCGGCTATGGCTGAGAGCGCAGTGTCTAGTTTTGACAAGATGAAGCGCGCTCCATCAATCGTGCTGATGTCGTAGTAAGGTTCACCTGTGACAATGGTGTAGTTATCGGCATCTCGATAGTCGTCATTGCCAGGAATAGCAATGGCACCATTCTTATCAAATTCATATTTGGGCCTTGCGATTTGATAGAAACTGAACAAATTCGGATCGGAGGTTTCGATGGAAACGCCGGTATCAGCAGTACTCTTTGGAGGCCAATTGACATTCGCTAACCCATCTGCTTCGGTGGTCACTGTGGAGAAGGGAGCCAGATCATTACGAAAGGGATGATTGAGATTAATCCCTGTGATGTCGGTGGTGTCAGTGTATTCAGAACCAGTGCCGACCTTTAGGGTCGTATCCGTGAAGAGATTATTCCCATTCCAGGTCTTACTCTTGCCCTCATACACAAATTTGAACAATGAACTGTATTCAGCATTGTAAGCATCTCGATCGGCCTGGGATTTGGTTTGATCATTAGCCATCATCGCCAATTCATTCATCCTCATCAAAGCACTTGCCACACCTTCCATGTAGCCCTCCTGTGCCTGAGTCATGGAAATGGCATTGTTCACATTTTGCTTGGCAGCTCGGTAACGTGTGAGCACGGCTGTTAGCCTTTGAACTTCGGATTCTTCAGTGACACGGTCGACCTTGGAACCTGTCGCAAGACGGGTCAGAGATTCCTGGAGTTCTGCCTTATTGGTATGCATCCGTCGGATGATATTGTTGGCGGCTTCGTTGTTGTTAAAACTAATAATCATGTTAATCCTTCCGTTATTATTCCTATGTTGAGTCGTTTTTTTATTTAGCCCACTTCTGCGTGGTCTGGTTGTTGTATTTCCCTTTCATCGTTAATGATGGACCCCGAATTAGCATCCGCTATTTCATCAAATAACTCCTTCCTGTAGACAGGAACAGTCCTGGGCGCGTCGATTCCTATCTTGACTATGTCTTTATCGAGCCTGACCACTGAGACGTTGACACGCCCGTCGATCACAATGCTCTCCCCTAATTTCCTGGATAAAATCAGCATATAAAACTCCCTATGTTAGTGATTAAGGATGGGTTCGCTGATTGATAGGTCGTTGGCATTTTTTGGTATTACCTGCGACCCTATTTGCGTCCTGCGATTGATCAGGATAGGTCCTTTGAGGTTGGCTGTTCGGGTGGCTCCTCGGTTAAAATTAACCACCACAAACAGGAGTAGGTCTTCCGGACCTCCTAGCTCAAGGAAGTCTATATCTTCCTTATCAAACGAGGGGTTGTAGTCTGGAAACAATAACATCGCCGGCACTAGATAAAGTGTTTTCCCCGGACCAGTTGCCATTTTCATCCTGACAAAGGGTTGTTCGCTGGACTTTGCCTCAAGGCAGTAGTCAACAACTCCTTCGAATCCAATGAGACCCCTAGGCATACGAAAGCTGAACTTTGAGCCGTCCGTGTCTCTGGTTACTTCTTTTCTGTTTAGCACAGCGTTCATGTCAGGTCGCCATCAGCAGCCAGGATGCCAACTTTCTTAAACAGGCTGGCTCAAGCGGTGAATCCTGAGGCTTATGTGGCGTGGAATGCCTGTTTTTACTGGGTTTTATGACATTTAAACTTAAAGAAGTGACTGCTTAAATTTTTACAATCTGCAGGTGACCCATGGGATAACGATCCAAAGTCACAGGAAGTTTTTACCGGGTTTGAAGTGGGAAATTTTTTCCAGTCAAAAACCTCAAAAGGAGATCCACAGCTCTTGCATATGGCACCATTTTGCCTATCGCGAAAGGGAGTTATTTTGTCGGCTGACCCCATTTGCGCAATATTACAAAGGGCTCCAAACATTATTATAGGTGGAGAAAACGATCTTGCTCAAAACACCTGAATGATTGTGGCATACGAATTGCTTGGGACCTTTTGTCATGATTGAAGCGTTGTTTGAATCCGGTAATTACCAAGCATCCAAGAAACTTATGGATGCCACTGTGCTGAGGCAGGAGGCCTTAGCTGCCAATCTGGCCAACGCCCAAACGCCTGGCTACCGTCGTGTCGATGTTTCCAAAGATTTCAAAGCTGCCTTTCAGGATGCCTTAAGGGAAGGCAACACATCCAAGATGAAGCAAATGAGCCCTTCCATTGATGTGGACAGGCACGCTGCAATCAATGATGCCACCGGAAACACCGTCGATATAGAAAAGGAAATGGTCCACCTGAGTGAAAACCAAATCCAACATCAACTTGAAACGCGTATGATATCGGGTCGGTTAGCTAGATTGAAAATGGCTATCCGCGGAACGGTCTGATAGCTCAAACCTTAAACTCGACTTCACCTTATGATGCGACTTGTTCCGGGTTCCGATGCCTCAGCCTCCGCCCTCAATGCCGAAAGACTCAAACTCGAAGCGATTGCACAGAACATTGCCAATGCCAACGTGACTCGCACGCCAGAGGGAGGGCCTTACCAACGCAAGGAAGTAGTTTTTCAATCGATGGTCAACAAAGCACTCGATCAGCAATCAGGGCAGCAAGGGAGTCTTTCCTTGGTGCAGGCCGATGTTGTGGAGGATACTAATACTGAGGGACCCCGTGTGTTTGACCCATCTCACCCTGATGCCGACGCTCAGGGCTACGTTCAAATGCCCAACGTGAGCATCCATAAGGAAATGGTGGATATGATACTGGCTTCCAGATCCTATGAAGCCAACTTAGCTGCCATGAAATATGGCAGGAAGATGACCACCCAAACGCTGAGTATTGGGCGCTGAACCGGGCTCAACTTAAATTAATTTCATGGAAGCAATCGGAAAAGCCACGCAATTTGTTCAATCGGCCATGGACATGGCCAACCGCATTGCCAATCAACAAGCCGACTCCCCTGCGGGTGCCGCCTTTCAGGCACAACTTCAAGATCAGGCAAGCCGCATTCAGGATGGATTCACGCTACCACCACAGGGGATCCAAGCCAACCCTGGGAGTAATCCGGGTACAGCATTCAGCGATATGGTCTCTAAGCTGGCCGGAGATGTATCCATGAAGCAGGCTCAGGCTGGCGATGCCTGGCAGGGTGTTCTTTCAGGACAGGGGGTCCCGCTGCATCAAGCCGTGATCGCCTCCGAGGAGGCAGCCGTCTCATTTCAATTGATGGTCGAAGTGCGTAATAAGCTACTCGAATCTTACAAGGAACTCATGCGCATGCAGGCATGATTCATGGCTGAATAAGGGAAATCAATGGAGCCACTAAAACAACTAGGTACTCAACTTGCCAACATTTGGAAACAGTTGGGTGTCAACCAACGAGTCATAGTAGCTGCTGGAGGCGTAGGAGTCTTTGCAAGCCTTCTTGGCTTGGCTTTATGGTCGAGCAAACCCTCCTACTCCCTTCTTTACGGTAATCTTGGCCTCAAGGAAATGGACACACTTCGCAATGCACTGGAGGCACAATCCATTCCTCATCGCATCGGCAATAATGGCCAATCCATCATGGTACCAAGTGCCCAGGTCCACGAAGCACGTATTTTTCTGGCAGGCAAAGGACTTCCCAACAGCACCGACAAAGTGGGATTAGAAATTTTTGATCGCCCATCATTTGGCCTGAGCAACCTCCAACAACGCGTCAATCATATTCGAGCCTTGCAGGGAGAATTGTCCAACACCATTGGCAAGATGACTGGAGTTGAGGCTGCTGATGTCATGATCAACATGCCCGAAAACCGATTATTTGAAGACGATCTCAGCCAAGCCTCGGCTTCGGTTTTCCTACAGACGGTGGGAACGAGCGAAATTAACAAGCATCAGGTTCGAGCCATTCAACTCCTGGTCGCACGAGCGGTTGAAGGACTCATACCAGACAGGGTTTCAGTCACCAACACTGGCGGAGAGTTACTAAGTCAGGAACCGGAAGAAAACGAAATGGGGTTTCTTTCAGACCGTCAATTGGAGGCCCAACGCCAACTGGAAACCTACCTTTCAAGCAAGGTAGAACGCATGTTGACCACAGTCCTGGGACCAGGCAAGGCGGTCGTCAGGGTTTCAGCTGAAGTGAACCGTGATACCGTCACCATGTCGCAAACAGTCTATGATGAAGACGGTATCCCTAGGTCGAGTACCGAAACCACTGAAACCACCAACAATCAAAGTGGCCCACTTTCAGCAGGCACGACCAATACCAATACCACGACCAACCCGATTGAAAGCGAATCGGTTTCCAGAACCACCAAAGAGAACGAGTTCGCCATTGGGTCCACAACCAACGACATTGTCACATTGGCTGGTGGACTCAAAAACGTGACCGCGGCGGTTTATGTAGCACAAAGAAACCAGCTGGATGCCGAGGGGCTTAAAACATGGCAACTGCGAGAACAGCCTGAGCTGGATGAGATACGCAACATTGTCAGTAGCGCCTTGGGCATCACCAATTCAACCCAGATATCCATCGCCCAATTTGTGCCACACCAAGATCCAAAGGCTACTCAACTGGAAAACTTCCAAAAACGCCTCCAACGAGAAGAGTGGATAACCCTAGGTAAGCAGCTTGGTGTTCTGAGTGTGGCTCTTGTCATGTTATGGTGGTTTGTTCGCACTTTCAGGAAGACTCCTTTTGAAACCATTCCCCTTGGCATTCCTCTGGAAGAATTGAGAACCAAGGCGCTTGCAGGCCTTAAAGAGGGTGATGAAGATGGTGACATGGACAAATCGCGCAAGGCTGCCAGAAGAGGCTACGCCTTTGATGAATCTCCTCTGCCAGATGAACGTGTTGAGGTCATGAACCGTATGATACGGAACAATCCCTCCAACATGAGCCAGGCCATCCAGTCTTGGTTAAAACAAGAAAACGGAAGAAGTAATTAGGCCATGCCCGCTGAGGACAACCCAAAACCAAAGCCCTCTCCAAGGGTAGCTGCCATGAACAAGTTTCAGAAGCTAGCCGCCTTGGTGGTCATTCTTGGGCCGGACAATGCGGCCACAATACTCAAAGGCATGGATGATGCCACCATTGAATCAGTGGTGGCAGAGGTTTCGACCATGGAACTGCTCAATGTAGAGGAACAACAGGAAATCCTGGATGAGTTCACCGATCTGATCAATCGAGCCAATGCTGCACTGGGTGTAGGTTTCAACGTGGTGGAACAGGCTCTTTTGAAATCACTGGGTGGATTCAAAGCTGCCAACTTACTTGGACGACTCGCCTCAACGACCCCACGCAAATCCGAAGCGTTGGACCAGCTCCATGCCATGGATTCAGTTCAGCTCTTTAACTTACTCAAGTCAGAACAGGATCAAACTATTGCCCTGATCTTGAGTCATTTGCCGGCAGGCCGCGCCGCTGAAATTTCAACAAATTTCCCTGAGGAAAAGCGGGTTGGCGTCTTGGAGCGCCTGGCAACCCTTTCACCGACACCAGCCGAGATCGTCGACAAGGTCATCAATGTTGTTTTGGGCAAAGCTGAGCGGGCTGTAGCCAGACCGCTCTCCCATCCAGGCGGCGTTTCGGTTGCGGCTGCCATGCTCAATGCCATGAACAAAGAGGCGAGCAAAAATATTTTGAATGTCTTAGAGGAAAACAATCCGGAGCTAGGTGCCTCCATTAAGCAGAAGATGTTCACTTTCGAGGATCTCATTCATCTGGATTCTCAAGACGTTCAGAAGATCCTTCGAGATGTGGACATGAAGGATCTGGCCCTGGCCATGAAAAACGTGCCACAGACACTTGTGACTTTCATCCTCTCATGCATGTCCAGGCGAGCAGGAGAATCGGTTATGGAAGAGATGGAATTCCTGACCAATGCCAAACCTAGAGACATCGTAGCAGCCCAGCTAAGTGTGGTTGAAACCGTCAGGAGACTAGAAAGCAACGATGAAATCGATCTTTCAGTCATGGGCGGTGGTTAAATCAAATGAGCTTTCAATCCCACATCACCTTGCACCCAAATGACAGCCCTGCGGACATGCAAATCCGCAAGGACATTCCATTTTGGCAGAGTGTGGATGAGCATTATCGCATCCTCCAGGCTCAGGCGATTGAGGCTGCCACGGTCACTGCCATCGAGAAAACAAATCAAAAATGGGAGGCAACCCACCGCGAGAGTCTTGGCCAACTTAAGCAAGTTATCAGGAGTCTTGAGGAAGCTATCCCCTTGGCGTACCGAGAAATGGAGGAAGCTCTGGCTCACATGGCTTGCACCCTGACCAAGAAATTAATGGCCAATCTACCCATTGATGCCGAGCGGATGCGTGCAGTGGTTCATGAAGCCATTGGAGAATTGGAAAAGGATACTTCTCTAAACATCCGGCTTCACCCTGATGATCTAGCGTTGCTTGCTGAGCAGTCAAAAGGCAAACCTGACAAATTATTCGAGAGATCTGAAAAAATTCGATTTGTCACAGATGAAACCCTGACACGCGGTGGGTGCTACATCAAAACACCCTTCGGAGATTTTGATGCCACCATGGAATCGAAATGGGCTCGAGTGTTGGCTGCTTTCAACAAAAAACCGCCGAAACCAAGAACTAGCTTACACGTTCCTGAAAACATTGAAACCATGGACGAAGGCGGCAAATCATGAGCATTTTCCCTGGCAATTCCAAACTCGAACTGGATCGCTTTCTGCAGTCAATTCAAGAACTCGAATCGGTCAATCCCGTTGTGCGCACAGGCAAAGTCACTCGGGTCACCGGCCCTGTTCTTGAATCCAATGGCCCCCTGGCATCAATAGGCGATATTTGCCATATTCAAGCCCGTAGCGACAAGGAACCCATACTTGCCGAAGTAGTAGGTTTCCGAGACAACAAAGTTTTGATGATGCCGTTCGGCGAGATGGATGGCATTCAGCCGGGTAGCCAAGTCATCACTGAAGGCAGGCCTCTCCAGATCAACATGGGCTTTGGCCTGATGGGAAGAGTCCTCAACAGCCTTGGCAAACCCATCGATGGCCTTGGGCCTATTAACGGCGATTGCCAGACCCCTCTCAAGGCAGCTCCTCCCCATCCCATGCGGCGCATGAGGATTTCAAAGCGATTTCATACTGGAGTCAGAGCATTGGATACCTTTATTCCCTGTGGCATAGGCCAACGTTTAGGTATTTTTGCTGGCAGTGGTGTGGGCAAATCTACCCTACTTGGCATGATTGCCGGCAATGCTGAGGCGGAAGTCAACGTCATTGCCCTAATCGGTGAGCGAGGACGCGAATTGAGAGAATTCATTGAACGAGACCTCAGCGAAGAAGCCCTAGCTAAGTCAATTGTGGTTGTTGCGACCTCGGACGAACCCCCAATCATGCGACTCAAGGGTGCCTACACAGCCATGGCCATAGCCGAGCACTTTAGAGATCAAGGCATGAAAGTCATGCTGATGATGGACTCAGTAACCCGTTTTGCCATGGCACAACGCGAGGTAGGCCTTTCAACCGGGGAACTTCCTGCAACCAAAGGTTACCCACCATCGGTTTTCGCCGAACTACCACGCCTGCTAGAACGAGCTGGCGCGGGAGAAACCGGTTCCATCACAGGTTTGTTCACAGTCCTGGTAGAAGGGGATGACCTCAATGATCCGATCGCAGATCATGTCAGATCCATCCTCGATGGCCATATCGTATTGAGCAGGGATTTAGCCATCAGAAACCACTACCCGGCAATCGATGTCCTACAAAGTGTGAGTCGCCTGAGTGGAGATTTAAATCAGCAAGAGCATGTCTCTTGGATCGATCTGGCCAGGGAATGCATGGCTGAATATCACCAGCACAAAGACATCATCACCCTGGGTGCTTACAAGGTAGGAACCAATCAAGAAATTGACAGGGCCATATCAGTCAGGCCAGCCCTCAACTTATTTCTGAGGCAGGGACGGGATGAATCCAGTTATTGGCAAGAGAATATCCGCTCACTCAAACAAATCATGAGCCAGGAAGCATCGCCAAAAAAACTTGAGCGGCAAGCAGTCTAAATATCATGAAAAAGTTTTCATTTTCACTCAACACGCTTCTTTCCCTGAGAGCCCAGAAAGAACAAGCCGAAGCACAAAATTACGCCCAGGCTCTTGGAGCATTTCAAGCTCTACAACAAGAAATCGTGGCGTTGAAATCCTCTTTGGAAAAACACCAAGCAAATCAGAGGAACAAAATGGCAAATGGCTACAATTCCCATGACGCTCAATTGGATCTGAAAGCCGTGAACTATTACAAGGAGAAGCTCCAAGAAAAAAATTTGGAGCTTCGTTCGGCGGAAGCCCATCTTGAAAAGAGAGCTTCGATATTATCCAAAACACGTCAGGACAAGAAAGTCATTCAGCAATACCGAGAAGAACTCGAGGGCCAGTACCATTACCAATTGCAGTGTCATGAGCAAAAGTTAATTGATGAAATGGCTCTCCGTGGGGGCATCCAAGCCTCCTAGTATATCATGATGAAGAAACTTCAATCCCCGGTGGTCTTAGTGCTCATCTCGAGTATTCTTTACCTGCTGACCACGTTAGCCACCTTTGTGCTTTCCTCAGAAAAACCCTCCACTCAGCCCACCGTCAAGACCGAGGATCAGCCACAGGCATCCACCAATCATATCGATCATGTTGAACCCAAACGCGATGGGCCTTCGTGGACTTACCGCAACCCTGAAATCAATGAACTAGTCACAGAATTACGTTATCGAACGCAGGAGTTTGAAAAAAAAGAGCAGGATCTAGCGGTAAGAGAAGTCATGGTTAAGCAGTCAGAGAGGGGGCTTGAAAATCTCAAAGCAGAACTCAGCCAACTCAAAGAGGACATACAATCCATGCTGACCAAGATGGAACAAGCAAGGTTGAAAGACCAGAGCGCCGCAAACAGTGCAGTGGTGAGCGCTGACTCGCTCAAAGTATACACAGATTTATTCAAAAATCTGGAAGCTGAGGAGATTTTTCAAATTATTGAGGCCAAAACTGACAACGAGATCGCTCAAATATGGTCGGCCATGAAACCAGCTGATGTGTCCCAATTGATCCAGTATTGGCAGCAGGAGCGTCCAGAAGAAGGCGATCGCCTGACCAAAATCCTCAACACTTATGTCACCCAGCCTGCGGGCAATTAGGATTTATCACACTCTCTTTTATCCATTCTCAATATGCAAGGCGCAACCACCGAGCCCATTTTAAAACCATTTGGAGAGCAACGCCTTCAGTGCAAGACTCTGGCTCATCAACCCGCTACCCCAACGACCTCGTTCGACCAAACCCTCAGGGGCAATTTGGAAGGTGCCTTCGAATCCACTCTTTCGCATAAGGGGTCCGGACAAACACCTACGCAAGTTCAATCCAACCCTTCATTAGAACAATTACCTAGCAGTCAAGACGCTTGTAACAGTCATCCACCCGAGGCCAGTAATCAAATAAGTTTGAATCAGTCCGATGAGACAGAAACCGGGCCATCAAAAGAGTCCAAAGATTCGGCCAAGGAGGCCAATGATTTGTTTCGAGGCGAACAGAACAAATTTCCTGACATCAACGCATCTTCAACAACCGCCCCATCTGATGACCTGATTGCGTTGGCTGATGTCAACAATCAATCGACTGAATCATCAGGCAAGCAAGTTGTTGGTACAATTCCAGTAGATGATAAGGGTGGGGCTTCTCACCGAGGTAGTGAGTCCAAGCAGCCCTTGAAATCGAATCCAGACTTGATCGCTCGCTCCTTGAGTGTGTCCAGGACAGAGGATAGATCTCTTGAGAAGCCCACCCAAGGACTCGACACCTTAACATTGACCGATGGGGATCGGCGAGTCAGCACTCAGCTCTTGGCCCCATCCAAGGAACGCATCCCTCATGCGAAACATTCCCTGGCTCTGAATCCAAGCCAGGATCAGGTGCAAGAAGAGGCACCCATACTGCCTCACTTCAGGAAACTGGCCAACTCGCCCGATTCAATTTCTAACTCCTTGGATAAACATTTAGGGGATCAAAATAATTCCACAGCGTCACTCTGGGAAGTTCGAGAGAAGGCCAAAGCCAGGGCCACGCAAAATCGACCAGGCGGCAAAAATCTCCTTGTCTCCTCGGGCGAAGTGTCTCGTAGGGAAATTACTGCCCAAGACAAACGGGCTGGAATAGAAAATGAAAAAAAAGTATCGCGACGCAAAAGCCCTAAAACCACGCTTGCATCGGCTTTTCAATTAACCTCGAGAGCAAACTCAAGCACGAACACTGCAGATGGCATGCCTCCTGCTCAGACTCGGAGTGACAGGGTTGAACCACATACCATGAGGCATGATTCATCCCACAATCACAAAACAATGGAAAGCAAGGACCCACAACCATTCGATAAATTGAATGTTGAAAACCATGCTTCCAAGCAGGAGAGAGAGACGTATCCATTAAATCGTTTCAAGCTCGACAAAACCGAAGCAGGTCAGCGACCCGCCTCAACAGGAG
>Ga0181576_10003483_pt1 | contig 11546 bp, 8 predicted proteins | sample 101ome_22_FD_132464 | JGI IMG/M metagenome (GOLD analysis project Ga0181576, IMG submission 132464) | Coastal salt marsh microbial communities from the Groves Creek Marsh, Skidaway Island, Georgia - 101412BT metaG (megahit assembly) | ecosystem: Environmental > Aquatic > Marine > Intertidal zone...
AGGGGGCGTGAAACGTTCGCCCCGTGGCCCTGCCCCATTTCTTGCCATCCCGCGCCGTCCGAGGCCCCCCCCGCAAAGGCCCCCGCCTTCCCCTGGGAGCGCCCCCGCCGCGCCCCCCCCCCCCCGCCGCCACGGCCCACGCGACTCCCCCCTCCACCCCGCAACCCCCGCCCATCCTCTCACCGCCACCGCCATCGCCGCCCCCACCCATCCATGGCCAGGTGGCCTAAGCCCGGTCGAGCCGCATGTCGAAGGAGGCCGCCGCCGGTGCCGCCGCCGCTGGGGCAACTCGACCCGAGCTAGGTCGCGCCCTTTCCCCTCCTCCCCGGTTTATCCTCCCGCCCCATGTTGTTATCTGCGTCGAAGAAATCTCGACCCCTTCCTCGCCCCCCCCCTCCCTCTCTCATCCGCCCCCCTCTATCTCTGTCCTCCCTTGTTGGTATACTACCCACGACCCCCTTTGACCCTGCAGGATCCCCGCGCCTCAGCCCCGGTGCCGACGGCTCGCCCCTCCACCCCGGCCGACACCAGGCTCTGTTGGACTTGTCCGCAGCCCCCTCCCCCTTGACCCCCTTACCGCGCAACCTGCGCTCGGCCTGGACAGGCTCGCCCGACCACCACCGCCGCCACCCCCTTGCGCCTCGACTCGTGCTTGTGCTGCCCCCGCCCCGCACCCGTTCAGTCCCGGGGAAGAGAAAACGTCTGTCGCGGGCCGAGCCCCGTGCCGCGCGCGAACTTCGGACGTGATGACGACGACGAGGTCGGCGCGCGTGGCGGGGGGAGGGGTTGACGGCGGGGCCGCGGGCTCTGTGGGGTTAAACGATGAGGACTTCGCGGCTCGGCTTGCGGCGAGTAGCTCCAGATCCGACAGCAGCGTCGCGCTCGCGTGCTCTCGATGCGCGCCGAACCCGTGGTCCCGGCCAGCCTCAAATGTGTCGGACTTCCCAACACTGACCCCAGTTCCCGACGCAGGCCCTGGGTGTGAGGCTAGGAGATCCCGCCGACGAGGAAGAGTTGTCGTCAGGTGTCGACGGTAATCCCTCCGAGGCGTCTTTCTCGTCCTCGTCCAGCGGCGAGCCGTCCCCCGCTGCGACGAAGGCCGAAGACGCCAGGCGAGGCCGTGCGCTGGCTGACCTGATGGAATGCGCCCGGGGCATCGAGGGGCTCCTGGATCCCGCCGAGGCCGTCCCCTCCGCTTCTTCCTCGAAGGCGACCGGCGCGGAATCGCCGGCCGAGGCCTTTCGGTGGCTTGTGGGCGCGGAGAGCGAAGACAGGGCGGGTGCTGTGACCGACTGCGACAGCAGCGACGGTGACGTCGCCGTCGCCGCTGCCCCCCACCCCTGTTCCGTTCACGATGATCCTCGCGTTCGCGAGGGCTTCGCCGTCATCCAGGCCCTAGACCGCGAGCTCCGGGAGAAGGACAGGGCCCGAGCCTCGGCAGCGCGGGGCCATCTCAACCCCGATCGCGAGAAAGACATCCAGCATGCCGCCGAGGACCAGGTGCGCAAGGCGCGGCGCCGGGAGAGGAGGGACCGTCGCCTCCGAGCCATCCTGGAGGAGCGTGAGGTCACCACCTTGAATGCTGCGGGGACCTCGGCCGGCGTCGACGGGGCCTCAGTCGTCTCAGCGTCCGTCGTCTCCCTCCTACGACGCGGAGGCGGCGGCGCTGCGTCCTCCCGCCTTGCTCCTGCGGAGGAAGAGGCGGTTGAGCGGCTCGTGGCACTGGACGAGGACGAGATCGAGGAATATCTCGCCAACCCATTTGACCTCGGCCCCACCGTCGCCAACGCCGCCGACGACGCCGACGATGGTGTCCCTGCCTCGTGCACCCTCATCGACCTCGACCGCAGGCTCGCAGCCTTCGCGCGCCCTGACCGTGCCCCAGTGAGCGGCACCGCGCCCACTCCCGACACCGAAGAGCGGATCGACGCTGCTCTGGGCGAGGTCCGCGCGGCTAGCCTGCGGGGCGACCCGGTGGCCAACCTGGCCACGGTGCTCCCCGCTCTCATTGCTGAGGCGCAGCGAGACGCTGCTCGCGACGCAGCGGAATGATCGAGTTTGAATCGGCAGTCGTTGTCAGACCCGGAACGCCCACCGGCCCAACAGTCAGCCTAGTCTCCGTCCCGTCCCAGTGCGCCGTCGGGGGGAGTGGAGAGGTCCGACGTAGATGGCAGACCTCGAGCAGCTTCTGGGCCGTGCGGCAGGGGCACAAAATGGGGCGAGCGCGGGGCGTCGGTGGGGGGGACGCGAGAAGGGCTAGGCGCGAGTCGCGTAGTCCAGAAGACACGAAAGATCGCACCTGTCGTCCTGGGGTGCCCCCCGCGACCGACGGACGCGGCGGAAAGCGGCGGCGACGCAGCCGGGCCCAAAGCGTCGCATACGGCCCGACCCATTTTCTCGCGTCCTCCTGTGCGGCAAGGGCGCGGAACGCAACCCTACACGCGTCTCATCGTCGTCCTTCACCGATCCGATGCGCTCCTGCCCGTCCCACTGACAGGACGCTAGCTCGTCGACGACTGGCCCCCTCTCAGCGCCCGAGGCCGAACGCCTTGTCGAGAACCTGGTTGCCTTCGCCCCCGAGGACGTAGGCAGTGTCAAGTGGATGCAGCAGCACGATATCGTGGTCAAGCTAAACCTGCAGGCCCACCACAACGCCACATCACACCAGGACGAGTTCGTGATGGAGTCTCTCGTGTCGCACGACCAGCTCAAGACGCTCGTCGCCGACCTCCTCGCGGCCGAAGTCTGGAAGGAGCATGTCTGGCCCCGTATCCAGGAATTTGTGGCAAACAAGGTCGACTCGGTGACCTCGTACACGCTCCTTTACCACGAGGCGGCCGTCGCCAACCTCCTCGAGATCTGCCTCTTCAACACATCGGCGCTCGACGCCCTCGATGAGGACTACCTTATCGAGCTCGTTGACTGGTGCCACCGCAAGATGCTCTACCTCACGGGCTCCAAGGGCCAGGAGGACAAGGAGTTCCGTCTGTTGGATGCCAAGGCCATGATGGCCCAGACGCCCTCGCAGGAACTAGAGGAGAAGGACCGGGGCCTCCGCCATGCGTGCGCGATGTGCTCCCTCACTATCCTGCGCTACGTGACTGACCACGCCAAGAGCCTCCCACTCGGCCTGCTCACGCGCATGGTCTCCACCCTTGACGTGCCCATGCTTTTAGTTGCGCTTATAGACAACCCCCCCTGGGAGCGCCGCCGAGACGCGGTGCTCGAGCGCCTTGTGGGCAACAAATGGGCAGAGGTCCAGGGCGCCGACATCGCGGCTGTGACGCAAAACGCTGCCCAGGTGTGGCTGGCCCTGAACAACGTCGTCGTGGACGAGCGCTTCCGCCACCGCTACGACTGGGACGACCGCCGGAAAGAGACCCTCCAAAAGGCCAAGCGGCAGATGAACGAGGTCCTCTTTGACCAGCTCCCTCCGCTCAAAGACCTCCAGCGCGTCATCGAGGAGGTCGCCCTTGGCCTGTCGCAGCCCAAGCAAGATGCCGGGATCGCCCAGGCGCAGCGCGGCGGCGGAGCTGGTGGCAACAGCAAGGTCGCCCGCGGTGCCCTGATCCTCGAGGTTGTCCCAGAGCTCCGCCAGGCGCTCCTCCGCGGCCGCGACTGGGATGAGGTGGCTCGAAAGATGCGTTCCGACGTCCTCGCCCCGGACGCTCCCGGTCGGCAGGCCTACGCCAAGTCGCGCATGGACGAGATGGTCAAGTCGTTTGAGTACATGATGGAGATGGAGGCCAAGGGAGCCGAGACCGCCGCCAACGCTGGCGCGGGGATGGGGGCCTCGGGCGCCGGCCAGGGGGACAATGTCTACGTCGAGAGCCGGCGCCGGCCGGTGCAAAAGACGGGCGGGATATGGACGTTGCAAGACCACTTTAGCCTCGTGATTGACCGCGACCGGGCGGCCGACGTCGTCGAGCTGCCGCCAGCCAAGGAAGGGGGAGAACCCATGCGGGGCAGGCGGTGGCGGCTCAAGCCCCTGGACCGCACACCCGCGCCCTTCCCGGCTGATGGCAAGATTGTCATCAAGCACGCGGGCTGCGAGGCGTCGGCCACCCTGAGCCTTCCGGCCCCAACGTCCAAGGAAGAGGCACGGTCGGTGGCCCCGAGCCTCTGGGTCACGTGCGGTGGCCTGCGCGAGGACGGCATCGCCCTCCAGCTCAAGGTCAAGCGCGATGAGGCGGGGGGGGTGAAGGACGCCAAGAGCGGCGTCTACGATTGCTACATCGCCACGGCTGGGGCCGTCACGCTTCGCGAGTAGGGGAGTACGGGGAGGGGTGGACGTACGGGGCGTTTCATTCAACGCAACGGTCAGCCTTTGCGCACCCGAGTCACCAGTGCATCCGTCTCAGCCGTGGGCACGAGGAGCTTAAAGCCGCCTGCAGACGGCGCCAGCGGCCGAGGCCCCCTGTCCCCTAGCACAAGGGCGAGGTCGGCCGCCGTCTCAGCCTCCTCTCCGGCCGGCGTGCCGGCGAGGACGCCATGCCCCCCAACCCGGCGGCCGCGCGAGGCGAGGCGACGTGCGAGGACGTCGTGGAGGGCAGCGCGGCAGAAGGCCTGCGGGTCCACAGCCACAAGCGCGTCGCGGACGACAGCAGGCTTGACGGCGCAGTCCAGGGGAGTCGACATCTCCATCGACGGGCTCGTGTTAATCTCGAGGAGGTGGACGGCGCCGTCCTCGTCAAGCATGACGTCGACGCCGAGCAGCTCGAAGCTGCCGGGATTGTGAGATACGTGGTTGGCGCAGGCCACCAGCGCCCCCGCGACAGCGCACTGGACGCGCCTCCAGACTGCATCTCGGTGGAGCGCGGGCGGCAGCAGCTTCCACATATCCGAGAGTGCGAGCTTGGAGCCGCCGGGTAGTGACGAGGCTGCACGAATCGCTTGAGGCAGCACGGCGCGGCGCTGGATCTCAGTGTTGGTCAGGTGGGCACTGAGGTCGTCCCATCCCCAGGGGGCGTACGGGACGCCACACACACGCGCAAAGCCCTCGTCGTGGAGGTAGGCGACAAGGGGGTCTATCGAAGTCACCAGTGCGAAGATACGAAGATCAAACTTGTGCCCATGCAGCAGGAGTGGGCGGTCAACATACCGCTGCGCCACATAGAGGTTGCCCGCAGGCGCCGACGCCAGGGCTGCCCTCACCTCGCACAAGTCGTCCGTGATGAAGATGCCCCGGCCGCGCGACTCGCTCACGGGCTTGACAATCCACATGTTCCTCCCAGGCGCCTGGGCAGGCGTGGCTTCCTCGGCCCGCTTAGCGGCGGCCGCACGCGCCGTTGGGCCGGGCTCGAGCCGGTGGGCAGGCGGCGGCGCCAGGCCAGCTGCGCGGTGGAAGCAGGCCTCAAAGTCGACCAGCCCTGCGGGCAGGACGAAGCTCGTCGGTACGGCGGAAAAGAATCGCGCGAGCTTCGGGCTTGTCCCGCACGCCATCTTCCACCGCTGCAGGTGCCGGTGGAGTAAATCCTTGCGGGCCAGCTGCTTGACGTTAGGAAAGTGGTTGGCCCTCTGCCACCGGAGGGTCGAGCCCAGGTCGACCGGAGCCCGCGCCGACCACGACCACATGACGTTCCACAGTCCACACGCATCGGGCGACAGGTGCGATGACGGAGCCGAGGGCTTGACCAGCGACGATGTGCCCACGGCCCTCACAAATACAGATCCCGCGGCGTCGCGCTCGGCGACGGCCTCGCGGAGCTCCCAGTTGGGCAGCGAGCCGTCAGCGGCGCCGAGCCGCATGGCGCGGCGCACCACGTCGATCACCTCGGGGTGATCAGCCACGGTACGACACACGACAATGAAGCGAGACGGGTCTCGCGACCCCCATCCCGCGCCACAGGCTCCACCTGCGTCCTTGTTTTCCTCCTCGAACCATCGGACGCACGCGTTGAGGACGGCCGCAGAGCGCGCCGGTGCGCCGCCCGTTGCGGCAAATACGTCCTCGAATGAACGGTAGGGCGGACACCAGACCGACCGGGGGACCGGCGCGGCCGCCGCTACCCGTCGTCGTGGCTCGGGTTCAGTTGGCTGACGCTTGTTGACACTGTCCTCGTTCGTCGATGGAGTGCGGGGCAGCTCTGGCGACGGTGCTGTGGGGTGCGCGTCCGCCGCGGACGAAGACGACAATGACGAAGACAATGACGAAGGCGACAGCGACTGCGGCAAGGCCATCGACGCCCGGTCGCTCCGCAAAAGCGCCACCGCGTCCTCTTCATCGTCGTCTGACCAGGAGCAAACGCCGGCGCACTCACCGAGGCTCCAATGGTGAGGCGGCACGATCGCCGCGGTAAGACTCACCGGCCCGATGTCATCGGCCCCACCAGATGAGGACGGTTGCGGCCTCGGCTCCTTGGGGGAGCCACCCAAGGAGCTCGGCCCACAGGAGGACGACGCTAGCGATTGGAATGGCGACCCGCTCCAGTGCCCAACGCCGTCGCTGCGAACCGAGCCCGAATAGCTTGAGCTCGGCGGACTCGACGGCTCCTCGTATGATGACGCCAACGCCGACGCAGGGCTGCCAGATGATCCCGCACCCCGGCCGCCATGCCCTGGGTCGATCTCTGATGCGGACGAAGCGGAGGCGCTCTCGCCAAGCGAGCGAGCCGCCAGCCCCGGCGTCGCCTTATCCTCGGATCCCTTCTCCTTCTCCTTCCCTTCCTCCGAGGTTGGCAGCCCCGCTGACGGTGCGGGCGCTCCGGCAGCGTCCCACGTGCCGGATTCCTGGTTGGGGACGTCGGTGACGTCGTCTGCAGCAAGGCACGCTGAGGACGGCAGGGGCGACGCATTGGGCGGGGGGTATGGCCCAGCCGCGGCGGCCGCTGCTTCGAGCGCTGGCCGTCGCGGCATCGGCAGAGCGGACGCCCTCTTGGCCTCACCCAACGGGCAAGAGCCCTTGGGAGCTGCCCTGGGCCGAGGCGCCATCCCCGCTGTCGTCGACGCGACCGCACGGGCGCGCCGGTCTGGAGCCGATTCGGTGGTCGAACCGACGGCCGAAGAAAGAGCCCCCGAAGCCGCGCTGGCAGCTGCGACAGCCGCCGCCCTGCCGCGCCGCGCCGCCCTCACACGTTTCCGCTCGCGCCGAATCATCCGTTGCGCGACGTCAGCGACCGACAGGCCCGCAAAGGTCTGGGTGGGCGGGACGGGTTGGCCGGGACACGCGACTGGATGGTCCCCTAGGGCGCCGTTGGAGGAGAGCGGAGCGTCGGAGTCCGCGGTCGAGGCGAGTGGCGGCAGGTCGGCGTCGAGGTCGCCAAGGCCGCCAGCGGGTTCAGCTCCGTCGAGATTCGCTAGAAGGGTTCTCACATCGTCTGGTTCGGATCTCTCAATCATCTCTCTCTCGATCGATTCCAACGCTTCCACGTAACTGCGGCGAGGGGGAAGGGAAGAGTTCGTCAAGGTCGGCGCGACTGTTCCGGCACGCGGTCATCCCTTCCCGAGCGCCGCGACGGCTCATACGAGATGACCGCAAGCGTACCCTCACCTCTTCTTCGCGGGATCATCACCGGACAACGCGGCAACGAGCGTCGAGAGCTCATGCTTCGCGGCCTCGAGCTCGGCGGTGGACGCAAGCGCCAGCGCCTCAAGCTCGGTCGCCATGGCGACAGTGAGCGGAGACGCGAGATCACCCGCCGCCCGGAGGCGGCGGGGACGGGTGGGACTACGGGCGGGTTGGGGGGTGGGGGGGGGGATCTCCGCCGCTCCACATGCGTGGGGGGGCTCGACAACCCACTTTCTCCGCCTCACTCGTCGCCGCTGCTGTCGTCATCCGGCCGGGCTGCCATCGCCGAGAGCACGCGCTGCTCGAGGCGCTCGATGCGCGACTCGTCGTCGTCCCCCTCTGGAGCCAGAGTCGACGCCGGCGAGGCGGCACGCTTACCCTTGCTCTTCCCCCTCTTGGGCAGGGCGGCGGCGCGGCTCGCCTCCTCTGACAAACGCACAGCCTCAAGGGCGGCCTCCCCCGCCACGGTGCCGTCAAAGGCCTTCGCCAGCAAGGCCAGGCGCTCGGCATCCTCGGGCGAGAGGGCCGCGTCGTCGTCGTCGTCGTCGCCGTCCCCAGACAGCCACTCGACCCCCTCAACATCGTCGTCATTGTTGTCAGCAGCGGAAGCGGCGGCTGCACGCGGGTTCGCGTGGCGCGCGGCCCGGCGCTGCGCCAGCTCCATCTCGGCCGCTTCCCTCGCGTCACGCGCGGCCTCGACGGCGGCCGGGTCGGGCTCGGACCCCCCCGCATCGGTGATCTGGGCGAGGACGTCCGAGGCGGCCGCGAGAGCCCCTGGGCAGTCGCGTTCGAGCCCCTCCAGCCCCGCATCCTTGAGCCGGGCAAGGGCGAGAAGCACCCGCACGACGTCCTGCAGCGAGGGCTCGCCCCCGTCCCCGACGGAGACGGGGCGACCCTCGACGAAGCCCGCTCGCAGACGCGACAGGCCGTTCTTCTGCTTGCGGTCCATAAGGGTCTCGGGAAGCGGGGCCAAGACCAGAGAGCGAATCGCCGACGCGTCAAGCTGGAGGACAACCTCGTCGCGGGCGCGAGCAAAGGCCACGATGGCGCGCTTGAGGTCGCCGGGGGGCAACGAGGAGATGGCCTTATCGTCCCCCGCGTGGCCTGCGCGTTCGACCATGGAGAGGAACTCCGCCCACGCGCGGCGCACGCCGGGGACGGATCCTGGCGGGGAAGACGTGGCCGGCACCGTCGCGGACACACTCTCTTCCGGGGTGACCTGCGAGGCGGCGGCGGCGGCGACAGGCGCTTCGGGCGCGGGAGTGGCAGCGGCGGCAGCCCCGTCATTTTCGTCAATCCCGTCATCGCCCCCCTCGAGGGCGCTCAGGGCCTCGAGGAAAGCCCGCTCCGCAGACCCGTCGCTGATGCGCTCGACAGCGGCGTCGTCCAGCAAGGCCCGGGGGGTGCCGAAGTCGTCGTCGTCCTCCTCCGCGCTGACACCAGGGAGGGCGCCCCAGATATTGTCGTCACCGAAGGCGACGGTGGAAAGCGCCTCTGGCTCGGACGCCGGCACGACCTCACCATCCGGTAGGGTGAGCGCGAAGAGGAGCTCGTCGATGACTGCGGCTCCCGCGTCCGCCAGGGCCGGGGCGAGCCGCGCCCGGTCGGCGGGGCTCGCTCGCGCTGCCGTGTAGATGACGCGCAGAACCGACTCCATCGCCCGCGAGGCCAACTCAGGAGACAGGGCCCGCAGCTCGGGCTCCGGGAGGGCCGCGACAGCCCGCGTGCCCTCGACGGCCTCGCGCAGGGCGTCTTGCGCGGCGAGGGGGGCCGAGGCCCGGGCGAGGGCCCCGAGCGTCGCGGGGAGCATCCGGGAGACGACGCCACCGTCGGCGGCCGCGAGACGCTTGAGCCCCGCCCTTAGGACGACCGGGTCGACCGTATCGACAGAGAGGTCCCCGGCGGCGGCGACTGCGGGATCGACGTCGGCGAGGTAGCCCTGGGTCCCGAGAGCCTCGATGAGTGCCTCCCACAGGGCGGAAAAGACAACGTCAGATGCCGCCGCGCCCTCGGCAGCTGATGCGTCCGCCAACGGGCCGGTTCCCGGTCCACCGGCCCCGCTCACGCCCCCGCCATCTCGGCCAGCCGGCACCTCGGCGTCAGCGCGAACGACGCCGCATCCAAAGCACTCGGTGCGGCGGGCAAAGTTGGTTTCGCCGCACAGACCGCATGTCCAGTCGCCCCCCCGTTCTCCGCCACCCCTGGTCGACGCTCCCGCCTCCATCTCGACGCCCTCAGTGCAGCCGCACCTGTAGCATTCCTCGCGCGACGCGAAGTTGTGGGCCCCGCAGTCGTTGCAGGCCCAGTCCCCGGGACGCAAGGGCGGGGGTGCCGAGCCCCGGCCACCGCCACGGCTGCCGCCTCCGCGGCCTCCACGGCGGCGGCCGCCTCCGCCGTAACCCTGCGCCCTCACGCGGCGCTCACTGCGGACGAGACGGATTGATTCCTGTCGGCAACAAGCTCATGCGTCCTTGAGAGTGGGCCTCGCGACGTCTGAGCTCCGGAAGCACCGGGCTTGCCACCGTGTCGTCATTGTGGAAGGCTGTACGCCCGGCGCCGGCTGGCGCGCGACGGATGCGCATCGCGGAGCGAGCGTCGTAGTCGGAGTGAGACTAGACCTCATTTCCGCGCTCTCCTCACTTGTGGTGAGGGATGCGGGCGCTTTGGGTCCGCTCGTTGTCCTCAGCTGCCCTCACCGTCGTCACGGGACGCAACAGGTCCTTGCATTCGCCTGGCATCCCCTCCACCCGCTCCATCTTGTCGAACGGCAAAGTCGTCATCGTCATGTTCGCGTCCTCCATCGCTGGCACCGCCGTCGCGGTCCGCGCGCCTTCGCGCAACGCAGCCGTCTCTCGGGTGAGCGCCGGAAGCCGCTCCCCCCGCCTCTTCGAGCCCGCTCCACCCTGCACCGCACCACGTTCGCGCCATCGGACCCGATCTACGTCGATAAACCCCACCTCATCACCGCCGGGCTGCCCCACTGTTCTCGTCGGGCTGTTGGGCAGCCGACCACCACGACTTTCCTGACCCGCCGGGGATGGCCCCGTCGGTGCCTGGCTGCTGAGGCCACCCTCCAACGCCACCCCCCGATCCTCTCCCCGCACCGCGCAGTCGACACTCGTCGTCAAGGCGGCCATCGAGCTTAAGCCCCCTCCCTACGCACTGAACGCCCTCGAGCCCACCATGTCGGAGAACACGCTGAACTACCACTGGGGCAAGCACCACCGGGCCTACTGCGACAACCTGAACGGGCAGATCGCCGGGACAGACCTCGACGGCAAGACCCTCGAGGAGATCGTCCTCGCCACCTGGAACGGTGGCAAGCCCACGGCCGCCTTCAACAACGCCGCCCAGGTCAGTTGGGGGGGTTGGGGGGGAGAAAAGGCAGCGGCGGGCCCCGCCGGCCGCCCTGCCTGCCCCGTGAGCTGCCCCACCGACCGCTGCCCTGCGCCGTACGTCCTGACGGTCCGTGACGACACCCTCCTGGCTCGACGGGACGATCGTTGCTCGCGACGAGCGCCCCGCGCCGTGGGAGCCAACATCAGTTTGTATTCCCCGAGACCCCCTAGCTGCCCACTATCGCTGCACCCCCCAAATCTGCTCCCTCCCCACTTTCTACCCCAAGCTCTCCCCCCCCTGGCCTCTCTGCCCCCTCCTCCCCCTCCCAGGTATGGAATCACACTTTCTTCTGGGAGTCGATGAAGCCCGGAGGCGGTGGCAAGCCGACCGGCGAGCTCGCAGCGGCCATCGATGCCTCGTTTGGGTCCTTTGACGAATTTGCTACCGCGTTCAAGGCCGCCGGCGCCACCCAGTTCGGGTCCGGCTGGGCCTGGCTCGTCGTCGAGTCCGACGGAAAGCTCGCCGTGGTCAAGACCCCCAACGCCGAGAACCCCGTGTGCGCCGGGCAGGTGCCCATTCTCACCATGGACGTGTGGGAGCACGCCTACTACCTGGACGTCATGGCAAGTTCCCCTCTCCTCCCCCCCCTCCCCCCCCCCCCCCCCCCCCCCCCCCCCCCCCCCCCCCCCCCCCCCCCCCC
>Ga0181576_10003488_pt1 | contig 11538 bp, 10 predicted proteins | sample 101ome_22_FD_132464 | JGI IMG/M metagenome (GOLD analysis project Ga0181576, IMG submission 132464) | Coastal salt marsh microbial communities from the Groves Creek Marsh, Skidaway Island, Georgia - 101412BT metaG (megahit assembly) | ecosystem: Environmental > Aquatic > Marine > Intertidal...
CCCCGAAAAGGGCCTGTGCAGTTAAATTTGCCGCGTAACGTCTTGTCAGGGCAGGCTGAATTTGCGGCGATGCAAAACCCGTCTGACTATCGGCCGGTTTCGGTGCAAGCCGCGCCTGAAAGCAGCATTAATCAAGCTGCTGGATTATTAAATAATGCAGCGCGACCGGTGATTATGGTGGGCGGTGGTATAAAAAATACCGCGGCTGGTGCGCATGCAATGGCGCTTGCAGAGGCGTATAATATACCCGTTGTCTCTTCGCCGGGGCATGGGGATGCGGTGCCGTTTGGACATCCGTTGAATGCAGGCCAAATGGGGCCGCGAGGCAATCCGGTTGCGTCACGATTGGTCAAAGAAGCGGATGTTATTTTGGCTCTTGGAACCCGCATAGGCTTTAATGCCACGTTCTATAGTTATGACAATATAAATAAGGCCGCGAAAATTATTCACGTCGAACAGGAACCAACCGCAATTGGGCGCTATTTTCCTGTTGAGATGGGGATTTGGGGCGATGCCCCCACGGTTGCCATGCAGCTTTTGGCCGCTGCCGATCGGTTAAGCCAACGCGCCGAAGCGCAAGCTTGGAGCGACGCTTTGAAAGCTGAGCGCGCGGGGTTCCTTGTCCGCCGTGATGCAGAGGCTTTGATCGAAAGCAACCCCATTCAGCCCTCTGGCCTTTATAAAACCCTGCGTGATATATGCCCGCAAAATAGCGCCTTTACCATGGATGCGGGCACATTATGTTTGCAAGCCACCGATGCGATGAATTACTGGCAGCCCAAAAGTTTATTCACCCCGCTTGATTTCGGGCTTGTTGGGTTTTCGTTTGCGGCAGGTTTGGGGGTGAAACTGGCTATGCCCGAGCGACCAGTGATCTCTTTGATGGGCGATGGCGGGTTTGGGATGACCACTTCTGAATTATCTACTGCGGTAGATTACGGAATAAACACCGTGACAATCGTGATGAATAATGGCTGTTGGGGGGCAGAAAAAGCCTATCAGCGCGATTTCTTCAACGGGCGCTATATTGGCGCTGATATTTCCAGCCCGCCATTTGACAAGCTGGCAGAGCTTTACGGCGCGAAAGGCTATCGTGCAGAAACTTTGGCAGAAACGGCTGAAGCGCTTGAAGCGGCGCTGGCTTGCGAAAAACCTGCGGTGATTGACGTGCAGGTTGACCCTGCTGCGCTGTATTCTTTCCGCCGCGATAGTTTCAAACATAGAGGAGGCTAAATTATGGCTGAAAATCATTATCCAGCAACGCAGGCCCAAAAAGCGACCGGGGATTGGAACCCGTTTTGGGATACGTTGGCCGAATTGGATCCTGACTATCTGGAACGGTTTCTCGCCTTTCGCGCCGTGCCTCAAAATGGGCCCTTGCCGCAGAAATACAAAGAGTTGATTTTTATCGCGATCAATGTCGCCACCACGCATCTTTGGCCTTCTGGCGCGCGCAGACATATTCAAAACGCTCTGGAAGCCGGGGCAACCAAAGAAGAAATTCTTGAGGTGATCCAATTGACTTCTATAATGGGTATTCACTCAATGAGCATGGGGGTTCCGATCCTAATGGAAGAGATTGAGAGATTTGAACGCAACGCTTAATTTGGAAAAGGCGGTGAAATGGCCGAAGAACACGATCGTTCGATGATGGAAAACCTCTATTGGTGGGGAATTCCAACGTTGTTTAGATGTCCTAACCTGCCTGCTGAGGGGCAAGATATTGCCTTGGTGGGTGTGCCCCATTCCACTGGAAACGGTACCACCGAACGCGATCAGCATTTGGGCCCGCGTGCGGTGCGCAATGTCTCGGCCGTGGCGCGGCGCGTGCATTCTGCTTTTGAAATTGATCCTTGGACTGCGGCGAAAATCGCTGATATTGGCGATGTGCCTTTTCCGCGGGCCAATGATAACGAAGATTGTATCGAGCGGATTACAGCATTTTATCAAAATATCGCAAAAGCTGGCGCGCGGCCTGTCTCAATTGGCGGCGATCATTCGATCACTGGGGGCATTGTGCAGGCGCTTGGCGGCAGTGAGTTGGCGGGCGGGCAGCCGGTCAGCTTTTTGCATTTGGATGCGCATACGGATGTATTCACTAAGGTGGATCATTTCTTGGGCGCGCAGAAATCGGCCGCGCATTGGGGGGCTTACTTGGCGGATCAGGGCAAAGTGGACCCAAGCAGATCGATGCAGATCGGGCTGCGCGGGCATCCGCGCACGCTTGATTGGCTGCAACCGTCTTATGAATATGGATATAATATCGTGACCATGCGCGAATTTCGTGCGCGGGGCCTGCAAGATGTTGTGGCGCAAACGCGCAATGTCTTGGGGGATCGACCGGTCTATATCACATTTGATTTAGATTGCTTGGATCCGACCATTGCGCCCGGGGTGTCAAATATTGAAGCCAGCGAAAAGGGCTTTGACATTGATGAGGCGATGGGGCTTTTGCGCGCCGCCCGGGGGTTAAACATTATTGGCGGCGATGTGGTCTGCATGATGCCAACCAAAGACAGCCCGAATAATATTACAGCGCTTACGGCATCCGCTGTGATGTTTGAAATGATTTCAATGATCGCCGAAAATATAGGTAGGAGCGCAGCATGACGCAGCAGCCAGATCCATTTTTTCAACCCGTTTCCGCCATGGAACTGGCTCGGTTTGCCGGGGTTCCAACCTTTATGCGATTGCCCGAATTGAGCCCGGGTCACGCTCGGTTTTCAGATGTGGATCTGGGTATATTGGGTGTGCCTTGGGATGGGGGCACAACGAATAGGCCTGGAGCGCGCCACGGTCCGCGCCAGTTGCGGGACCTGTCAACCATGATCCGCGCTATGAACCCTGTCACGGGGGTTGCGCCTTTCGCCAGCGTTAATTGCGCCGATATGGGAGATGTGCCACCCAACCCGGTTGATATTCAAGACAGCCTGAACCGAGTGGCTGATTTTGTAAGCGCCATGACAGTTCAGAACATCGTGCCCATGACGGCCGGAGGTGATCATCTGGTCACCCTGCCAATTTTGCGTGCTTTGGCAAAAACCGCGCCTGTAGGGCTGATCCAATTTGATAGCCATACCGATCTGTTCGACAGTTATTTTGGCGGCCAGAAATTTACCCATGGCACGCCATTTCGCCGCGCAATCGAAGAGGGTTTGGTTGACCCAACGCGATTTGTGCAAGTGGGAATTCGCGGCACCGCGTATAATCTAGAGGATGTTGAATGGGGTCTTGCGCAAGGCATTCGGATCATTCGGGTTGAAGAATTATTCGAAAGAGGCATTGCCCATGTGATGGCAGAAGTGCGGGAAATCTTGGGCAAACAGCCGACCTATTGCACTTATGATATTGATTTTGTTGACCCAACATTTGCGCCAGGCACTGGCACGCCTGAAATTGGCGGCCCGAACAGCTTTCAAGCCCAACAGGTGATCCGCGAGCTTGCCGGCGTTAATTTAATTGGCGCTGACCTTGTTGAAGTCTCGCCGCCTTTAGACGCTGCGGGCGGCACTGCTTGGCTGGGAGTTTCTTTGATGTTTGAGTTGATCTGCATGCTGTCACAATCTATCCAAGCCAGATAAAGGCGTTTTGCTCAAGATGCGTTAAACTGTGCGTAAGTCAAACTTTATTTTTTATTTAAACATAGATTCAATGCCTTAAAGCTATATCTTCATGTGTTTTGATCGGATTTTGCATCATGGCGCGTTTTCAGGCCGTCGCGTTGCGGACTGATCTGCTGAATTAAAGTTGAGATACGCGCATATCGTGGAGGATCGCCCAGTTTGAGCCATCCTCTCAACTTTTTTTACATGACCCGATGTAAATTGCCGGTGCATTTTCTACAGCCTCGGCATGCAGTGGGCGTTTCGACTTCTTGGGGTTGGCGATTACTGACAGTGCGCGTTAAGAAAACAGCCACCGCGGCGATACCCAGTCCGATGATGCCCAACATGGAAAGAACTTCGTCAAACGCCATCCATGCCATTATTATTGTCACGGGCGGCGATAGGTAGGTCAAACTTGCAACCTGTGATGCGGGCAAGCGTCTAAGCAAGACGAACATAAGACCATAGGCCGCGAGTGATACGACAATTGCCAGCCAAACAATCGCAAAGACCAGATTGCCGCTCCAGGTCGCCTCGAGACCTTCCAGACCAACTGCCAGCGGGGCAAGCACCAAAAATGATGCCAGACAATGTAAGAATGTTACCAGCAGGATAGAAACAGACTTTTCCTCTTTTAGAGTGCCGCTACGGTCGATCAGTGATGCGATTGTGATTGCGATCACTGCTAAGAAAGGAAGCAAATGCGCGACAACTGCGCCCCCAAGGGCAATTCCATCGCCGATAACCAACGCCACGGCGACAAGACCCAGTCCCAGACCAGCCCATTCCTTGCCGGACACCCGCTCGCCCGTCATGCGCGCAGACAGCGCACCGGTCAGGATTGGCTGCAATGCAGTTATGAATGCCGCAAGACCTGCCGACAAACCAAGGTCGATCGCGCCCAGTACGGCTACCAACCACCCGGCATGGGCTAGAGCGCCGACGAGCATGTGGCGACCAATAACTGAACGTGGAATGCGCTGCCATTGCCGTGCCAGCGTGACAAATAAAGCCATGATTACAGTGACAAGAAGATAGCGCCAGAATAGACTCGTGAACGTTCCCGCGTGATCGAGGCCAAATTTGGCCCCGACAAAACCCGAACTCCACAAAACAACAAAGATGCCGCATAGAAGAGGTATACCAAGCGCACGTTTCATCACTTTGCTCCGCCTTCGCCTTCGACGATGCGGCGGAAGCCCGAAAGGTCGTCTAGCTCCATATAGACTTGTTGAAAATGACGTCGGCCAAGACCATCATCAAAAGCATCGCGCCCATCCAAGACCCGGTGGTTGTTGATCAACAGCATCTCTTCCGGCGAGCAGCGATAAGACACCCGATTTTCGGGCGCGTTGATCTGCTCTGCTAGAGCTCGATACGCATCATACCAATCAGGAACCCGATCAAACGGCACGGTTTTAAGCGGCTGAACCGTCCAATTGGCATAGCGTAGAAGTGCAAGTTCGCCACGTTCATCCAATATCACCGGTGGAGACAGCGACATAGTGTCAGCCTTTTTCGACCAAAGACGAAACTCGACCGCATAATCTGTCATAATCTGAAGCGCCTCGGGGTTCGTTTGGCGCAGCTGTGCCACAACGTTTGCGCCGTCCACATATTGCGAGGCTCCTCCTGCGACGTCGTTGTGCAGGCAGTGGAATGCCATGACATTGGGCGGCCAAGAATATCCGGAACAATCGGTATGTAGTGGTAGCGCAGCATTGGTGAAGCCAAGAGTATAAGGGTCCATCGAGACGCGAATATCTGCCACCCGATTAAAGGCAATTTCGCGCACATAGGACAAGCGATTTGCGAACCGCTCCACTTCACGACCAGTCGTCGGCATGTCGGTTAAACGAACGAGCCCAAATGCTTCGAACGCAGCAATCATCTCCGCTGAAGCGTTGTTGTCTGACATGACTTTATCGTATGCGAAGCTCTCAAGAGATGATCCATACTCGGAGCCCCAAAACTGTTTTGGAGCTTTGGTTGATATCTCAGCCATGTCGTAGGAATTGCGTTTCAGCCAATGTGCATGAAAGCGTGAATCCACACTTTCGTCGGACCACTTGATCCGAATTTCAGCGCCATTAATGGCGATCTCGCTGGCAATCAGTTTACTCGGGATGCTCTCTGTCAACGCCTTGCGTTCCTTGGTAATGGGGTCAAAACGCTCGGTTGAACGGCAATTGTCCCTTAGCCACTGATAGTGAAACCGTGAAACGCTGCCATCCGGCCAATAAAGCGTCATGAATTCTTGATGTGCGACTGCTGTAATTGCTTTGTCTATTTGGGATACAAATTCGTGCTTACCCATCTCAATGCCTCCTTGGGTGAATGAATGTCGTCAAATTCAACCAAAGATCTATTTTGCGGAAGATGTGTATTATGCTAAGGGGCTTTGCGTAATACGCAAAATACCGAGGATAGGAAACCGAATCTAATGGACCTAATTGGCGATCTCATTTTGATGTAGGAACTTGCAGAGTACGGCAGCTTTTCAAAGGCAGGACGTCTCCGCGGGCAAGCCCCATCAAGCCTGGCACGGCGTCTTGATGGATTGGAATCTCATCTCAAAATACGCCTATTCAACCGTGCTCCGTCCGGTTTGTCGCTCACTGCTTCTGGGGCACAAAAGCTGATCGAAGCGCGCAGTATTATTGAAGCTGCCGGCAAGCTGACCTCGCGCGATGGCGAGAACGGCGTTTTGACGGGGCATATCGTTGTTTCCGCTCCCTCGAGATTGGGTGAAAAGCTTGTGGCACCTGTCGTTGTACAATTTCTCAAAAAACATCCCGACGCCTCAGTCGACCTGCATTTTACAGACTCAATCCAAAATCTTGAACAAGATAAAGTAGATATCAGCGTGAGAGTAGGCACGGAACCCCCAGACCACCACTATATTCGTCGTATCGTGACGAACAAGCGCATTCTCGTAGCGTCTCAAACCTATTTGGCGTCTCGCGCTCCAATTAAATCTGTCACGGACCTTGATGAACATGATGGCTTGCTCTTGGGCCGCACATCAATTTGGTCACTTATCCACCAGGATGGTCAAACGCATGTGGCCTTCCCCAAACAAAGGTTACGCGCGATCACGGGCGACGTCTTGCTTTCTATGTGCAAGGCAAATTTGGGAATTGCTTTGAAGTCAATATGGGACGTCCGCCGGGATTTAGAAAATGGGAAAGTCATTCAAGTTCTGCCGGGGTGGTTTCAAGCTCATTCGTCCGACATCATGCTTGTGACACCGAGCAAAAAGTTCGTGTCTCCAACGGCATTCGCTTTCAATCATATGCTAACCGATTATCTTAAGTCGGCCCTGAGGCATGACAATCAATAGGCTGTGAGCTACTGTTGGTTTTTTTGAAATTTTGTATGCACGTAGTTATCCCGTCTGGTATCGTGGAAGGTGATGCGTAGTATCTGTCCAAAGATCGAATGTATCGCAGCGGTTTTGTCTGTAGGGCGGCAATCATAACTCTGCGCTTGAGTGGGAAAAGGGCGGCCGCCCCATCATGCGCGTATCAAAATCGATGCGGCCTGTTGTGGAGATTTAAAGCGCCCCATAATCCTGTCAGGTCGTCGCGCTTGGCGATGTGCCGCGATGCGGATGTAGCGACCCATATACTGAGGACGTTCTATGCCCGATGTAAGCTCTTTTAAAGCCTCCTCTCAAGCTTTTTAACCCTCTTCGGTTTGCAGCGCTCAAATCCCCAAAGCAATTTGACCAATCCGCAGGTGTAGCCGCTGGGCAGGCGATCGTACAACGCGCGTTTCTTCAAAATCGCGTAAGGATTGCAGGTGCGATTTTGGCGATATGTTGGAAGTTTAAACCCAGCCCAACGGGCTGGATTGTGGTTTATTTCGCGGTATAGCCGCCATCGACCATCAGAACCTGCCCCGTCACATAAGCAGAGGCCTGTGAGCATAGAAACAAAAGGGGGCCGTCTATGTCTGACAAATCTCCATTACGGCCGATGCAGGTTTGGGCGGCATTGCGGGCAGCGCGCTCGGCATCCGCAAAAACTGGCCCTGTGAGCTCGGTTGGAAAGAACCCGGGCCCAATGGCATTGGCGTTAATCCCAAAGCCCGACCAAGCCTCTGCCATCGCGCGCGTCAATTGTGCGATGCCGGCTTTCGAGGCGCCGTAGCTGACCCCGCCGGGAAACGCGCGCGTGGTTTGAAGCGATGCGAAATTTACGATCCGGCCCCAGCCTTTGGCTTTCATATCCGGCACAAACGCCTGACTTAGAAAAAACGGCGCGGCAAGATTGAGATTAAGCGTTATGTCCCAGCCTTCATCGGTTACGGTATCAGCGGCTTCGCGGGTGTTTATTCCGGCTGCATGAACCAAAATATCGGGCGCGCCGAATGGGCTGGCGATTTGAGCGGCGATCTCTTTTATCTGGCTGCGCTGAGACAGGTCGGCAGACAGGGTGGCGGCTTTTGGCCCGATACGCTCGGCCCATTCCGAAAGCGCTTCTGCGCGCCGCGCCACGCCAATAACCTGCGCGCCAGCAGCAGCCAAAGCCGAGGCTGCCTGTTGTCCGAGGCCAGAACTGGCCCCGGTGACGCAGGCAACGCGCCCCGACAGATCAAAAAGTGTTTTGGGATCAGCCATTTGCGCTCAGATCAAAGTTTTCCCCTGGAAAATATTTTGCAAGCCGCACGTCGGCGGCGCGGGCGTGACCTTCCATGCCTTCCAGCCGAGAAATCCGCGCGGTGGCTTGCGCAACCCGTTTTGAGCCCTCGCGCGTGGCCTGCTGCCAGGTAACGATTTTCATATATTTATGAACCGATAATCCACCAGTATACGCGGCCGCGCCCGATGTTGGCAGCACATGGTTGGTGCCCGATGCTTTATCGCCATAAGAGACGGTTGTTTCTTCGCCCAAGAACAAAGATCCATAGCAGCTTAAGCGACCGCGCCACCAATCCAGATCCTCGGCCTGTACGGTCAAATGCTCGGGGGCGTATTCATCCGAGGTGGCGGCCATTTCTTCGCGGTCTGCGCACACGATGACCTCTGCGTAATCGCGCCAAGCGGCAAGCGCATTATCCCGGTTCAATTCTGGAAGATCATTGATCAGCTTTGGAATTCGGTTCATCACGTCCTCGGCCAAGTCTTTGCTATCGGTCACCAGCCAGACGGGTGAATTATAGCCGTGTTCGGCTTGGCTGACCAAATCGGTCGCGACGATATGCGGGTCGGCGGATTTATCTGCCAGAATCAAACTGTCTGTTGGCCCTGCGATCATATCAATGCCAACGCGGCCAAAGAGAATGCGTTTTGCCTCGGCTACAAATTGATTGCCTGGCCCGACCAGAATATTGGCTTTGGGCAATCCAAACAGCCCGAATGTCATCGCAGCAATGCCTTGAACGCCGCCTAATGCCATAATCGTATCGGCCCCACAGATATGGGCGGCGTAAATAATCGCAGGCGCGACACCAACGCCCGGCCGGGGAGGGGAGGTGGCCATAATATGATTGCAGCCCGCCACTTTCGCCGTTGTCACCGTCATGATTGCGCTGGCAATATGGCTGTAACGGCCGCCAGGCACGTAACAACCCGCCGCGTCAACCGGAATGGCTTTTTGGCCCGCAATCAATCCTGGAACAACTTCATGTTCAACATCGCTTACCGTGGCTTTTTGCGCCTCAGCAAACCGGCGCACATTCTCATGGGCGAATTGAATATCTTCTTTCAGCTTTTGTGGCACCAATGCGCAGGCAGCGGCAATTTCTTCTTTCGTGAGGATAACATTGCCATCATATTTATCAAATTTTTGCGCGTATTCGAGCGCTTTTGTATCGCCGCCGTCTTCAATATCGTTCAATATCCCTCGAACAATACCATGGACGTTGGACGCATCGGATTGTGCGGTAAGCGTTGCTTTTTTAAGGTAGTCTCGTGCCATATTTATTTTGCCTTATTTATAGATATCTGGAAGCATTGTTGTTGAAATCGCAGGTACAAAAGCGATTAACAGGACCACAACAAGCATGAAAAATACGAATGGAACTGCGCGCCAAGCGATCCGCAGAATTGACTCTCCAGTAATCCCGGAAACGACGAATAAATTCAACCCTAAAGGCGGCGTGATGAACCCGACACCCAAGGCGGTAATCATCATGATGCAAAACTGAATTTCGTTCATGCCAATATTATCGGCCAATGGCTTCAAAATTGGCGCAAGGATCACAATGTTGGGGGTTGTTTCCATCACACATCCTGCAGCGATCAAAATGCCGATCATCATCAAAATTAATAGGGTGGGATCATCCGTAAGGGTGGTGACAGAATGGACAAACCCTTGTGGCACGCCCATGATCGCCAAAGCCTGTGCGAGGGGCAATGAAAAAGCGATGATCGGAAGAATAATTCCGTTCACTTTTGCAGAGCTGACCAGCATATTGGGAAAATCAGATAATTTAAGCGTGCCCAAAACAAAGCCAATAATGATCGTTACGATCACGGCGGTTGCGCCAGCTTCTGTGGGCGTTAATCTTCCCGAAAAGATACCATAAAAGATAATGCCGGGCACAATGAAGGCGTACCATCCGGAGGCAAGCGCCCTGATAAGGTTTCCGAAATATTCTGCCGCGGACAGATTGCCACCGCCTTCATATCCGTAAATTCTGTTGACAACGAGATTGGTGATCAGGATGGCGGTTAAGATCAGCAATCCGGGGATCAGGGCAGCCAAAAATAAGGTTGAGGCGGAGATACCCAGCACCAAGCCAATAATGATATAGGCAATGGATGGCGGGATTAAGATCCCCGTGCAAGCCCCCGCGGCAACAAGAGCGCAGGCATAGGGACGCGGATACCCACTTTCGACCAACCGATCGATGGTCATCCGCCCCACGGCGGCCGCGCCGGCGGCGTCCGAGCCTGAAATCGCCGCAAACATGCCGCAAACAAGAACGGTTGCTGATCCAAAACCGCCTTTGGCGAATTGCGTAACAGCTTCGGCCACGTTCAGAAATTTGCGAGACAGGCCGGTTCTCACCAAAACATCGCCGGTTAGAATGAACAGCGGCACCGCGGTTAAAGCAAAGGCATCGATGCCATCAAACAGGCTTTCGCCAACCAATGCGAGGGGTAAATCGCCCGACATCAGCAGCATTGTAATAGCAGCAACGCCGATGGAGGCCCAGACCGGTACGGCCAGCGCAGCAAGAACCACGAAGATAATCACAGGTAAGTAAAAATCCCACCCCAGCTCAACGGCTTGATTTAGAGTATTGAAAAGCATCGCCGTATTCCTCAGTCAAACAGCTTGTCGCCTTCGTAAACGGGCGACCCGTCGCGAAGGCTGCGCAGATCGCGCAGGAGCGATTGCGTTAATCGCACGATTACCAGAAAAAACCCAATTGGCACGGCCATCAGGAACCAAACCATCGATACCCGAAGGCCATGGCTTACCGAGCCAAATTTCCACGAGACATGGACGGTTTCCCACGACCAGTATAACGCGATCAAAGCAACCGCAAACATGACCAGATCACCAAAGATGTAGAGCAGGGTTTTCACCGAAGGGCTCAAATAATGCATCACCACATCAATTCTGATATGCGCGCGATCTTTCACGGCCGCGGCCGCACCGATCCAGGCAAGATAGATAAAAGAATACCGCACAATTTCTTCGCCCCAAATCGATGAATAGGCAAAGATTTCGCGGCGAAACACTTCAACGGCCATGGTCATAACGAGCATGACGTAAAAGGCCAAAAGTGCCCATTTTTCGGCGTCTTTATTGAGCCTTTGAAGTAACAACATAACAAACCTCCCTCGTAGCGTCGCTTTGGCCAGCAAGGCGCGTTGAAAAATGCAAAATTATTTTGAGAGTAAAAATGGTGGGCGTTTTTGCACGCCCACCAAAAACATTTATGCGTCGTGTACGTAGTAGCGGCCTTGCGTGCC
>Ga0181576_10003499_pt1 | contig 11521 bp, 5 predicted proteins | sample 101ome_22_FD_132464 | JGI IMG/M metagenome (GOLD analysis project Ga0181576, IMG submission 132464) | Coastal salt marsh microbial communities from the Groves Creek Marsh, Skidaway Island, Georgia - 101412BT metaG (megahit assembly) | ecosystem: Environmental > Aquatic > Marine > Intertidal zone...
GTACTTGACAGAAACCACACCGCTCGTGGTGAATTGACCCAGCAGCATTTGTCCACCTTCTACGAATGAAAGCGGGCTTCCATCGAAACCGGGAATGTAGTACAAACTCGCACCCACCGTGGTGTTCACCGAAACGTTAGCGCCTGTTTCTTCGAAGTCCGTGAAGAAATTGGCCAATCCAATCGTCTGCAGGTCAATCGGTGATCCTGGGCCTCCACCCAATGCAATCCACGTATCGAATTCCAATTCAGGAACGAACGGGAACATTGCGGGGTTGATGCTGTGCGCCAAAAGGGCTCCAGTTTCAACCTGGTGGAACGGTTCAGTCGAACTGATGTTCCACTCGTTGGACGCCGTACCGAAGCTAGCGACTACTTGAATCGACGTATCGGGATCGAAATTGGCATACAAGCGGTAGGTCGATGTTCCTTCGATGAGATCGTGGCCGACCAGCTCGTAGCTCAAGCCCGTGAACAAGCCTTCTGGCCATTCACATGATCCGTCGTCATCTGTGGCAGAGGCATCATAATTCAAGGCCGAGCTCGAAGTACATCCTTCTATTTCCGCGTCGTTGCATACGCCATCACCGTCGTGGTCGGCCAAGCAATCACCGGCGCAATCTTGTCCAGGTTCAGGGTAAGTGCATGAATCGTCGGCTTCTGTTGCTGCTGCATTGAAGTTGCAAGCGGACGCATCCGTGCAACCTGCCACTTCAAATTCGTCGCACGTTCCGTCACCGTCGGTATCTGTAACACATTCACCGTCGCAGGTGTATCCTGCGTCTGGTAAGGTTCCTTCACAATCGCATGCGCCTTCCGCAATTCCATTTCCACCGCATACGCCACACTCATCCAACGACGCGCATGAGCCATCGTCTTCTGTGGCGCTGCCGTCGTAGTTGCAGGCTGTTTCATCAGTACAGCCGAGTACTTCGAATTCATCGCACGTTCCGTCGCCATCGGTATCCACCAGGCACTCGCCGTCGCAATCGTATCCCGCGTCTGGTCCGTTGCCGTCGCAATCACAAGCGCCTTCAGCGATGCCGTCACCTCCACACACACCGCATTCATCGGTTGTGAGACAAGAGCCATCATCATCTGTCGCCATCGGATCGTAGTTGCATGCCGTTTCGTCGGTACATCCGTCAAGTGGTGGCATGTAATCACCGGTAGTGAAATACAATTCGCGGTTTTCCATGGATCCGCCTCCGGCGACACGCCATTGCATGTTCCAAATACCGCTGATATCACCAGCATTCCCTTCAACATCATCGGTCACCGTGAGTTGTGCCAACAAAACGCGCATATCGTCTCCAGCAGTTGCCGCTGGATTGGAATTCGGAGTCACATACCAGCTTCCACCAGTAGGCCCATTGAGTACGAAACCATTTCCGTTATTGAACTCCGCAAAAACACCGGCCATACCAACCGAGCTTACGGGTTCGTCATTGATGGATTCAGATCCAATGGTGAACCAGCTGTCGTATTGCACGGTGGAATCCACTGAGAATAACGCTGGGTTCACTGAACTTCCGAGATCCGCTCCGAGTGGGTTCTGCCAAAAAGATGTGGTGACTTCCAACTCCAAGTTGACGGGATTGATTTCGTCAACCCCTACTGCAAACAGTGCCGTGCACTCGTCTCCCGCATTTTCGAAGTGCGCATACACGCGATAGGTCGTTCCCAGATCGGTTTCTGCGTGCACTTCAGCGTGAATAAAGGGATAAGTCAATTCATTGCAGCTGCCGTCATCATCGGTAGCCGATTCGTTGTAGTTCGTGGCCAATTCGTTGGTGCAGCCTGCGATTTCAAATTCATCGCAAACACCGTCGGCATCCGCATCGGCCAGGCACGTACCAGAGCAATCGTAACCAGCATCGGGTAAAGTTCCTTCACAGTCACAAGTTCCTTCTGGGAATCCTGAACCGCCACAAACACCACATTCATCCAATTGCGCGCAAGAACTATCGTCTTCATTCGCTTCAGCGTTGTAGTTACATGCCGTTTCGTCCATGCATCCCGGAACCACGGGAATACATACCGCCGTACACTCGCCTGCGCAATAGGCAATTGTAAGTGGAGCCTCGCCTACGCTTGCCCCATAATTTCCTCCCCCTTCACCCAAAGGCAATTCAGGGTTGGTGCTGCATTCAGCAGGCGCATTGATGACCGCTCCCCAGCCCGACCAGCTATCCGCTGGCCCAGTAACCGCAATTACGAATTCGAAAGAGGTATTCTCTTCGAACACCGCTGAGCCAGTGAAAATACCATCTCCGTCATCGTCCGTTAACGTCACACCCCAGCCACCCCAGTTATTCCAGCTGCCATTCACAACAACATTATCAAAACTGGCATTCGGGAATTCCGAGTTGTTCATGTCAATTTCGAACGTCACCGTTTCGAAGAACTGTTGCTCTGAACAGGGAATACAAGATCCGTAAGTATCGTTGGTGGTGGTACCTACCGTAGCCAATCGGTTGGCGTAAGTGCTGTAATCCGTCACCGGTGCGCACGAACCACCATTGGCCATATCGTCGACCAAGTCCTCTTGACCGGCCCAGTTGTCCACCATGTATTTGTATTCAACTTCACCCGCAGCATCCCCTGCCAAGTCGAGCGTCAAGGTGAAAATTCCATCACCGTCAGTATCAGTCATATCATTCCATCCGTCTGAACCGCACCAACCGCAAAATGGGCCGGTGATGTGAACAGTCGAAAAATCAAATTCAACACAGGACATATCGACATTGAACGTAGTCGAATACAAGCACGTACTGTCGTCCTCTGTTGCATTCTCATTGTAATTGCTCGCCGTTGAATCCGTGCAGCCAAAAGTTTCAAACTCGTCGCAAACACCATCTGAGTCGATGTCATTCAAGCATGCTCCCGAACAATCATATCCAGCATCGGGCAATGTGCCCTCACAATCACAGGCACCTTCCGCGATGCCATCACCGCCGCAGACCCCACACTCGTCCAATACATTTCCATCGCAATCGCATGTGCCTTCTGCGATGCCATCGCCTCCACATACACCGCACTCATCGAGCGTGGCACACGAGCCGTCATCATCCGTTGCATTCATATCATAGTTACACGCATTGGCATCGGTGCAACCCGCAACTTCCGCCGCATCGCAAACACCATCGCCGTCCGTATCCGCTAGGCAGTTGCCGTCGCAATCCTCACCCAAACCTGGACCATTGCCTTCACAATCGCAATCGCCTTCTGGAATGTCTGCGCAACCGCACTCATATATGGCACCTGGGCCATTGCAAACGCCACACGCGTCCACTGTGCCCACGCAATCGTCTACATCGTCGCAGATGCCATCCGCATCGGCATCAGCTTCGCACGCGCCTCCACAAACTCCGAGGGCGTCTTCATATTCACATGTACCATCATCCGCCGTTGCTGACGCATTATAGTTGCACGCTGCTTGATCCGTACAACCCATAACGTCAGGCAAGTTGTCTGCGGTATTGTGGGTCGCACCCAATTCATTGTAGGAAGTGCCCAAAGCGTCTCGCCATTGGATGTTCCAATCACAAATCACGTGCCCTGCATTTCCCTCCGTGTCATCCGCAACGGTAAATTGACCCAAAAGGACCATTCCGTCATCACCCGCGAGAGCCAATGCATTTGATCCCGGTGTTACATACCAGCTTCCACCCACTGCGCCAGTTCCGAGAACGAAGCCTGTGCCAGCGTTGAAGGAATCGAATGCATCCGACATCCCAACTGATGAAACCGCGGGATCAGAACTGTCTTCAGATCCAATGGTAAACCAGCTATCAAAATTCGTCGAGGGGAACATTCCCAAAATCATCGGATTCAAGCCAAATCCGAGATTAGAGCCCAGTCCATCTTGGTAAAACGAGGTGGTGACATCCAGTTCCAATGTAACAGGGTTATTCTCGGCTGTACCGACGGCATAGACTGCTATGCATTCATCGGTTGCCGAGGCAAACTCCGCGTACATGCGGTAGGTGGTGCCGTATTCAGAAGTCGCATGGACCTCACTCTCCAATCCCAAGAACTGGGCAAACCCCGCTGCAGATAGCAACAGGGTGGAGAAAGAAAGCAGCGAAAACCGCTTCCAAGCAGTTGTGATTTTAAAGTAATTCATCGCGGATATAAACCAATTCCTACTTAAATATAGCGAATTAATCAACGTAAAACGATAATACATCGATTTTTTTTCGCTTTTAGACCACTGATTTTGAACCATTTTTCTGGTTTTGGGGTACGAATACTGTCTCCACATACGGCATGTAACCAATGCAGGTTGCGTTTTTCTGGAGAAATGCGCCTCTTGATGCAGAATTCCGTAGTTTGGCTTACCGATTATCCTTGAAGATGAACCTGAATTGCCTCCTAATCTGCACGTGTTGGATATTTTGCTTTGCAACATTTCCTGCCTTCGGTCAATCTGGGTGCGTTACTTGGCTTGAGCCGGCTGCCTTGTTTCAGGTATCAAGCGAAGGGTTCAGCTGTTACCCAACCCATCGGCCTGAATCGAGTGCAATTTTCGAAGTAGATCAGGTGATCGCTTCAAGGCTCAAAACGGAACGCCCTGACTATTGGGAACTTCCTTTCACGCTTCCCAGTGGCCACCACGAAATCGTGGAATTGCAGCGATTTCAAGCCTACACGGAGGACCTGGAGATCGGACACATGACGTCGAAAGGAGTGCGCGTAGAGCGGTACACCCCCAGGTTACTCAGTTATCAATTTGCGAGCGCTGGATATTCAGGCAGCTTGATTGTCCTGGATGATGAAATCGTGGGCGCGGTGCGTTTCGAAGGCATTCAATACGAATTGGGAGCATTGGAATGCCCCGAATCCTCAACAAACGCCCTCGTGCTCTACGCCACAGCCGATGCCGTGAATCCCCCATCGTTCAGTTGCGGAGTTGAAAGCGTGCAGGAAAACATTCACGCGCCTCACGGATATGGAGCGCCTGCGCCCCAGCCACGCTCTTCGATAACTACGTGTGTTGAAGTAGGGCTGGACATCGACTTTTACACGTACACGACGTTTGGAAGTGAATGCAGCGATGCGGTCGAATGGTCGTTGGCGCTGCTTGCGGGAGTTTCGGAGATTTATGAAACCGAGTTAGACGACCTCATCTACTTGGCGGCCTCCTACATCAATGTTTGGGAAGAAATCGATCCGTATGCGGCATTTGTTGGCAATGCAGGGGCCATGTTGGACGCGTTTCGCACCGAATGGCTAAACAATCCGGATTTGAGCGATCGGCCGCGGGATATGATTCATTTGATGACGCGCCGAACCAATACCGGAACTGGAGGGATTGCCTATTTGGGCGTGGTGTGCAACAACAATTACGCCGCGGGTTTCAGCTCGTATTTGAGCCCCTCCATGACGTATAATTTGAACAACTACAGCTGGAATTTGAATGTTGTCGCCCACGAATTTGGACACAATTTCGGCTCCAATCACACCCATTGGTGCGGTTGGCCCGGTGGGCCCATCGACGATTGTTACACGGCGGAAGGCGGCTGTTCCAACACACCTGCCGCGCAAGTTGGCACCATCATGAGTTATTGCCATGCTGTAGCCGGTGGTTCGGTGAATTTGGAATTCCATCCCACAGTTGAGAGCGTAGCCCTCATCCCATCCATCAACGGGCAAGGCTATTGCTACAACACCTGTGACGAATTTGGATCGAGTTGCGGTTATTACGGCTGTACGTATCCCTCGGCTTGCAATTACGACCCTGAAGCTCAAATCAATGACGGTTCTTGTACCAGCGAAGACGCGTGCGGTGAATGCGGAGGTGATGGCACGTCATGTTTGGGATGCACCGACCCCATCGCCTGCAATTATGACGAGGCCTTTCTCATTGAAGACGGGAGTTGCTTTTACTCGCCAGGCGGAGGAGCTTGTGATTGCGAAGCACTGATTTCATTAGAAGGCACATTGGGACCAGGTGAGACTGCATCGACCGCTGTAAGTGGATTTGGCTACGTGGCTGCTGTTACGGTCTACCTGCATTTCGAAAATGTCAATGCAGATGAATCCCGCGCGAGCGATCTCACAATCATTGTTGAAGCACCGGATGGTGAATGCCGACAAATCGGCGGGTTTGACGTGGATTTTGGTTGCACGGCGACAGGTTTTTGGCCTTCGTCTTGGCAATCAACAAGCACGGGTGATTACGTGGGAGCCGCGACCATTGCGGGCGCACCCGAAGGCGTCGGCACGTGGTTCATTCGCATCGGGAACGGTTGGACGGGGTCGGAAGGCGCTTACTTCTCTGCCGACATCGCCATCTGGAATTTGTGTTATGACGTGGACCCGCCGGGATGCACCGACCCTGCTGGATGCAATTACAATCCCGCGGCTACCGTTGACGACGGCTCCTGTGACTTTGAATCGTGCTATGGATGTACGGACGCATCTGCCTGCAACTACACGCCCGGTGCCACAGAAGACAACGGATCATGTGAATACCTCACCTGCCTCGGATGTACGAATCCACAAGCGTGCAATTTTGATTTGACGGCATTCATCGACGACGGCAGTTGCGAGTTCTTCACTTGTGCTGGATGTACGGACTTTGAGGCCTGCAATTACGATCCCGCAGCCACCATCGAAGATGGATCTTGTACGTTTGATTGCAGCGATTGTCCGGCAGATTTGGATGGTGACGGCATGGTGGCGGTGTCGGACGTGTTATTGTTCCTATCCGACTACGGGTGCGTGATTCCCATTTGTCTCGGGGATGTCAACGGAGATGATTTGACCACTGTGAGTGATTTGCTCTTGTTGCTCAGTCAATTTGCCGAATCATGCGAGTAAGGATTTCAATGGTGGCGGTAGCTTTTTGGCTCGTTGGATGTGCACAAGCGCCTGCCTCGCGATCGGAACGACCGGCCTCTGCGAAAAAGGCCGAACAAGCGCCGGCCGAACCCTTCGAAGTGGATAACTGGTTTCAGACATGGGAAGGCCAACAGCCGGATTATCCGCTGACCAATGCGGATGGTGAGCCGATCGTGATTCGAGGAAAGGAAGCAAAAGTTGGTGGGAGCTACTTCACATTTCGCATTCAGGCAGAGGGCACGGCACAAATGACGCAAACTCATGCCGACGGAAGAAATGCAGAATTCGCTGGCACTTGGAAAGGCCAAACCGCCCCCGATTCAGGTCAATTGATTGCCATCGTGTGCGACTTTTCTGCCGTTTCCACAGGCGCCTATCGGCAATACGCACTCATGGTAGATGCGGCTGCCGGCGTTGTGCGATGCCACGGCACCTCCAAAGAACCGGCATTCGAAGTTCGGCCTATGGCCCCTACTCAACCGAAGCAATAAACGCCGCCACTCCGTTCATGAACGTTTCGCGGTCGTCCCACATGCAGAGGTGTGAACCTTCAGGGCACAGCAGGAATTGGCCATTTTGAACGAGTTCTGACTGACGCTGCATCGCCGCCGGATCCATGGTGTCGTGCGTCGCCCCGACCATCAATGTCGGAACAGAAATCTCGCCGAGTCGGTCTGTAATGTCCCAATCAATCAATCGGCCACCCACCTTGAATTCACTTGGCCCTTGCATCAAATCGTATAGCGGATAATTCAACCGGCCAAACGACTCCACAACTTCTTCAGGCCATTCGGCCAATCGGCAAATGTGCTTGTTATAAAATTCTGATTCCACCAGCGCCACATATTCTGGGTTTGTGAAATCACCTGCAGCCTCGTATGCATCAAGGGTGTCGAGCAACCCAGGCCGCATCTGAGGCCGCAACACTTCCTTGTTGTAAGCCGCGTACTCCGGAATACTAGAAACCATGTTACACACAATCAAGCCATTGAGGTGCTCTTGGTGCTTCAATGCATATTCCATGGCCAAAATACCCCCCCAACTGTTGCCCAACAAGTAAAAATTCGAAGCATCGTAGCCCAATGCTTGACGCACCTCTTCAACCTCTTCAACCCAGCGATCGATGTTCCAAATGTCCTCGGTAGGCTGATCCGAAAAAAAGCTCCCCAACTGATCGTACATCACCACTTCAAACCCATGCTGAGCCGGTAAATCGTACGCAACAGACAGCAAATATTCGTGGGTTGCAGCAGGTCCCCCGTGCAGCGCCAAAATGCAGACATCGGGGTTCTCACCATACTTCTGTGTGAAGACACGGTAGCCGTTGGATAATTCGATAAGACGGGTACCCGATTCTTCCCATTTTGCATCGCGAATGGCTTGTTGCTCTGTGGAGAACGACATTGCGTAAGGTGAAGATTCCACCGCATTGGTCTCATCAGTGGATGTGCTGGATTTTTCACCACAGCCGATGGTGATGGCCATGATGGTAGCGAAGAGGAACGAAAGTCGAAAATTGAACATGTTGAGGACTAATAGTGTGTAATCGTTGTGCGGCAATTTAGTACACAAGCCGCTGTTCGCCTCCTCGATTTGTCTTCATATAATTTCGATGAATGTTTAATTTTCAAATACGAAGTTTTTATACTATCTTCCTGATGAACACAAACACATTTTGATGAAACATGTTGCCCTATTGCTCGCTTGCGCATGCGCCAGTGGGCTCGCCTTTGGCCAGGTGACGGCCATTCAGGCGGAACTGGTTGCGGACCATAACAACACCGGCATCCCAGAACTGGCGGGCATGAAGACCTACCATGTGTTCGCGCAGATGACGAACGAGGCCGATGAAATTTCCGCCGTGTTTGGAGATAGCTCCGCGCCGTTGAGTATCACTTCGACTGATGCATTTTACCAAAGTGCCCTGGGAGCCAATTTTGGTTGGAACATCAACGCCTCCGTTTTGGCCTTTTTTCCCGAAGTGAGTTATGATTCGTGGTTGACGATTGGGGTTACGGATAGCAATTCATCTACATTGGCGAACTCGATTGGTTTGGACGCCGGGCTCGCCAGCTTCAATTCGGGGGGCGATTTCGTTGTGGATGACTCGATTGGAGGTTCGGTGTTCACCTTGTTCGGTGATGAGAACGCGGCAGCCGGAGACGATTTGAAAGTGCTCATAGCCCAATTGACCACAGCCGGCGACATCAGCGGCATCATCAATATCCAGATGTTCATCGACGGTGTTCAAAATCAAAGCATGCAAGCGATTGGCCTGCCCATTTTGATGCCCCAAGGTTGCGGTGATGAGGCGGCATGTAATTTCGATCCAGCGTTCGATCCTGAGATGACTGCTGAATGCGTTTACCCAACCGAATGTGTGGATTGCATTGGTGCATGTTGGGATGAAAATGCCAATGGCCTTTGCGACTGTGATGAGTACCCTGGATGTACCAATGCATCAGCTGACAACTACGACCCCGCGGCTTCCTCAGATGACGGCAGTTGCATTGTAGGCGGATGCATCTACATCAACGCCGCGAACTACAACCCAGACGCCACCTACGATGATGAATCGTGCGTGTTTGCTGGCTGCACGAATGCGTTTGCTCTGAACTTCGATCCGTCAGCGATCCTAGATGACGGAAGTTGCTTGTTGCTTGGCTGCATGGATCCAGTCGGATTGAATTTCGACCCCATCGCCAACGTTGCCGGAGCCTGCGATTACTCAGCGGTTTGCATGAGTGATTTGGACGGCGACGGCTATGTCGACGTTTTCGACCTACTACTCATGTTTGAGAGCTACGGGTACGACTGCGAATGAGAAGGTAATTTTTTTCGGGCAGTCTTTCCAGGAATTTTATCGGCAACGATAAGTAAATGTTCCATCTGAAGATTTTAGGACACCGTCGGAAGTGAGGTAATAAACACCAGAACTTCCGATATCTGGAAAATCCATTGAAATTTTGGCGCGTGAGTATCCAGGCGTAATGCGCACGTTTATGCCGGAAACCCGATTTCCGTTGTCAAATTTAATTTCAACCCCCACAGTATTCCACTGGTATAGCGTTTTGTATGTGAGTAAGGACCCCCCTGCATCATTTGTTCTTAATCCGCGTTCGAGATATCGCTGAATACTCGCTTCTGAAGCAATATTCACTTCACAGTTGACACCAATTTCGGTTGAAGGTTGATGATTCTGCTTATTGATTGTATTGCCTGAAGCAACTAGATATCCTGGAATAAAAAGCAGCGTTGCCATCAACAGTTGAGTGGGTGTTTTAAAATTCATTTCTAAAGAATTGAGGGTTTCGGAAGTTTGGATGGGTCAATGGTTTGACTTCGATTTTAATAATAAAATTAATGGAATTTCCAACGAATCACTCGTCTTTTATTACCAAACACAAAATTTGACCGGAAAAACAAGCAATAACAATGAACTTCATCGCATATTGGGATCATTATTTTAGTTTGCTTGCCATTGCAACACCAAAAAGACATTGCTACCGACCTTCATCCTAATCACTTGATAATTCCTAATCAAAATGAGTAAAGTACATAACTTAAGCATCGTCTTCTTGTTCTTGGCAATAGGATGCAATACGGAAAAACGCGTCGAGCTCGACTTTACACAACCAGATCTGAATGATTCAACAGGAGTTGTATTGTACCAAGACGAGTTGTTTGAAGGAATTGGTTTCACTAAAAACGACAGCGGTTGGGTACAGACTGAGACTCAATACCGCGCCGGCAAGAAAGATGGAGAACATCGAAGTTTTGGGCCAACTGGCGAACTCATGTTTTCAGCTAAATACATGGAAAACAAAAAACAAGGCGAATGGCGAGAATACCTCAATGTCGAAACCAATACTTGGGAAGATTATTGGACAAAGGGATCAACCCATTACCGGCAAGCTCTGTATGACAATGATGAAAAAACAGGGGTGATTAAAATTTTTCGATCCGAAGACAGCACCCTTTTCAAAGTTTATCAAGAAGGCATCAATTCACAAGGAGCGTCATTTTACATGGATACGGTCTATGAATATTTCCCCTCCGGAGCATTGTCAGCAGTAACATACTACCCGGACAGCAGCAACAAAGAAACATTTTTGGAAACCTACTTCGAGAATGGCAACGTAGAATATAGAATCCGTAAACATCAAAATGTCCCTGCGCGATACCGCCGGATGCTTCGAGAGCTGAAACAAGCAAATCGCGAATACAATTTGGATGCGGACTTTACAGGGTTTACCATGGAAGACTCAGTGGTCTTAAAGGTTGTCGATTACCAACGTTACAATGAGAATGGCAAGAGAATTGAAAACAGGAAAGGTGCTCCTCAATTGGAAGAAGCTTATTCCATGCTGCAAGACTATTTACCATTGCTGCAATTACAAGCATTAACGAATCTATTTGGAGGAAGTTCTTCAGGCCTATTCGGTTCGAGCTCGAGCTCGAATTCTTTTGGGTCTTCGTCGAATGATTCCAGCTCAAGAAGCACCTCAGCATGTCACGCTTGTAATCGAACTTTCAACTTCAAGGAATGGAAAGGAAATGGTTGGTCAAACTTCAAAGAATCAAGACCAGGTTACGTAAAGTGCGGACTTTGCGATGGCTATGGTTTTACAGACGAATACCATCCGATGGACTATGCGAATCCAACGACTCGA
>Ga0181576_10003509_pt1 | contig 11500 bp, 11 predicted proteins | sample 101ome_22_FD_132464 | JGI IMG/M metagenome (GOLD analysis project Ga0181576, IMG submission 132464) | Coastal salt marsh microbial communities from the Groves Creek Marsh, Skidaway Island, Georgia - 101412BT metaG (megahit assembly) | ecosystem: Environmental > Aquatic > Marine > Intertidal...
AAATTCGGTGATTTTTCAGGTTTGAATACCATGGTATTGTCATATGTGTTTCATTGCGCATTCCTTTTAGACTCTTGACACGGGCTTAAGATGTCGGGAGGTAAGAAGTCAATGGCGGTCAAGAAAAAACCGGCAATCGAGACTCCTCCGAGTACCGCACCCGAAAAATGGCGGGGCATTGAAGCCGAGCATTGGCAGTCCCACGGGGGCAAATGGGCAGCGCCTCAGCACTACATGTGCACATACATGGCCATGTTCCCACCCGAGCTTCCCCACTACTTCATTGAGCGATTCACCAAGCCTGGCGACACGGTTCTTGACCCCTTCAGCGGCAGAGGGACCACTGCTGTTGAAGCGTCGGCCCAAGGCCGCATTGGTATCGGCAACGATCTCAACCCACTCGCAGTCGCTCTATCTCGTGGAAAAATTTCGAATCCAAAACTTGAGGAAGTCCTCGAAAGGTTGTTTGAACTTCGAGAGAACTATGATGCTTCAAAGTACAACGTTAGCAAGGAGCCCGATCGTATCAAGATGATCTACCACGAGAACACCCTCAAACAACTTTGCTACATGAAGGAGCATTTAGTGTGGGATAAGCAGGGGGTTGATGCCTTCCTCGTTTCCGTTCTGATGGGCGCCATGCACGGCCAGTCATCGGGTTTCCTCAGTGTCTCGATGCCAAACACCTTCAGCATGGGGTGGAATTATGTTCGAAAGTACATCGATGAAAAGGGCCTAGAATGCCCTGACCGAGATGTCTTTGCTGTATTGGAAAAGCGCATTCGTCGATACCTAAAGAAAGGCTACCTCCAAGGGGCCGGTAAGATCATCGAAGGTGATGTCAGGAACCTGAACAATGTTGTTGACCATAATTCAGTACATCTTCTGTTTACTTCACCACCGTACCTAAAAGTCATCAAATACGGTCTATACAACTGGATTCGGCTGTGGTTCCTGACCGATTCAGGGAGCCATGAAGAAGTTGATGAGAAACTTGACGACACCCATGCTATCAACGAATACCTCGATTTCATGAAAGACTCACTTACCTCTACACTCCCCCTGCTTGACAAAGAGCGAGGACTTTCTTGCTGGGCCATAGGAGACGTGAAGGGATTGAACCTAGCCTGGGCTGTGTGGCATCACGTTGGGCAGCACATCACCGTCAAGGGCGAAGATGGAAAAGAATACGGGTACAAACTCATCGCCATTGTTGAAGATAAAATTCCCGATAATCAAAAGGTCACCAAGATGTGGAAAACCCTTGTCCACCATGTCGAGTATGTCGATGCCGAAGAAGAGATTGTTGAAGGTCTTGGAAAGTTTGAATCGGAAGAAGATGCAAAGAAACTCATGAAGGATGCCGAAGAAAAGGATGGGCTGACCTTGCGTATTCGCACTGAGAAAACCAACGACAAAACAGGTAAAGCTACACCCATGGATCGTATTCTCATCATTGCCCCTTCAACCGCTGACCCCCAGCCATTTGCCAAGTCAGGGGAAATTTCTTGGAATCCATTCCGTGTTGCCGAACAAATCACACTTGCAGATTTTGAAGAGTGAATATAAAATCAAACAACACTACCGGAGTGCATGGCTTCGGAAGATTGGACGCCTCAATTCAATGAGGTCCTTGATGCATGGAATAAACGATTTATCGTCACATCCCCTGATGTGGACGGTTTGCTTTCTGCAGCCCTTTTGTGTAATGAATTCGGTGCTCAGCTCATCGGAGTATACACAACCAGTCACTTGGTGATGTTCGACAATTTTACGACTGAGGCTGCTAAAGAAGCGCTCTGGGTCGATCACGACATCAGCCATCCAGGTATCGTTTGCATGGGACAACATTTGGTTAGACTGCAGGTTGACGATGAATTACCGACTCGACACAAACCAAATTTCAATCCAAACCTCATCTGGCCCGTGGCTTGGGAAAACTGCTTCAACGGACGACAAGTTGCAAAGGTGGACAAATACCCGTTCGCAACAATCCACTATCTAATGCGTGGTCTCGGGGTTTCCGATCCTCCAAAGCACACCAAAGCCTACTCTCTGTTGGCACATGCTGATGGGACATGGGTTACCTCCTATGATTACCCTTACAATTGCAACCAATGGCGGGAGTGGATGTTCAAAGATTGGCCGGGTGTCATCAACGACTTGGTTGACCAGACGTACGCCGATCAAGAATCACTTGAAATTCATCTTGAAATTCTTGCAGACCTTCTTGAGCATGGTATCTCGAAAGGACGCTCAAGAGCGAATGTCTCTCAGGATATTCCGCCTGCTTGGGCTTCCATTGAAGGGCATCAAGGCGTGCGGTTCAGCATACGAACGAAGTGGGAACCATGGGTCGAGAAATTCAACGGTGTTTGGAAATACATCTCTGATGTTATGGGTTGGAACGTCAACAATCCAAAAGAAATCACACAGGTCATTAGTGGCGTAGCTCAACCTGAGTACCCAGATAGAATCCTCAAGAAGCAATCCCTTGACGAGTGGATGGTAGAAAATGAAGTGTTCAGTCATGCTGTAACATTCAGGAACACAATCCGATACACCACAAATTTGAGGTTGTGAATGTCATGGTGAGGTTTGAGCCACGACTTGCAGATACTTATGGAAATTTGAAGGAGGGTTGGATGCATAAAGATTCAAAGATTCCTTTGTTAGAGGGTTTCAGAGTTTACAATAATAATAAGCTAGCAGAATCTTATGCAGATTTTTCTAAGCGAAGTACTTTGATAGTCAAATTATTAGATGAACGGTTTTCCTTGATTTTATTCGATTCAGGTAGTGAATTTAAGCGCATAACTGGAACACATACAAAAAACAATTTTTTAGCTACTAGGCCAGGCGTCTACGCATTTTCTACAGAAGACATAGCAGGTCCAAGGGTATATGTTGGTGAGGGAAAAGACCTGTTTGTAAGACTGAAAAAACATCTTAGCGATAAAAAAATCAAAGAGTTATCTATCGGATTCTGTTTAATTTCGACGGATGAAAATTTACTTCGGGGAGATGATCCTTTATTGAGTGAAGGTTTACGAGGCACTATTGAAACGTTTGTTAAATGGTTTTTCCATGCGTGGAAAAACCACTCAATTGGACCCACTTATAGCCCTGGTGCTTTACAAATTTTAACTCATGTTACTGCATCAGGGACCCCTCAATCGGATGGACATTACATAATCAGTACGGATGAAGCAGACTTAGCTCTCGAGTTAGTTTCAGAGTTGTATGATGTCTTTAACAAACTAACTAGTCATTCAGTAATATACAACATGTCTGTTAATAGGCTGAAATTGAAACCTAAACATCTACCAAAATTGACGGATGTTCTCATTTCTTTCTGACATACAATGGTATCTGCAGATAGTTTCCCGGTACGAGCACTTAATTTTCTTGTCGAGCACGTTCAACTGATTGCCAAGCTCCTCCATTGTGAGCCTCTAATCCAACTTGCCGGAGCAATTTTGCAGCCTTTCCTGAACGCATGCCACTGGCACAGCACGTAATGATCACCTTCTTTTGTTTCTTGAGTGAGGCTGCTTTGGCAGAAATGGATTGAAGCGGGATATTCCGACTCCCCATCACATGTCCACCCTGGTATTCCCGTGGAGAACGAACATCAACGACAATGGCGCCCTCTACCAACAATTCTCTTGTCGATGGTCCCTTGGTTCCAAAGATACGGGTGAGAAATTTTAACACACTTCCACCTCAATCATACATGACGGGCATGCCAGCGTCTTTCCATCCGGTAATGCCAGATTCGAGTTCAATAAGGTTGGTAAAGCCCATATCGATAAGGGTCTGAGCAGCGTCCTGAGACCGATTTCCACTTCGGCAATACAACAAAATCAGGCTGTCCTTGTCTTGGGGAAGTTCACCTTCTCTGCTTTCTAACTGCGTATGGGGGATCAGCGTTGCGTTTTCGATATACCCATCTTGTTCCCATTCTGAAGTTGTTCGAACATCCAAGAGGAAGCCACCGTTATCTTCCGAGATGGCCTCATCAAAAGCGATCACATCCACCCGTTCCCATTCAGAGCCGGAAATGCAGCCAGATAAAAAAAGAAACACCAAGAGCGGCAATAATCTATTCATACAATAACCTCCAGCGAGGGGTTCCTAAATGTTTGGTTGAGCAGTGTATCACTTCTCTTGAGAAATTCAATTAACAACATGAAGAGGCTAAAGAAGCGAGGCGATTGATATCAATCGCAGTTGTTGCTTAGCAATTAGCTTGTACCCATGTCCATGGTATTTGCAGATAGTTTCCCGGTACGAGCACTCAATTGTCTTTCTACTTTGTAGCCTTCATGAATCCTGCAACGATGGTCAATGCTTCGAGGATTCCAAGCCCTACCAACAACGTCGGTCCCGCAGCAGCATGCGCATTGACAGAGAGATCAAAAAACGTCACCAACGCTTCATTTTCATCATCTCCGATGACTCCATCAAGAACACCATCGGAGTTCTCATCGAGAAGACCTGATTGACCAGTAATCGCATACCGATCATCTTCGTGCATTTCCCAAGTGAATGCTGTTTCTGACTGGGCGTTTGGCCCTCCAGCGAGGAATTCAATCGTTTCTGTATCACACTCGACAATGACATCTGAATCAAGCGTCGAAGCAGCAATCAGCCGATCCCGTTCCTGGCCCGATATAATACCAAGCCAAATGCTCTCATCGTCCCAATCCATGTCAACTTCAACAGGAATAATGCTGCCAAATGGAGGTTTAGGTAGGACTTCTTCAGAAACAGCACATCCAGTTCCATCGGCGGGCACTGGTATGTCTTCAATCGTATCTTCGTACTGAATGCCAATCACTGCTGCAACGAGAATTCCTCCGAGAAGAAGTGCAATAATAATTAGGAACAGCCTCATAGACCTGTGTTGTGATTCTTATCTATCAAATTGTCTACTCGATTGAGTACACAACCATCCTTACATCATTCCTTCCTGCAGCACAATGGGATTTGCAGACAGTCTCCAGAACGAGAACTCTTGTTTCAGTGTGTAGGCAGTGGTAATGGATTTCCCATCCCCAATAGGGTTCTTCAGTGACTCGATGTCCTGCTGGCCAACAGTTAATCAACAATTCTCAACGAAATCACAAACATCAACGCTGAGCAGGAACATCTTCCCGCACAGTAGGTTCTCTTTACGGTAGATACATTCTGCATCAAATCTTTGGCAACATTAAATGAGCAAGTCCTTCGCACTGAGTTCGTGGTAACTTCCTCGATGAAACTTATTCTCGCAATGAGTTTCGGTGCCTTGTTCCTTATTGGAGCGTCTCTTCCGGGAATTCTCTCATCTGGTCCATATTCAGAAGATACAACACCAGCACCGGAGGATCTTGAACAACTCACAGACCATGTCTTGTTGATCGTTGTCGATGGAATTCCAAGGACAGTCTTCGATGACCCAGAGATGATGCCATTCATAGCATCATTCGATTCGTATGGGGTTAAAATTCCTGTAGAAACCTCTGAACTGACACTGACTGGTGCGTGTGTCAAAGAGATGGCCACGGGACGTCACGCTTCTCCATTGGATGCCATCCGAAATTGGGAAGTGAGTAACGAAGTAAAGAACGATCCATTCTATCACGCGGCATTCCGCGGCGATTCTGTTGCCTTCTCTGGATTTTACGTATGGAACAATCTCTATCCTGATGCCGTTTTCACGCACCGTACATCTGCAGACTATGGGTTTGAGGACATACGCGAGGCAGATAATGAAGCATTGGCCGTTGTAGATGAATGGCTTGAATCGAGTGAACACCATCTCATGGTCAGCCATCTTGGTGGAACGGATCACGCTGCTCACATTTACGGCCTTGAATCCATCAAATACAAGGAGCGAATGCAAGAACTTGATGGCCAATTGGAAGCAATATTCCGTGATGCACCAGAGAACTGGACTGTGATTCTTACCGCCGACCATGGACTCACCAAATACGGTGGTCATGCACTTGGAACTGGTGCAGTTGCGGAAGAAGTCTACCTTTTCGCTCACGGACAAGGAATTCGCACACCAACAACACTCAACGAACCAATTGAACAACGAGACATTTCTATGCTCCTCTCGGCGTTGTTAAAACTCGACCTACCAGTGACCAGCGATGCCAAAATTCCGATAGGAGCGTTGGATGTTGATGCTGAACAGCAAGATCTCATTGAGCAATGGAATTGGATGAATGTTCTTGCACACAACGAACTGGTTGAGGAGGAATTAGGTACTGGTTTGGAAGGTCTAGGCGAGCAACCCGACTGGGACGTATTGGGGGATGATACTGTTACCATCCCCATCGTTTCAATCCTTTTGACCGTAGTTCTGAGTTGTTCGATTTTCTATATGATGTATCGCTTTATTCCTTCAGGACTTGTTTCAGTAACATCGAGTCGATTTCAAATCGCATCCTTGGTGGCTTTCGCTATTGGATTGTATCTGCTCCTTTTCGAATTAAGGGATGCCAGTGAAGCCTTTTCAGGTCGGTGGATTCGTAAGATTCTCGGTTCGTTCTCCGTCTTGTTGATTGCATTTTATTTCATTGTCAACAAGAACTTTCGTCATCGAAATGAAATTCCATTTGTGATCGTTGGATTGTCGATGCTTCTGTTCTTTTATCCAGAAATGCGATTTTCAATGATCACCATTGCAGCAGCTCCGTTTGGTATCTACCTCGTTCAATTGAGCAAGGAACGCTTCACGACATCGGAAAGAGGACTGTTTTACGTCTTCTTTTTCCTTTATTTTTACCAACTTATCGATTACATGCCTCGCTTTTTCACTGGACTCTCATTGCAAGCATTGGTCAACATCGACCTTCTTTACAAACCACTGCAACGCATTGTTCTCTCATCCATCCCATCAAGCCTTGTCTCTTCATTCCTCATCGTGACGCTCTTTGCGTTCTTACTGAACACCGAAAAGAACGAAGGAAGTTTCAACATACAATGGGAGCAAATCGTAGTTCTTCTCTCAATATACAGTTTATCAGCTGTTCAATCGACACGCTTTGATTGGGTTTTGATTTGTCTGATGTTGTTATGCGCTATCGCTTCGTTCCTGCCAAACATGCGGACATGGATTCGAGATCGCCTCGGCCTCTTCCCTTCGGAAATCATACTCCTCGCTTGGGTGGGGCCAACGTGGGGTTACTTCCCAGCATTTACCACTCTCTTCTTTGGACGAATGCTACCGAAGTTGATTGGAATAATCAATGAATCTCCAATGATTGAACAATCATCCCTCCACAACCGTGTTGCAAAAGCCACGCTAGCGATATCACTCTTGTATTGCATCTGGTACAATTTTTCTCTCCTCACACCGTTGGGTCTTCTCGAATTCAATCCAAGCAAGGTTATCGTTACAGGAGGCTTCTTTGGGGCACGTTCAGACCCTTCAATCGCATGGATGGGGATGATGATCTTGTTCCCACCGCTTTATGCCCTGGGCTTTATCCTCTACCGCTTAGGTGAGGAGGTTGGTATTGAGGACACGTTGTCGTTGATTTCCTTCTTCCTTCTCAGTCATGCTGCTGCATATTGGGCAGGATTATATTTTACCGAGTACTTCGTCATGTTAAGCACTGCTTCCTTGTTTTACGTTGGCATCTTACTTCTTGGAGCAATCACTTCTGTCTTGTTGAAAATCAATTCACGAACTTTGATTGTACAGGAGATTGATTAAGTCATTACAGGGAAGCATCGAGAATTGGTGCAGTTGTTGACCATGCAGCAGTTGGCTTATGCCAATCTCGAACCTGATCGGTTTCAAGTCGTAACTGTAGCCGTTCTCCTTGTCCAAGGTTCACATTTTCAACGTTGAAATCAACCACATGTTCATTGCTGCGAAAGGTATCATCGAACAGAATAGATTGTTCGACGATGTCTCCATTGGAGAGCCGTTGAAGGATAACACGAACATGGCACTCTTGCAGTGGATTGCGTAAAGAACAAGACTCACTACTGCCATCGTGCTCAACACGGACAAATCCCTCTAAAGTTGAGGTACCTTCGTGGTCGGAGAGTGGAATAATGGTGTCCTTTGCAGTTGGTGCACACACACACTCCATATTGTCAACTTCAGCCTCTGATTCCAAGTGAACGGTGACCGTCATCGTTTGTGTTGTTACTTCTCCATTGATGGATTCTGTTGCTTCGACGATGTGGATCCCTGGGGTCTCAAACGTATGTGTTGTATCCGCTCCGGTTGCTGTAGAACCATCGCCAAAATCCCATGTAATCAGACCTCCACGGTCTGTTGCCTCAAATGTGAAGACGTGGAAGATACGTTCGATGACGACTTCTTCGTCGTTGTCGCCTTCATCGACTTCGATGAGAATGAATTGGTTCACTCCAATTGCATTATCGACGGAGATCTGGAATGGGCGATCATCGGACTTGCCCAACAAGTTGTCTCCGTTGAGGATGGCACCAGCACTCAGGCCGATCATGAAGACAATCAGCAAAACCATGCTAATCAATTTCGGTGACTGAAAGAAACCATCATTGCTTGACGTTAATTCACCACCGTTCATGGGTTGAAAACACACAATATACTACAAAAGAACTTGCTCGAGACCATGCATCGATTTTGTTTACAATCAGGCAGCCCATCGAGGGAAATCCTTTCCGTCGAGAATAGCATTGGTAATGTCGTAAGGCCTCACTTCGATTGGTTCCTCACACATGTCAAGAAGCTCCTTCAACAGTCTGTTTTGTTTCCTACGTGTTCGTGGGTCGATGGCCATGGTAACCAAAAGGGTTCGAACGGCGAGATGAAGTTGCGCTTTTGAATACTGGTCGAGTGGACGTTCTGCAAAGCGCTGTTCTGTCGTTGATTTCCAAGCCTGAAGGCTGTTGTCCTCGTAAATGCGTTTGAACAATCGCTCAACGTTCGGGTGGACATCACCAAGACAGAAAATATGTTCTTCTATGGTGTCTAAACAGAGACCCGTTGAATCGATTGAATCCATGGTGATGTATGCTACAAGTTCGTCTTCTCGCAGAGGCATTTCACTCCGCATCCGTAATTCACGAATGGTTGAACGCATGACCCACATGTTCCAAAATGCGAAGACAGGAAGCGATGCTAACTCAAGCGCTCCTCTCGATACGGTACGACCAAAGACCCGGATTGCAAAGCGCTTCCACATCATCTTGATGATCGCTCTCGAACCTGAAACCTTTGTCTTGAGGAAAATTGCAGCAAAAACAACTTGCCATCTTGAGATGTGTTTTCTGGGATTAATTCCAAAGAATTCACCAGTATTGTTTGGGGTTTGCAATCCAGCATTGACCAGTGCAATCATGACCTGTTCATCGATGTCCTCGGCCGATGTGGACTGTTCGTTCAAAGATGCAATCATTCGAGCATTCCGAAGGGAAAGAACGTACATCACCGTTAACTCTGCCATGGTGATAACAACGCCAAAGGCGATGATGATGCCAAGAATCGCTATTCCATCCCAGAACGTGTTTTCAAAAATCATACCACGATAGGATTCCATCCATATGGTCACAAGCAACAGGAGCAGTCCAGACAAGAGACCCAAGGCGCCTGCTTCGACGACGGAGTAGAATTCCACACGTTTCAGCATTCGGATCCGTTCATCTTTCGATTCTACAGGATTTATTGTATCCATTCCTCGGAAAATATAGGAGAGAGCAAGTTTAGGGAGACCCTGCAATCCATGCAAGAGATCTCCTGGAGAGGCCATGATAAACAACCGCTCAAGAAGTGTGATAAATCTTCTCGAATCAATTTCAATGGTATGTCATTCCTAGCCATTCACAGACACGTTCGGTGAGCTCAATATCCTGTGGTGAGAATGCAGCGTAATCATCTGAGTCGACGTCGAGAACAGCGACAACCTCTCCATTTGCGTTCTTAACGGGTACAACAATTTCACTGTTGGTGCTTGAACTGCATGCGATATGCTCAGGTCGAGCATTGACGTCGGGTACGTCTTGTGTCTTTCCCGTCCGTGCAGCAGCTCCGCAGATACCTTTGTCGAATGGAATGACAAGACATCCGTGTCCACCTTGATACGGACCAATTTTGAGCAGACCAGGCGATGTTGTTCGATAAAATCCAGTCCAATGATAGTGATCGAAGGCGTTGTGCAATTCACACGTAACGGTGGCCATCGCAGTGACCCAGTCGTCTTCACCATCAAGAATGGATGTAATGCGTTGGTATACTTCGTCATGTTCCATGGTACAAATTGTGAAACTGCCCTATTCAAATGTTCATTTTGAAATTTCATACAACGATTAAAGAACATCTCTCCAAGTCATCATCCATGGGCAAGGCTGTCATCTCGAACCGACCGATGGGATTTGTACGTAACACGCTTGACCCATTCTTGTTTTGTGTCCACCATCTCGATCTGTATCCTGAAGGAAACGATCTACAAGGACCAAACGAGCCACTTATTGGTCGCCATATCGGCTCAGATTTTGATGAAGCCAATGAATGGAAGATGTATCACGGTCGAACCGTACCAGGCTTCCCTGCACATCCACACCGCGGTTTTGAAACCATCACAGTGGTTCTTGATGGTCTTGTTGATCACTTCGATTCAGGTGGTTCAACAGGACGTTATGGATTCGGTGATGTGCAATGGATGACGGCTGGCTCAGGACTACAACATTCCGAAATGTTTCCACTGGTCAATCAAGACAAACCAAACAGACTCGATTTGTTTCAAATCTGGATTAATCTGCCTGCGAAAGACAAGATGACTGAACCCGGATACGAGATGATCTGGGCTCATGAAGTTCCTCACATCCAACTGGATGGCGGGGACGTGCGCATCATTTCAGGATGTTGGAACGAACATGTTGCCCCATCAGCTCCAAGTGCATCATGGGCGAACGACCCAGAGAACGAAGTTGCTCTGTACATTCTCACAGTGAAAGCAGGAGGTTCAGTTGAACTGCCTACTGCATCAGCAGAAGCCAATCGCATGATGTATCACATCAACGGTGGCACTGCCACAGTCGAATCGCACAAACTCAAGCCAAGGTATGGTATGGAGTTGCATGCTGATGTTCCAACAGTTCTTGAAGCAGACAAGGAAGATGTTCGAGTTCTTGTTCTTCAAGGAAAACCGATTGCAGAGCCCGTTTCACAACATGGACCGTTCGTGATGAACACCGTTGAAGAGATCTATCAAGCGTTTAGCGACTATCGACGAACAGAATTTGGTGGATGGCCATGGGGTCCATCGGACATCGTTCATCCTCGAGAACAAAGGCGCTTCGCAAAAATGAGCGATGGACGAGAAATTGTTCCTCCAAATTGATTCCGGATAGCATGTCGTACAAACTTTACGAGGTTCAAACTCTTGTGAGTCGAAACCCATGTCCTACGGAAATTTCGAAGGGTCTGCGTGGTATGTGGAAGACTACACCCAAAACTCAACCAGACTTGTTCGGATGAGGTTGGGTAGGTAATACACACAAGACG
>Ga0181576_10003510_pt1 | contig 11487 bp, 10 predicted proteins | sample 101ome_22_FD_132464 | JGI IMG/M metagenome (GOLD analysis project Ga0181576, IMG submission 132464) | Coastal salt marsh microbial communities from the Groves Creek Marsh, Skidaway Island, Georgia - 101412BT metaG (megahit assembly) | ecosystem: Environmental > Aquatic > Marine > Intertidal...
ATAAACTTTATCTATGATGAAAACATTCAAGGAGTGATTTTCATAAACGGAGACAGGCACCACACAGAATTATCTAAGTTAGTTGAAGAGAACAAACCTACCATTTATGATCTTACAGTATCTCCGTTAACTTCAGGTTCACATGCATCAAAAGACGAGAAAAACGATTTCCGAATAGACGGCACACTAGTTGGAGAAAGAAATTACGCTATTGTCGAAGTGACCGGTAAAAGAAAAGAACGAACAGTTAAGGTTACGGTCAAATCAAGCACGGGTAAAACACTTTGGACAGAAAATATTGAGAAATAATTTACATAAGGTGATATTTATCACGTTTTTAGATAAATTACTTACCTAGGTTTGTAATATGATTAAACTTATCTCCCGCAATTTATTCATCGCTATTGGATTAATTGTGAATTCTGTTTGGGCACAAGACTTCCCCTATGAAGTAAAGATCAAACCGAAAAACATAGATAATTTTCCGGCTATTCATTCGTACGCTTTTGCAAGCGACGGCAGTCGCTTTCTAATCATCGGCGGAAGAACTGATGGGCTACACCCACGCCAACCTTGGGCTGCATTTGATGCTAATAACAGCAATGCCAATATATTTGTCTACGACCAGTCAGACAATCAGGTATATTCTTCATCAATTTCCAATCTGTCTAATGCATTGCAAGAGCAATTAAGCAGCTCTAATATGAACTTCCATCAAATAGAAGATACATTATATGTTTTGGGAGGATATGGATACTCTAATACAGCTGCTGACCATGTTACCTACCCTAATTTAACAACTGTCTTAGTTAAAGAAACGATTGATGCTATCATTAATGGCAGCTCCTTTTCTATATACTTCAAACAAATTAAAGACCAACATTGTGCAGTTACGGGAGGTCATATGGGCATGCTAAATGATCAATTAATCTTAGTTGGAGGCCATCGTTTTGACGGACGTTACAACCCAATGGGGCACAATACATATGTTCAGAGTTACACAAATGAAATTCGATATTTTGAGATAAACAATGGAGGTATCCAACCAATAATTACACATTACGACTCATTAAGAGATACGAGTCATTTGCATCGTAGAGATTATAATTTAGTTCCATTTAAATTCACAAAAGACGATTTTGGCTATTTAATCTCTGCCGGAGTTTTCCAACCTTCAGTAGATCTTCCGTACTTATATCCTGTGGCAGTGCAACAAAATGGAATTACACCATACACAAATTTTAATCAATATTTAAGTCATTATCATAGCGCAGATGTATCCATATACAATCCCGATATTGAAAAACAGTTTGTTTTATTTTTCGGGGGGATAAGTCAATATGATCTCGTGAATGAAATGCTTGTTAAAGATGATAACGTACCGTTTGTAAAAACAATAAGTCTTCTTAGTTATGATAAAAACGGGAATTTCAATGAGTTTAAATTAAATGAACAAATGCCTGCTTTTTTAGGAAGTGGTGCTGAGTTTTTCATCAATCCAGAACTGAGTGCAACCCATGGCGAAATGGTTGAAATCGGTAATAACGGACCTGATAGCGTGTTACTAGGATATATTGTTGGAGGAATACAAAGCTCAACGGAAAACCCATTTACAGATAACGCATTAGAAAACACACAAGCAAGCACCTCAATCTATGAGGTATACCTTTACAAATGGTCGGCAAAAAATTATGATTACTTCAAGGAAATACCAGCTGCAAAAATATATCCTAACCCTAGCTTTGAGGGAAAAACAAACATGGTGATTCCTGTAAAAACAGAAGGAATAGCGCAAATGAAATTTTACGATTTACAAGGAAAAGTTTTGCATTTATCGCAAGAACAAATCCTTCCTAGTAACAACACCATCAGTTTCAAAATTCCCGAAAATATTGCTAACCAATTGCTTATCGTTGAAGCTAAGCTAAATGATGGATCTATTTTCCGTTCTCAATTAGTGTTGAGTCGCTAAAAAGATTCCACAAACAACACTTATATTTGAGCCATGAGCAAACGCCCATGGCTTTTTTTATACAACTTTCTCGTAGTTAGTAGTATTGTTATTTTAGGTACTTCTTGCGAAGGCAATACAGATAGGTATTATTATGTGGTAAATAAAACCGATGACACTATTTATTTCAAAACGTTTTATTGGGACTATTTTGGTGACTCAATTCAAATAGATACATTCTTAGAATCAAACACTGCTTTAACGTATTACACAGCTAATTCGCGCGGCGGAAGTACTTATTTAGACGATCTGCCTGGAAGGTATTTTTATAATTGGTTAATTACTCGAAAAACCTTGCCAGATACACATCGTTTGGATTGGCAATCGGATGAATCATGGGGTAAAGAATTAATTGAACTAAGCACTACTCCATCAAATATCGAACATCATTACCGTTTCGAGGTGAATGAAAAAGACTTTAAATAAATAGGGGCCATTGTCACCGTTTCCTTGATTTTAAGTAGCTTGTGATTTTTGTCATTACTTTTGAAACATGTCGATTGCAAAAGAGTTTAAAGAGTTTATTTCAAGAGGTAATGTTATTGAATTGGGGGTTGCCGTAATTATAGGTGCGGCCTTTCAGGGAATAATTAATAGCATCGTAAATGATTTATTCATGCCACTCATTGCGTTAATTGGCGGTTGGGATAAGGTCTCTGATTTAAAATACGGACCCTTTAATTATGGTAAATTCATTGCCGCCGTATTACACTTTTTTTCGGTTGCCCTGGTAACTTTTCTTGTAGTAAAAGCCACAAATAAATTTAAAAATAACGAACCTAAATGAGAGCTGTAATTCAGAGAGTATCAGAAGCTTCTGTTACAGTCAACAATAAGGTTATATCAAGCATTAATAATGGTCTTTTGGTGTTGCTAGGAATTGAGGATGCCGACACAAGTGAAGATATTATATGGTTGATTGGAAAACTTTCTAAAATGAGAATCTTTTCCAATTCGGAAGGTAAAATGAACCTTTCACTGAACGATTGTAATGGCTCATTACTTTTAGTTAGTCAATTCACCCTACACGCAATGACAGCCAAAGGAAATAGACCTTCATTTATAAGATCAGCAAAGCCAGAAAAAGCAATTCCTATGTATGAGGAATTTATTAAAATATGGCAACAACAAACAAATATCCCGATTCAAACAGGTGAGTTTGGCGCGGATATGAAAATTAATTTATTAAATGATGGTCCCGTAACAATTGTTATAGATTCTAAAGCAAAAGAATAAGCATCCGTCAAAATAAAATATTATCAATCAACCTTACTCCTTCCAAATAGCCTGCAAAAATTATAGCTCCTTGGTTAGAGCATGAACGATCAACCTGCATTTCTGGCAGGCTTATTTTTTCTAAGTATTCAATTTCAATGCCTGCTTGGGTGATTTTCTTCCTTTCCTCAGATAAGCAACTCTCATTAAAATTGTTCTTTAAACTATTTAAAGACTTAAATATTTGAGAAGCTGTATTTCTCCCCTCCGCAGAAAGTCTTTCGTTTCTACTACTGTAAGCAAGGCCAGACTTTTCTCTATGAGTAGGTACCATATTGAATTCGATGTTTGGAAAATATGTATTCATCATCTCCCCAACCACCATACACTGTTGCAAATCCTTTTGACCAAAAAACACCTCCTTTGGTTTGATTAAATGATAAAAGGATGATAACACATCTACTACACCTTGAAAATGACCTTCTCTGAAAGCACCTTCCCAGACCGATGCCACATTAGGTAATTCAACATTTGAATTGGTATCTTCCGAATAAACATCATTGGCCGTAGGGATAAAAACCGCGTCTACTTCATTTTGCTTTAACAAGCTTAAATCGCCTAGTAAGTTTACTGGGTATTTGTCAAGATCATTCAAGTTGTTAAATTGCTTTGGGTTAATAAAAATACTAACGAGAACCAAAGAACCTTCTTTTTTTGCTGCCTGTACCAATTTCATATGCCCATCATGCAAGGCACCCATAGTGGGAACAAAGGAGAGTCTACCCTGACTCTCCTTACAAAAATTTTCAAGTTTGCTTCGAGTATAAAAGATGCGCATTTTTTCGTAAGGCCCTACAAATAAAGGCACAACGATTGATTTTGTTTTGAAAATCCAATTTTTTTTCGTTAATTTTGTATACTATTTCTTTTAGAAATTAGGCAGATTATGGAAGTAAAGAAAAAAAGAGTTCTGTTTGTGAGTTCCGAAATGTCACCCTTTCTTGAGACCTCTCCACTCGCAACTATCGCTCGCATGCTACCCCAAGCCCTTCAAGAACAAGAAAACGAAATTCGAATTCTGGTTCCCCGTTTTGGCGTAATTAACGAAAGAAGAAACCGTTTACACGAAGTTGTAAGGTTGTCTGGAATTAACATCTCAATAGATGACAATGACAATCCTTTAATTATTAAGGTAGCATCGGTTCCAGATACTAAAATGCAGGTTTATTTCTTGGATAACGAGGATTTCTTCCACAGAAAAGCTGTTTATAATGACGAAAATGGTAAGTTCTTCGAGGACAATGATGAACGTACCATATTCTTTTGCAAAGGTGTTATGGAAACTGTGAAAAAGCTAGGTTGGGCTCCAGATATAATTCATTGTCAAGGATGGATGACCAGCTTAATTCCTCTTTACCTTAAAACAATCTATAAAGACGAACCCGTTTTCAGAGATGCAAAAGTAGTTTACTCTGTGTATCATGAAGATTGTGATAGTGTGCTTGGTGATGATTTTGTGCGTAAAGCAAGTCTAAATACTATAGACGACGCGTGTTTGGAATGTTACAGCGACACTTCAATTAATAAAATCCATGTAGGTGCTATTCAACATGCTGACGGTATTGTTACTGCATGTGATGAAGCTCATAGAACAGTTGAGTCACATCTTGATGGCAAGTTGGTAATGAAGCACAGCGACACAAACACAGAAGAAGAATACGTTTCTTTCTACGAAAAATTAATGTCGTAATCTATTTCCTCAGTGAAAATCAGATTTGCAATAAGCGTCGTTTCCATTGCATTACTTTTTCTAGGAAGTTGTTCCCGTGAAGAAGGCAATATAATTATTGAAGGACAAGATGGAAACAAACAAATGTCCCTCTTTGTAACCGATACTCTTACCCTACTAACTAAAACTATTAACGAAGACTCTCTGCCAGGCAATGGTTTGAGTTATTCATTGTTGGGTGCGTTAAACGATCCCATATTTGGAAAAAGTAAAGCGAGCATTTTTGCCGACTTATCAATTGTTGAACCAAACAATCAATTTCCAAATACAGAAGAACCAGATTCTGCAATTCTGTTTATTCCCACCGTTGACGGATTAAATTTTTATGGTGATCGAAACTTTATTCATAACCTAACAATAGCCCCAATTACCGAAAATATCGACCCGGCAAAAACCTATTACCAAACCGATTCATTTCCTGTAGATTTTTCATTAGCTACCAATTATTCTGGACAATTAATTAATGACTACCAAGACTCTCTTGGATATCGCAACATAAAACTTGCACCTTATAAAGGTATTAGGGTAAAATTATCTGCAGAATTTACAAAGTTTCTAATGAACATGGACTCGGAGGCATATGAAACAAATTCTGGATTAGATGCCCATTTTAAAGGTTTGGCTATCATTCCTGAATCTACAGAGGTAGGCACGGGTTCACTTGCTGTAATGGATTTAACAAACGTTATTTCTAATGCATACCGGGCTAAAATTCTACTTTACTATTCAGATACACAAACTTTTATGTTTGGCTTTAATGGTAAGAGTAGCGTAATTAACCGAGGCCAAACAGGGCCCTACACATTAGAAATTCAAAATCAACTAGACAACCCAAATAACAGCTATCAAACAACATTTGTTCAGGCGTTAAGTGGGGTAAAAACCGAAATTCAAATTCCCCATCTATTAAACTTGGCAAAAGATGGCAATATTTCAATTCAAAGTGCACAAATAGAGTTTGCCGTTAAAGACTATAACGAGTACTTCTTTACTGCACCTCGACTAAGCTTATTTAAACCCTATGCCGAAGGCTCACAAAGAAACTTTTTAATTGAGGATGCTGTTTCCTCTTCAAATTACGGAGGTACGTTCAATAAAAGCACGGGCACATACACTTTTACTATTACTCGGCACCTTCAAAACATTATTAACGCTCATTACTTCAATCAAGAAGATATAAACTTGGGATTATATTTAGCGGTACCTTCAGATCAACCCGTTATAGGTGCTAGAAGTGTGATCGACCACACTAAAACCCGATTAATTATCACTTACGTTAAACCAAACTAAAACAATTTCGTTTTATAAATAATGTCGAATTCTCGAAAGCCCTATCAACTCGTTAGCCGCGAATGGCAGCCGTCAGATACGACCATCAAAATTAATGGTACAGAAATTGGAAAGGATATTCTTCTAATCGCTGGTCCATGTGCGGTTGAAAACGAGGACCAGATATATACTATAACAGAATTTTTACAAAAGAAAGGAGTACGATTCCTTAGAGGTGGAGCTTATAAACCAAGAACTAGTCCCTATTCTTTTCAAGGTTTAAAAACAGAAGGCTTACAATTGCTCAGAAAAGCTGCAGACGATCACAACATGGCTGTAGTGTCTGAAATAATGAGTATTGATAAAGTTGAAGAGTTCGATGAATATGCAGACATCCTTCAGGTTGGTACTCGAAATATGCAGAACTATCCTCTTTTAAAAGCTTTAGGAAAATTAAAAAAACCAGTTCTTTTAAAAAGAGGTATGAGTAGTACTATAGAAGAGTGGCTACTCGCCGCTGAATATATCGTATCAAGTGGCAACAACCAAGTAATACTTTGTGAACGAGGAATTCGCACTTTCGAAACAGCAACCAGAAACACTGTAGATATTGCAGCAATACCCTTAGTAAAGCAATTAAGTCATTTACCCATTATTTTAGACCCATCACAAGGTACCGGGAACCGAGAATTAATTGAACCCTTGAGTTTAGCCGGTTTAGCTGCTGGAGCTGATGGCTTGATAATCGAGGTGCACAACCAGCCAGAAGAGGCATTGAGTGATGGGGAGCAAAGTGTTTATCTTGACCAGTTTGAAAACATGCTTCCGAAGTTTCAACAACAAGCAAACTTAAGAGGCAAAAAACTTGCCGTTAGCAGCGGTGCCAAGTCTACACCCATTTAATTTTGCGAGTAAATCGCTCGAGCGCTGATTTTTACATTTTATTAATTTATAATTTTTGTCATTCTTCCTTTTTCTCCTATTTTCGGGAGTTACATGACGACAAATAATCAATCATGGGGAACTAGAGTAGGTCTTATACTTGCAATGGCCGGAAATGCCGTTGGCTTAGGAAATTTTCTAAGGTTCCCAGTTCAAGCTGTGAATAATGGTGGCGGGGTATTTATTATTCCATATTTAGTGTGCTTTTTCTTAATGGGAATTCCCTTATTGTGGATTGAATGGTCAACGGGGAGATTCGGAGGAAAAAACGGAAACCATTGTACGCCATTTATTATGGACGATATGGGTAAGAAACGCTTGTGGAAATACCTAGGTGTTTTTGGGATATTTACCAATGTTGCCGTTGCTGCCTATTATTGTTTTATTGAAAGCTGGACATTAGGTTATGTGTTTCACTCATTGGGTCAAACATTTGATGGCTTAAATCAACACGGTGTTGCTGAGTTCTTTGGAAACTTCATAGCAATGGATGGTTCTACTTTAGGAATACCATTTCAACCTGTTGTTTTATATATCTTATGTTTAGCTGTAAATGTTTATATCCTATCTAAAGGGTTAGAAGGCGGTGTAGAGAAAGTAGCAAAAATAGGAATGCCCCTTCTTATTTTATTTGGAGTATTTCTAGCAATTAAAGGATTAACACTTGGCGATAGTGGTGCAAGTCCAGATTGTAAAGACTGTAACGCATTTGCAGGTTTAGATTTTCTATGGAAGCCTAATTTTAGCTCTTTATGGGATTTAAAAGTTTGGCTAGCTGCTGCTGGTCAAATATTTTTCACCCTATCAGTGGGAATGGGTACTATACATTGTTATGCAGCATATATTAAACCTAAAGATGACGTGGCGTTGAATGCAATGGCCGCAGGTTGGATGAATGGTTTTGTTGAAATTGTTTTGGGTGCTTCAATTGTTATTCCTATTTCAGTTGGTTACTTAGGGCTAGATTGGTTAAAAGAAAATGCATCATTTTCTATGGCCTTCCAAACAATGCCATACCTCTTTGGAAAGTGGGGTCCTGTTCTTGCTACCTTATCAGGCTTTATGTGGTTTGGTTTACTGTTTTTTGCAGGAATCACCTCCTCACTTGCAATGGGAACACCTTGGATGGGATTTATGCAAGACGAATTTGGACAGAGTGTTAAAAAGTCAGCACTAACATTTGGTATCGTTACGCTCATTATGGGATTACCCACTGTAATATTCTTCCAACAAGGGGTATTTGATCAATATGATTATTGGGCAGGCACAGTGGTGTTGGTGGTGTTTGCATTGGCGGAAACCATACTTTTTGCATGGGTTTTTGGAATTGATAATGGATGGAAAGAAATTACAGATGGTGCAGATATTAGATTACCAAAGATTTATAAGCCAATATTAAAATATGTTACACCCGTTTTATTACTCGTTATTTTTATTGGTAGTTTGATTCAACCAAAAACACAACCTAAAGGAAGTAAGTGGGAGGGACGTGAATGGGAAAAAGCGTTTACCGAAGGTTGGGAGTTTGATAATGGTAGTATTATTGGTCAAATAACCGATAACGATATTCAATACAACCGAGCTCCCTTTAGCAGTGTTTATGAATCAGATGAATCTGCAACAATCATTTCAGTTTATCAAGGTTCAGAAATTGACCAAATGGCCACAGTTCAACTAAAAACTACAGACGGAGATACTTTAAGCAAAGAGTTTAACCCTGGAGATAAAATTCTTGTTAAAGAAGGGGATGTTATTAAAGCGGGATTCCCAATTGCAGAGGGGTGGCATTTAAACCCTATTTTTTACCGATATTTTGCTAAATTTATGTTGCTAGGTTTATTTATTTACCTTGCAGTTTTAGTGCGAATGGCAAACAACAAACGAAAGCTTAAAAACAATTAAAATGAGTACCTCAGCAATAATAACAATGGTATCGACTCAGGTTTTCGTGACCTTAGTAACGGCTTATTTCTTTTTTAAGGTACTTAAAAAGCCCTCAAAAAAAGATTAAACAACTCCTAATTCCTTGCCAACTTTTGTAAACGCGGCTATTGCTTTGTCAATATGCTCATCATTATGGCCAGCGGAGAGTTGCACGCGTATCCTTGCTTGTTCCTTAGGGACTACCGGATAGAAGAAGCCTATTACATAAATTCCTTCATCTAGTAATTTGTTTGCCATTGTTTGACTAAGTTTTGCATCATACAACATTATTGGAACAATAGCGCTATCACCATCTTTAAAATCAAAACCAGCATCTTTCATACCCGCTTTAAAACGCTTAACGTTTCTTTCCAACTTATCCCGCAATTCTGTGGTTTCTGTGAGCATTTTGAACACTTCAATACTTGCACCAACTATACTTGGAGCAAGTGAGTTTGAAAACAAGTATGGCCTACTTCTTTGACGTAGAATTTCAATAATTTCTTTCTTGCCTGTTGTATAACCACCCATAGCACCTCCTAGTGCTTTTCCAAGTGTACCAGTAACAATATCAATTTTACCGTGGACTCCACAATATTCTGGAACACCCCTTCCTGTCTCACCTATAAAACCAGCAGCATGACACTCGTCAGTCATAACTAAAGCGTCGTATTTATCAGCAAGCTCTGTTATTTTATCCAATTGCGCCACATAACCATCCATAGAGAAAACACCGTCTGTAACAACAATTTTAAATCTTGCACCATCTGTATTTGCTTGTTGCAGTTGTTTTTCAAGATCCTCCATGTTGTTATTGTTATAACGGTAACGCTTAGCCTTACAAAGTCTAACACCATCTATTATGGAAGCATGGTTAAGCGAATCAGAAATGATTGCATCCTCTGGCCCAAATAGAGGTTCGAAAACACCACCATTTGCATCAAAAGCAGCTGCATACAAAATAGTATCTTCCGTACCATAAAAATCAGCGATTGCTTTCTCTAACTCCTTATGAATGTCTTGAGTTCCACAAATAAAACGAACGCTTGACATACCATAACCGTGAGTATCAATGGCTCTTTTAGCTGCGTCAACTACACGAGAATTTGAACTTAATCCAAGGTAATTATTGGCACAAAAATTTATAACTTCTTCACCAGAATCCAGCTTAATTACAGCATCTTGCTCAGTGGTAATAATTCTCTCCTTTTTTAAGAGTCCCGCCTCTTCAATTTGATGAAGTTCAGATTGTAAGTGTTCTTTTATTTTGCCGTACATAGAGTTTCAAAAATAACCAATTGATTTAAAGTACGCTCAACACTTCCTCAATTATTTGCCTATCGTTCCACAGCCGTGGTACTTTGTTTTGACCACCTAATTTACCCCTTTCTTTTAACCATTTATGAAAAGTGAAACTAGGCGCAATGGTAACTTTCGGAAGCTTCATCAACAAATCACCTACACGCTTTCCTTCGTAATCACTATTTACTAATCTAAGAGCAAAATCAAGTTCCTGCCTAAAGTTATAAATATCGACAGGAGGTTCCCTAAACTCAAACACCCATTCATGTCCTTCTTGCCCTTTTTCAAAACAAGGTGCAGCGGTATAATCAATAAGTTCAAGATTTAATTTTTCACATACTTGAGAAACGGCTGTTTCTGCATTTTCCATTATTAATTCTTCTCCAAAAGCATTAATAAAAAGTTTCGTTCTTCCTGAGAAACGAAATAAATATGGGGTTTCGTAATTCTTATCTGGCGTTTGAGTAAAAACAATAGTGTCACCTATTGTATAACGCCACAACCCACTGTTATTTGTAACTACCACTGCGTATTGCACTCCAGGTTCCACCATCCATAATGGAATTGTATATTGTGGACCTTTGCTAACTGGATAAAACTCATAAAATACACCATGGTGTGTAGTTAAAAGCATTTCTGAACGATTCTCATACGCTTGAACTCCAAAAAAACCTTCACTTGCATTGTAAGTTTCTATATAACGCATATTAGGAGAAGGAGCCAATCTTTGAAATATTGATTTATACGGCTCAAAACTCATTCCTCCGTGAATGAAAAGTTCCAAATTGGGCCATACTTCATGAATATTATCGGCTTTGGTAATTTCCAAAATTCGCTCAATTAACACCATGGTCCAAGTAGGAGCTCCACTTATACTTGTTACATTTTCTTCTTTTGTTGCCTGGGCCATTCTCTCAACCTTTTCCTCCCAGTTGGGTAAGGTTGCAATTTCAACATCGGGGGTACTTTTCCAATTGGCCCAACTCGGCAAGTGTGCCATCAGCACAGCACTTAAATCTCCCACAAATACCCTCTC
>Ga0181576_10003512_pt1 | contig 11483 bp, 6 predicted proteins | sample 101ome_22_FD_132464 | JGI IMG/M metagenome (GOLD analysis project Ga0181576, IMG submission 132464) | Coastal salt marsh microbial communities from the Groves Creek Marsh, Skidaway Island, Georgia - 101412BT metaG (megahit assembly) | ecosystem: Environmental > Aquatic > Marine > Intertidal zone...
CGAACACTGGGAGGGCAACCACATCAGCAAAAGAGCAAGCAAAAGCATCGCCGAAAACCACCAAAAGTAGGGAGAATGGGTAAGCCTTTGCCAAAGGGTTGGATCCGGAGCCTCAGGCGGGGTAGGAAATATATCTTCTTCCTTCATCTATCTTAAGCTAAGAGAAAATTTGTTTAGTTTAGCAAGGCATAAAGGAAAACGTTCATACCCAGCCTTGCATAGAACGAATGGGCATAGTTACTAATTTCCTCCCCGGAATAATACTTAAAGATTCTCCACCTGCCCGTGGGTTCCTTGACCCATAACGGGCGCTGTCCGGGAATCAGATAGATTTCATCTTTTAATCCATCTTCCCGGGTTACCTCATAAGTCTGACCGGAAAAGGATGCCACCTGCAGGGTTTCATCAAAATCCTCTGCAGATTCACGGATGCGAAAAGAAATAGGTGGTATCCATGCACCGAACTCATCCCTCCCCCAACCCATCGCACAAATGGGCGAGGCCACACAAGCGAGGCGGTCCTTGATTTTCATCCCCACCAAAGAATAAGTGCCCTGGGGCCATTTTTCCTGCTCCACAAATTCAAGCACGGTATCGGGCAGGCGCTTCTGATCCTCTTCTAGGCGGAGGTATTCATTATCCGGGAGACCTTTATAAAAAGTACGGAAGATTTCGTGGTTTCTCGGTAAGGGTAGGAATGCTTGGTCTTCCATAAATTGAGCGAACCAAGACCTGACTTCATCCCGCTCTTCCCAGGCTGCGTAGCTGTGGCCCAGATCGGTCCCCAAAAAAGAAGCCTTAATCCCTGCATCCAGATAAACAAATCCACCAAGTTCCATGTATCTGCGGAGAGCTTCATTTTCTTCAGAAGAAAACTCAAAGTTCGGGAGCTCATCGCAATTTATATAAAGGATAGGATTCTCAAAAAGACGCTCATCCATCAGGGACTCAATAAAGAGGGGGTCCGGATCAAACTGGGCGTGAGATCGTTCATTCATTAATTCCAGTAAGCTGGGCAAAGCGTCCGGATATCGAATACGGGAAAACCCATCCCTCCTGAGTTGCATGATTCGCACCGCACCACCATCCAAATCAGCAAAAACTTGAAGAGGTTCAGCTAAAAGGGCCAAAACGAGCAGAATAAGGAAGTTATATTTCATGGCTGAATCCCCATTTGTTGAAGTTCTCTGCGAATCATGGAAGATATTTTTTCAGCGGGGTACTTTCTGGCAAACTCAAGCAGGATGGGCACGCCTTCTTTGCGATCACCCAGTAAACCATCCATCGCGGCACGCTGAATCGCATAATCGCTATCCAATAATGATTTTTGATGAAGATGAATCCAACCATCCAATCGAATATTTGACAAAGCGCGTAAAGTGGTGGAACGAACCAAGGAATGCTCATCGATTAAGAGGTCAAAAAAAGTGGACTGCACATCCTCCTCCTCCGCGACCAATAAAAGCTCCGCAGACAAAACTCTCACATCAGGGTACTTATTTTGGATGAGAGAGCGTAATTCTTCGCCGGAAATAGCTTCCACCCTACCCCGGATCAAAGGAAGCACAGCTTCGCGAACCTGAGAGTCGCGATCACTTAATGCCGGAATCCAAATAGCTGGAGTACCCCACCCTTCGGTTACTGCAAGATATCGCTCCCAAGCTTTCGAGCGCATGCTTGGGCTTGGGTGTTCCAAGAGGGATTCGTAAATGGGACCCGCTTTCGTACCCAACGCCGATAGCGAATAAAAAAGCGTTTCCGTTTTTCCATACAACCCCCGAGAATTAAACAAAAAAGAAGTGATTCGTTGGAGCATTTCCTCAGAAACAGGCTCTCCCAAACGGGCAAGATCCACCGAAGCCAAGGTGGCAATCTCGTCCACTGAATCGTCGGTCAACTTACGCAAAATGTTTCGATAATTCGGGAAAGAGCGTCCCAAAGACATGACCGTCTTGGCAAGCTTGGCACGTACCCCCGTATCTTTATGAGATGTCAGTTTCTCCATCGCAGAATAAACCCCGGGTTGAGAAGCATACATTCTCACCTGATCGAGAGCGACCAACTGTACAGAACTATCAGGATCATTCAACAACTGACCAAGGATCTCTGGTTTCATTTGAAAGCGCAGGGAGAAATGATGCTTCAGTAAATTCTGACGGACGATGGAATCTGAATCAAGCAGCCTACTCTCAACCATGGTTAGAAGGTCCTCTCTTAATCTGCCCGGAATCGATCGAAAAACGGTGCGTCCATTCACTTGCACTCTTTCCATGCCCGATCGCATAAGCCCAGGAACCAAGCGGGGGATCAAGGCGGTTACTTCACGCCGGACTTCTACATCTTCATCTCCAATCTTCGAAAATATTTTTTCAGCAAGTGCTTGTTCATAGATAGGTGCCCCATTATTAAAATGCTCCACTAGGGAAACCATCGCAGCCCGTCGAACAAGCTCGCTGGTATCATCAAGAGAACCGATCAATAACAAGCCCGAATCTCCACCAGGGTACTTCCCCAGAAGCTTGGCCGCACCTACCCGATCCTGAACCAGGGAAGACTTGAGCTTTCGGGAAGCATCCTCCAGCGTCCGGTTCATAGTAGTTCGTGGGGGCGGATTGGGAACAGCAAGGTTCAGGCTGCTCTTGGTTAGGTTTTCGTCTATCGCTAAAGACTGATTCCCCTCTTCCCCCTGGAGCGAAAAACATAGAAAAAAGGAACAGATACAAAGGCGATAACCTAAAACCTTCACTTAAGACCCTCCTTCCTGCGAATCATCCATTCCAACCCTACCACTAAAAAGAGTCCGATAAATAATAGCCAATATTCATTGAGTTTATTTGTGGTACGAATGGTTGGAAGATTGTCTGACAACTTGGGCTCCCAATCAGAAGACAGGCTCATGATTGGCAAAAACTCTCCGCCAGTCAGACTGGCAAGCATCCGCAAATCTCTTTCTGCGTAGCGGGTATCTTTTGCCTCATCCCCAGAGTGTTTCACCTGCATGTAGGACCAATGCTCCAATTTCTCTCCATCCGGGAAACTAAGTTTGTAATGTGCCCGGTAAGACCCCGGGACTGTTGGGGTAAACTCTCCCACATACCTGCCCAACTCTCCACCCTTTGGGTAGAGCTGTAAAGTTTTGGAAAAGTCTTCCGGCCCTGTGATATTAGCTTCAATCACTGCATCTAGGGATGGCTGAAAACCGGCCCCTAGTGCCTCAATTTCCAGTGAATGCGGTTCACCTGCTTTCGTATCATCTTCGGGCTGCACCGCTTTAACCCTCTCCACTTTACCTGCACCCAACCATTGGACAACTCCCGTCCAAAAAATCGAGAACTCCTTGGCCTGTTGCTCATCCACCAAGGAACGCCTCCAATCGTGAGGAGACCCCCAGTAGGCAGACTTACCGGCACCATATGCCTGAATCCCAAGAACTGAATCAGAATCATTCCCTCTTAACTGGACAACTCCTCTGGCTGCTGGGTTCAATCTGGTCAGTAATTCAACTGGCAATCCTGCAGGTAGAAAAGGTTTCCAATCATCCACTCTTTTCCGCTCGGTAAAAAGAGGATCGCTTAGAACGATAAGAGAGCGATTGTCTTTGGCCCGTGAGGATTCTGTCTCAAACCCAGGCATCAAACCGCCCAGTAAAGATCTAGCAGTCTGGGGATTCCCGAATAACAGCAATCCACCTCCCCGCTTCTGTACGTAGTTTTTAAGAGAAGAAATCAAAGTCGCATTGAGTTCCGTGAGGCAATCGGAATCCAGCAAAACCACATCATAATCCATCCAAAAATCTTCCTCCGTAGGGTAGCCCAAAGGAGAGACAAGATCACCCCGTGCATGAAAGGTCTGCTCACCCAGACGAATCAAAGAACTCAATTGAAATTGTTCACCGGAAAGAGTGCGTTTAAGAAATGGGTAAAGAGGGCGAACCTGGTTGGATAAATACAGGACTGAAAAATAGGCTGGTGGGTTCACTTTGATTAACTGGCTATCCTGATCATCCGAGCGATCCGAATCTCCATCCACATAACCAATCACCACCCGGTAAGTAAACAGTCCCGAAACTTCTGGAGTGAATGAAGAAAACCGTACCGTTCTTAATTCCCCGGGCTGCAAATGAATTGGTAATTTCTCCAACTCTTGTTCATCCGAAAACAAGGAAACCGAGGTGACGACCTCCTTCTCAAACCCATTCTTGACCTCAGCAGACAAAGTCAATTCCTCCTTGGCGATGACTTCCCTGGGAGCCTCCACAAACTCAACCGAAAGATTCCCACTCTCCTTAAACTGCCCAACCCCAATCACATTTACTGGGATCCCCACTTCCCGAAAATCTTTAGCAACTTCTAGAGGGGACAAACCTTTATTGCTTCGACCATCCGAAAATAAAACCAAAGCCGCAGGTTTTTCCTGTTCTGAAGAACGAAGAACATTCGCCAAGGCATTTCCGATCGAGGTGTTTTCTCCCTTCTCAGGAAGCTCCCAACTACTCGATCGGATCGCAGATATCTCTCCGTCCGTGAAACCCAGCCGCTCCACGGCTCCATAACGGGTCCTCGCTTGGTTAATCCAAGAAGTGGGAGAATTTAAATCCATCTGAGACCGTGCCTGCTCGATGCGTCGCATACCATCGTCCTCATCCTTTTGATACATGCTTCCGGATAGATCGACGAGGGAAAGGATACGGACTGATTTGGGGTCTTGTTCCATGCGATCGATAAAGGGACGAGAGATCAGTAAAAAGAAAAAGATTCCACCCAATATACGAAGAACAAATAATTTTAATGCGGAGTGGAAAGGCAAAGACAGAAACAAACTCCGTGCATGAAGGGCAAAAAGGGCCAAAAAGATAGCACCACCCAGCCAAAGCCAAGCCATTGGGTATGGCCAATCAAAGCCGATCGAATCAATCCTCATTTACCTTCTGCAATTCGACGAAAATACTCTTGCACCTGTTTGCGGTAACGGGCTGGTGCCTGGGTACTTTGGTGATTACGAAGCAGGCTCTGCTCGGCGGCTTTTTCCCATAAAAACTGCTCCATTAACCGGGAGGCTTCTTCCACTGCACCTGCAGACATGGAACGACCATTTCTAATATCCTCGGCAATCGCCGACTCCTCGAACATACGGGTAAGGTTGAGGAGGCGCTCATCCGAATCGGCATCAGGCAAACTGCCCACAGCCTGTGCAGCTTCCTCATTGGCCTGCCTGAATTGTTGCTCCCCCATGCCCTGCCCTTCCTGGCTTATTCTTTGGAGTTGTTCAGCCAATTCACCCAAGGCAGAGCTTTCTCCGTAACGCAGTTTATCCTCCAGTTGTTGCAGACCACTTTGTAAACCGTTTAATTCGTTCTCTAACTTGTCTTGTTCTTTTTGGGCTTGAGGGAAGGCATCATAAAGTAAGGAATTAGAAGCTCGCCTGCCGGATTTCTCAATATCTCCGGCCCGTGCATCCCGGGATAAATTGAGTAGATCTTCCATCGCTCGCTCTTCAAATTTCCCCAGTGAACGACCGGTACGATCAATTTTTTCAAGCAAATCCTCAATGCCCTCATTTAAACTTTCCTGTTCTTCCCGGAGTTTCTCACCCTGTCCTCCTTTGGCATTTTCCGTCTTTCCGCTGAGTTGACCCTGCCCTTCCCCAAGTTGCTCCGCCTGATTGGTTAGCTGGTCAATCATATCCGCAGCAAGCTGGGACATTTCTCGTTCAACTTGGGAAATCGCATTGCCCAGAGCTTCCGCAGCCAAGTCCCCATGGGGCTGAGCCTGCCTCGGTTCATCCCGTCTTAAATCTGCTGCCCCTTCCTTCATTTCCCTGCCTGCCCTATCTAGATTAGCCACATCTCCGAGCTTCCCCGTGCGATCATACCTTTGCTTACGAAGGGCATCGAGATCCCGGCGTATGCCTTCCTGCTCACTGGCAAGATCCTGATTGGATTGACCGGACTGCCCTCGACCGGCCGCTTTCCCGATTTCTTCATTCACGGAATCCTGCCGTTCTTCCAAATCCTTTAACTGCTCCAGTTCTTTGGCCAAGTTCTCCAGTTGCTTTTCTGGGTCATCCCCTTCCTCTGCCTCCATCTCCTCTTTTTGCTCTCCTTCTTTACCTGCACTCTCACTGGGTTTACCCTCTCCCTGTCCCTGAGCTTTTTGTTTCTCCATTTGTTGCATCAGAGCATAAAGCTGAACGAGTTTGCGCAGGGTTTGCTCGGATGACTCGATGGATTGTTCAAGCTCCTGTTCACCAGTGTAAATTTCAGTCTGCTCGATATGATAAGTTGCCTCATTGAGGAGTTCACCGAGATCAAGACCATCAACAATCGGAAACATCCCCTCGAACTCATCGTAGGTTTGGGTCATTTCATTTTTAAGACTTAATGCTTCGGTGCAAAGAGTTAGGCTCAATTCCTCTCGTCTTAGCCCATCTTCCATCAAAGCATCGTAAGTATCCCGAATGATCTGCTTGGTACGATTGATGAATTGCCGGACGGGAATCTCTTTGGTATCTCCTCCCATATCTCCTCCAGCCTGTGAATCGGAATCCGTGGAATTACCTTCCGGAGGTAAAATCTCAATGAAATAAATTTCGGATCGGGCGATCTGTTTCTCAGGCTCGCGGTTATCTGCAGCAAAAGCCATGTAAGTAATTACATCCCCAACTGCCAGTGGGTATTCACTCAAGTCAAGGATTCCGGTCACCGCTTTCTCTTTTTCGATCGGATCGATAAATAAATCCTGATCCTTTTTTACCCCATCATGAGAAACATGTAGACTAAGCTCGCTCACCCCATGATCATCGGCGGCAAAAACTTCAATCAGAAGGGGCTCTGCATCAAAAGGAAGCTCAAGGTCTTTCGCTGGTTCAGAAATCTCAACAATGGGAGGTTCATCCGGGATCGGAGAGAAGGTCACCCCATCATGCAAAACCTCAGGTCGTGTGGGCTCTCCTGGGTCTGACAAGCCCAATCGACCTGACCATTCCTTCTCCATTTTCCCGCTCCAAGAAAATGTAACCCGACCGACTTTTTCCATTGAGAAATTAAGGTCATTGCTGAGCAATCGGGCAGACACTTCCGGGGGGAATTCCTTAACCCTTACATCCAACCGGATACTACTATTTTCAGGAGCCTCAATATACCCAAACCCCTCGTGAATCAATGGATCCATTTTGAGGTAAGCGGGCGGAGTGATTTCCCAGCGGGCAAATTCCAACTCGGGAGGATCATAGGGCCGTAGGATGTACCATCCACTCTGTAGAGAAGGAGTCACCACACGGTATCGAAGATTTTCTGTGAGGGATGGAAGTACAAACTCTAATTTGTCTGGCGATCCAGATGGGAGCATGCTCGATCGAGAAGTTCGATTCCGGTCCGCCCATTCGATCCAAGCTTCCTTGACCCCACGATGGCCCCGAATGACATGTGCATTGACCAGAACATCTGCTCCCCTTCGATATTCGGCCTCAGGCGAATTCCTTTGCTCTTCCAATACTCCACTCAACCCAGTCCAAACCTCTAATCCCGGCTCTCCCCCGACCACTGCCCGGACTTTGGACATGGGACTGCGTTCATAATTCCAAAACGATAGAAGGACTCCCCAAAGAAAACCAAAGAGTAAAAAGTTCCAAAATCTCTGGGTAGGTCGTAAGCCCTTCCCCCAATCCATAGATGGAGCTCGCTTATCGAGCTGAGCCAATACTCGGCGTTCCATAAATTTAGGCTCTTCTTTGCGACCTTCAATTTCGATCGCCGTGTTTAGCAGGTCTCCGAGTTCAGGATTTGCGGACTCAATCGTTCGGGCAAGATCTTTGGGATTTGGACGCTTGATCCATGCATAGATCAGAAGGATCAAGAAAAACAAAGAAGAACAGATAAGAGCTCCCAAGATCCAGTTTGAAATCTCGGTTTCCTGAATCGGGGAAAACGCATCGTACAGATCCAAAAGAATAAGCAAGCCTGACCAACAGAGAAAACCTACAACCAAAGCTCCAAGTGAACGGGCAATGAGTTGCCACTTGGCTTCTCTTTTTAAACGACGGGCAAAATTAGGCATTTTGGACCTCGGGGGTTTGCCGGTTTAGAAAGCTGGGAACAGAACACATAGTTTCTAACAATAAAAGAAGAAAAGCCGCTAGTGCGAACCATTGCCAAAGGGATTGGGGGTGTTCAGAAACCAAATCTCCATTTGCACCCTGTAGGCTGTCCGAAGAAAGATGACTCCCTGCAAGTGCGTCGATTACATCTTCAGGGTCCATCACCTCCGGAAAAGACTCCACCAATGGATGTACCACCTCAATCCTTTGATCACCCTGCTGAAGCAGTCCATAGGTGCTAGAAAGTGAAGCAGAAGGTTGTCCTCCGTTGGATAGACCTGCATCCACCCTTAAAACTCCCCCATTTTTTTGTTCCCTTTCCCTCACCCCACACAACTCTGCAATAAGTGGGAGGAAAGAATTGCGCATAGGTAAATCTGTCCACTGCGGAACCATACGAAAGGAGGAAAAAACGAGCTTCCCTCCACCTGGGAAAGATCGGACCAATACGAGTGGGCGACCCGTGCGATCTCTCAGGGGTACATCCAGGCCCAACGGATCATTCAAAGTGATAAACTGGCGAATTTCGGTAAGGTATAAATCGCGCACCGAATCCCCTGAAAAGACTGAATGTAACCTGCTATTTTTTTCCAGAACATCGATCCGGTAAGGTTCCATACGAAAAGCCGTGCGGTTGATCCCTGCAAAGGTAAAATCGATAATCTCCCCATCTTTGAGGGCACGGTTCATCCGAACATGGGAATCATTGGGTGGAGTCACCAAAACCTTACCACCGTTATTAAGGTAATTCGATAAAACCGGAGCAAGCCCTTCGTCCTCAAACCAGCCGGATAATCCGAGAACCATAAGGAAATCAAGGGGCTTGCTTGAATCATCTTTTTTCAGGTCCGATGCACGCTGTTTATTTTCCACCCATGTATTCCATTCACCATCCCCGGTGCTTTCCATCGCAGCCTGTAAAAATTGCTGTTCGAGCAGGTCGGTTGGGTCCTCTTCGGATCTGTGCCAAAAACCAAAAGCACGAGGGAGCGGAGGCAACACCCAGAGGGACTGGTTGTTATCCCTTGCGTAGGCATCCTCTCCATCCAAGCGAATGGTTGCCTGAGCAAAATCCTTGGATGGCAGGGTAAATTGAATCTGAGTGCTACCCAGGGGAGGTAAGTTGGCCAGAACCGTTTGCCTGGCCTGACCACCTGCAATGAGGGAAACATTTAAATCGACACTCGCATCATCCCAGTTGCGTAACGCAGCCCAGATGCGGATCTTATCCTCACCACCCGAAGCCACCCGGCTATCGACAATCGCGCGGTTACCAGTTCTGGTTTGCCAAGGAGAGTCCCCGTGCCCGACTGGAAGTAACTCCACTTCAATACCCAATGCAGAAAACCTACCGGCAACTTCCTGCCAGGATGATTTTTGAAAATCACTCACAACCATAATCTTCTTGGCTGTGTTTTTTGGGGAAAACAAAGGGGGGACTTGATCGAGAATGGATTGCAGGCTTCCTGCGGAGGACTGGGAGCTCAACTGCTTCAGAGCGGACTTCAAATCTTCCTTCGCAGAACCGGTGGGAAGGGCTACCAGACTGCCTCCCTGACTGGCTAATAAACCATATCGGACATTCTTTTCCTCCGTTATCTTTGATTGGATTGTGGAAATTGCTTCTTCCCAGCCCCCCCAACCAGTCATACTTGGAGTCGTATCAACCCAAAACAGACACTCTGAATCACCCAGTGGATTCAGGTCTACTGGGCTGGATTCCTGCCAATACGGATCCGCAAGAATCAAGGTCAAACAGCCAAAAAATAATACCCGTAAAAGAAGCAGCATGAGATCACTTGGCTTTTTTCGACCACTTCTTGGAATGGTGGAAGTACGGAGAAAACGCAGAGTGGAAAAAGGAATCTTATGAGCAATCCTGCGATAAGCCAGATGAGCCAAAATAGGTAAACCGACAAGGAGACCTGTCCATAGTGCCAGAGGTTGGGCAAATTCAATCATTTACCAGCCTCCCGCAGGGATAAAAACTGACGAATCCCAAATCCCAAATCCTGGTTTGTGCGAAGGGTGCAAAGCTCTGCTCCCGTCTTAGCTAACAATAACCCCAGTTTATCGATATGCCCCGCAATACGACTTTGGTACTCAGTACGGATACGATCCGGAGCGACCGACAACTCACCCTCTCCCTCGAGGTTGATAAACCGCACCGCTTCATCGTCTGGGAGAAGCTCTTCCAACGGATCGATTACCTGAAAGCAGATACACTCATAGTGATTGGATGAAGCAAAGCTCAGGTAGTTTTCCAGCCTATTTTCATTTTCAAGAAAATCCGAAATCACCACAACCGTCCCCTGCCGGGGAAGTTTGCTTTTGAATTGATTCCACAAGTTGTCTCCCAAGTCCTCGCCCTCTGGCTCCATGGATCCAATCGTCGTAAGGATACTCTTAAAACTCTCACGCCCACCGGATGGAAACATCCAATCGACCTTTTTCTCGGAACCACCAAACAAGCCAAGACGATCCCCCTGTCTGTGCCCAAGATAAAGCAAACAGGAAGCGAGCATCTGAGCGTACCGGAACTTGGAGCACACGAGGTTCGTTCCCCGATAGGACATCGATGCGCTGGCATCCAGTACCATGATTAGGTTTGAATGGGTAGACTCCTGATAAGTCTTGCTGACCAATTCATTGGATTTTGCATACACCTTCCAATCAACGCGTTTAAGATCTTCCCCCGGTTCATACGCACGGTATTGAAAAAACTCATTCCCCTGCCCTTGTTTCCGACTCCGGTGAAGACCAAAATAATTACCTTCCACGACCACCCGGGCAAGCAAGGATAGGTCCTCCATCTTGGAAAGATGAAGAGGGTCTAAAAGAGGGTACTCTTTATCTTGTACCACAGAATGATAAGATTGAGAGGATAAACAAAAATATCCCTAATCTGCTACTTGCTCAAGCAACCGGTCAATTAAGTCATCTGCACTCAAACCCTCGGACTCGGCTAGAAAACTTGGTAAAATCCGGTGACGCAGAGCCGATTTCGCCATCGCTTTGACATCCTCCCTCGATGCATTGGGCCTGCCATCGAGCAAGGCTCTTGCTTTCGCACACAGAACTAGAGCCTGAGAACCTCTGGAACCCGCTCCCCACTTGATTCGATCGGCAACCCATGGATCGCACCCAGGTTGCCCAGGACGGGAAGCAGATACCAACCGCACGGCGTAGGACACCACACTCTCAGATGCAGGTACCTGACGAGTCAGGGATTGCAGAGTTTCAATTTCGGGCCCGGTTAGCACAGGCTGTGGGACGGGGCGATCCTGGCCGGTGGTATCCCCCACCATCCGAATTTCGTCGTCCTGTGGAAGATATTGAATGACAGGATTGAGAAGAAAACGGTCCAATTGGGCTTCCGGTAAAGGATA
>Ga0181576_10003516_pt1 | contig 11480 bp, 9 predicted proteins | sample 101ome_22_FD_132464 | JGI IMG/M metagenome (GOLD analysis project Ga0181576, IMG submission 132464) | Coastal salt marsh microbial communities from the Groves Creek Marsh, Skidaway Island, Georgia - 101412BT metaG (megahit assembly) | ecosystem: Environmental > Aquatic > Marine > Intertidal zone...
AAGTCATTACCCAAATGTAGTAAAAATCTTCTGCTTGGCGAACCCCCAAATTAAGTTAGTATCTTTAGTGTCCCAATCGCCCCTTATGCATCCGCTAGAAGCCTGCTTACTGCTCCGAAAAATACCGCAAATTGGCGCCATTCGTGCCCAGCAACTGGTGGTCCTTTGTGGGAGTCCACAGGCGGTTTTTAGCACCGACCCGACAGAGCTTGTTGCCCAAGAAATGGCCAGTATTGAAGAACACGGATGGCGCTGCTTGATTTGGGGAACCCCCGATTACCCGCCTTTATTGACCCTTTGCTCGGATGTTCCGCTCTTGTTGTTGGCCCGGGGCGAGTGGCCCCCAAACCATCCCCGGATCATAAGCGTGGTGGGCACCCGTCGCCCTACGGACTATGGAAAACGCATGTGTCAACAGCTGATCGAAGCCTTGGCGCCCTATAACCCCTTGCTTGTTTCGGGTTTTGCTTATGGGGTCGATATATTGGCCCAAACCTATGCCGCTCAGCTCGGTCTAGCCACAGTAGACTGTATGGCCCAGGGCTTAGACCGAATTTATCCGGCCAAACACCAAAAACACCTAGCGGCTATTTTGGCCCATGGGGGTTTGGTTTCGGAGTTTTTGCCCTCCGACCCTTTTGAGCGGACCAACTTTTTACGGCGTAACCGCATCATCGCCGGACTGGCCCACGCCACGGTAGTTATCGAATCGGGGAAATGGGGAGGGAGCATGATCACAGCCGGCTATGCCCATCAATACAACCGGGAGGTTTTTGCCCTCCCCGGGCCCATGGATGCCGAAAAAAGTCAAGGATGCCTCCACCTGATCGAACAACAGCTGGCCCAAGTGATTGGTCGCCCCGAAACCATCGCCCATAGCCTGGGGTGGAAGACCACAGCTGAAAAACAATCCATCAAAAGCCCTCCTGCGCTCCGGGAAGATCAAAAAGCGGTTTATACCTATGTGGCCCAGCACCCCCAGGTGAGTTTAGACGCCCTGGCTTTGGGATTAAAACAATCGGTTAGTCAAACAGCGGCGCTATTGATGGAATTGGAATTGTTGGATTGTGTACAGAGTTTGCCGGGCAAACGGCATCGGGTGTGTTAATAGCCCATTTTGCTACGTGCCCGTAACAAAACAGCATTGGCGACTTCACGGGCGCGTTCGGCCCCTTTGGCCAAGGCCACTTCAATTTCTTCCGGATGGGCCATATAGTAGTCAAATTGGCGACGCTCTTCGGCAAGCTTTTTGAGCATCAAGTCCAAGAGTACTTGTTTGGCATGTCCATAGCCCATCCCGCCTTTGAGGTAGGCTTCCCGAAGGGCTTGGGTGTCTTCGGGGGAGGCGAGCAGTTGGTATAGCGCAAAAACAGTGCATTGGTCGGGGTCCTTGGGATCTTCGAGGGGGGTGCTGTCGGTTTGAATGCCCATGATTTGTTTCCGCAGGGCCTTTTCAGGCAAAAACACATTGATGGTGTTGTTTTTGGACTTGCTCATTTTTTGGCCATCGGTCCCGGGGATGTATTGGGTGTTTTCGGTGATTTTGGCTTCGGGAATCACAAAAGTTTCACCCAGGGCATTGTTAAAACGTTGGGCGACATCACGGGTCATTTCGAGGTGTTGGAGTTGGTCTTTGCCAACGGGCACATGGTGGGCGTCGTACAAAAGGATATCGGCGGCCATCAACATGGGGTAGGTAAACAACCCGGTATTGACGTCAGACAGCCGGTCGGCTTTGTCCTTAAACGAATGGGCGAGGGTTAAGCGTTGGTAGGGAAAAAAACAGCTGAGGTACCAGGCCAGTTCGGTGGTTTGGCAGACATCGCTTTGGCGATAAAACACGGTGGATTGGGTATCGAGCCCACAGGCCAACCAAACGGCGGCGGTGGCCAGGGTGTTTTGGCGTAGGCTTGCCCCGTCTTTGATTTGCGTCAGCGAATGCAGGTCGGCGATAAACAAAAAAGACTCGTTTTGTTGGTCTTTGGCCAGGGCAATGGCCGGAAGGATGGCCCCCAATAGGTTGCCCAAATGAGGTGTGCCTGTCGATTGAATCCCGGTGAGTATCCGTGCCATAGTAAATCGCTTTGCTCCCACAAAGATATTTTTTTTAACCTGCACGACAAGCGCAAAAGGAGGGTTTGTTTTTCCCCCCTAGCAGGGTGAATAACAACCAATTGGCCAAAAATGATTACCTTCTCTCAAATTTAGAAACCATGGGAGAACTATTTGTAACCATTATTTTTATTACCGCCCTGGTCTTGGCGGTCTATTGGTATGCCGGATATGCCGTCCGTGAGGGAGGGGCCATAGACGAAAACCAAAACTTTATCCCCGATACTTGGGAAGAAAAGGCCGGTTGGTTTTTTAAGGGGCGCAACCTGATTATTTTGGGCTTGGGCATCTTGTTGGGCTATGTCTTGGGGTACTTACTCCCCCTGGCCTAAGCCAACCAAACCCTAGCGTCTAACCAAAAGCGGAGGATGGGCAGAATTGTGTTATTTTAGCGCATGCTCTATGGAATAAGGCGTTTGTTGTTGGGGGTGTGGCGCGGCTGGTTTTACCTGTTGGCGGCCTTGCCCGTGCTCTACCTATTTCCATTTTTGGTGGTGGCCTTGTTGTTGCCCAACGGCTACCGGGCTGTTTTTTGGATGGCCCGAAACATCTGGGCACCTTGGGTCTTGTTGGGCATGGGTTTTTGGCCCGTGGTCAAGCACCATCCCCTGGCCGATACCCGACAAGCCTATTTGCTGATCGCCAACCACGCCAGTTATATCGACCCGTTTTTGATGCTCCGTGCATGGAAAAAACCCTTTGTTTTTGTCGGAAAAAAAGAACTGGTGGCCATCCCCCTGTTTGGCTACCTCTATAAACGGGCCGCAATTATGGTAGATCGCAGCAGTTCCAAAAGCCGGTTTGGGGTCTATGGCCGGGCCAGTCAACAACTCAACCAAGGCTATAGCGTCTGTATTTTTCCCGAACGCGACTACCTCGACGAATCCGTTTTGCTAAACCCCTTTAAACGGGGGGCCTTTAAACTGGCCATCGAACACCAACTGCCCGTTTTGCCTATGGCCTTTTATGACTGTAAACGCAAAATGCCCTGGTACACCTACTACGGCCGTCCGGGGACCCTCCGGGTTCAAAGCTTTGCGCCCATCTCCACCCAGGGACTAAACGAAGACGACCTCCCCCAGCTCCAAGAACAGGCCTACCAAACCCTCTACCACGCCCTTACCCAGGACCCTAAAAAGGCCATTCAACAGGCCTTAGACCTTTGGGAGCGGTATGGGACTTAAACGGTTTTGGACCGCCTACTGCCCACAATCCCCATTGCTAAGTGTGGTCAAGTAAACCGTATTTGGACGATTGACCTCCACATCCGGAAAGGCCCGGTTATAGTCGATCATCAGGTCGCCCCTACAATGGGCTGTCCCGTTGTTGTCACTGTCCCATTGCCCCAGGGCGACATAGATCAGCGCATCGTCAAAGGATTCAAAAAAACGACGTCGGTACTCCTTTTCGTTGAGTTCCTCAAGGGGAATCTCAAGGCTGTAGGGCAATTGCTTTAGGGCCAATTCGCCTTCAAACACCCGAAGGGCGGGAGCATCGGCCAAAAATTCGGGCAAGGCATAGAGGTAGAGCGCTACCGACCCATTGGCAATTTCGTAATCCCCGGGGGGATAGCTAAAGGTAATGGCAATTTCATCGGTATGCACCGGTGGCTTTTCACAGCCCACAAAAAACAGCGGGCACAAAAGCAAGAAAGCATAAAAATTTCGCATGGTGTATTGTTTGGAACATGTTTTTTTAAGGTGCAAAAAGCATGCCAAAGCCCAGCGCGTTGGATTAACATAGTCTTAACGACTCCCGCCCGGGCCAATCGCCCAAAAGGGAGTATCTTTAAACAACCAAATTTTACCATTATGCTCCGTTTACTCTTACCACTTGTGGTTGTGTTGGCCTTAGGGGTTTCCCGTACCAAAGGAACCGGCCCAACCCCACCCGAACCTCCAAGCCCGCCCATTTCCGAACTCGGCCTGGGTCAATTGCTCCCCTACCAAGACAGCACCGATCCCAACCCCCTACGGATTGCCGTCCTGCTCGAAATTCCCTATGCCGATGCCTCGGCCATAGACGAAGCCACAGCGGTGGCCCGTGCCCAAGAAACCCTAAAAAGTATTTTTGAAGGCGATTTTTCACTGTTTAACACCCCGCCCTTTAACAACTACCAAAACCGTTTTCAGGTCTATTACTGGACCATGCTCCAAAGTCCCGACCCGGGCTATACCCCCATCGATACCCCTGCCCTCGAACAACTTCAGTCCAGTGCCCAGGCCCAAAGAGGCCCTTTTCGGGCGGCCACAACCACCCAAGAACTGCGGGGGATTTTAGAAACCATCTACCGCAATTCGGGAATCGGCCCCGACCAAGTCCAAGGGTTTTTCTACCCCCTCGATGCCCTATGGCTCAGTCAGTCCATCGACCTGCTCGACCAGATCCCCGAAGTGGCGATTACCAACTCCCCCGACCAGTATAGCCAAGCAGAAAAAGATTGGATTGTCAAAAAAAACATCCTGCGCTACCAGCCCGTTTTTGACCAGCAAGCCAACTTGGATGTTCAAATCATCATCACCGACGACGCTTTTGGGGGCGCTCAGGGCTATGCCCATAATATGACCCTAGCGGGTATGCCCGACCGGATTTTTATGAACCGTACCCATCCCATTTTTAGCAGTGTCGTAAACGACTTTGCCGGCCGGACGTTTGTTCACGAAATGGGCCATATCGCGGGCTGGTTTACCGACGAATACTATCCTTTTGATGCCTCGGACGACCTATCAGCCAAAGTGGACTGCAACTGCGTAAGCGATGGGGCTGTTGGGCCCGACGGCCAAACGATCGACCCCCAAACCGATAACCCCTGACTCCAAGACCAGCTCCCTGTCGAAATGCCGGACAAAACCCTCAACTGGTCCCTACTATCAGGACCGGTACCCGTTTATGACGGCAGCCTTTTTCCGGGCTGTGATGGGAGTTACCGTTCCTACCGCACCCACGAAAAATCCATCATGGCGTTTCATTATTTCAGTATGAATGCGGCCGACTTTCAACAGGGCTTTGGCCCCGTTCACCCCTATTATATGGAAGAACTTTATTTAAAACCCTAAAGCGCCGGGGGCTTATTCCCCCAGGTGGGTTCCTTTTCCCCCAACCAAAAGAAGTTGGGTTTGCCGCCCGTGGATATAACGAAAACCGTCTGTTCCCCAAAACCCAGGTTCTTCAAGCATGATACGGATGTCTTTTTGCCAGGCATCGATATACACCTTGGTGTTTAGCTCAATGGCATAGGCGGTGTTTTCGTGCAGGGGGCGGTCGCCATCGCCGGGGACCCCTTGTTGGGCATCCCACATCCCAAAGGTCGTTCCCGCAGAATGGCCAAACGTCCCCAACGGATGGGTATAAATTTGTGGGCGTAAGCCTTCGGCCTGCCCTTGTTCCAGGCTCATTTTTAGCGTAGCGTTTCCACTGCGGCCGGTTTTAAAATGTTGGGTAAAAATATCCTGTACACGGTTGCCTTGCGCCAAGGCGTCTTGTAAATAATCGGGTGCCGCGTTTTCTCCGGGCCTTAGGACATAGGCGAGTTCCTGACAATCGGTGTTGAGGGTCAGGTAGCTGATCCCAATGTCGCAATGCAACAAATCTCCTGGGAGGATCACATCAAATTTTTGTTGGCCGTCAAAGGCATAGAGGTCACTGGCTTGCGAACGTTGTACGTCCACCGTGGGGTGAAACCAGGTGTCAAGACCTAAGTCCAGAATTTTTTCGCGCATCCACCAAACCACATCTTCGGTCGTGGTGACCCCGGGGGTAATCACCTTGCTCGAAAAAGCCTCGGCCACGATCTGGTGAGTGATTTCGGTGAGCTGCTGAAAGAGCACCATTTCCTGTTCGGTACGGGTTTCGATCCAGGCGACAGCCAGGGGTTCGGCCGAGACCAACCGCTTGCGGTAGGCCGGAGGCAGGGCTTCATATAGCCCCTGGTAATCGGTTTGTACCAGTCCATCGGCAATGCCGTATTCTCCCGAGATATTCAGCCCGATTTTTTGGGGTTTTTTGGCCACGATATAGTCGGCCAAAGCCTGAAATTGATCGGGTTGTTCTTCTTTGTTCCACACCGAAGGAAAATGTTTGCCAAAGGCATAACGGGTTAGCGCTACCCGTTCTACTGCTCCGGTTTTGGGGTCTTTGGCAAAGACTAAAATGGTGCGTCGTCGGGCGTTGAGCCAGGTCGGGGGCAAGAGGGTTTTGACCACCGGATCTTCGTTGTATTCGCGGGTAATCAGCACCCAAAGATCCAGGTCGGTTTGCGCCATCAGCTTGGGCAATAGTTGGTTGAGGCGTTCTTCTTGCAGCTGTTCAATCACGGCCGCGCGTTCGCGCAATGGCAATATATCTTGTGCAGTGACTCCTGTGAGTCCCAAAAGCAATAGGCAAAGGATGTTTCGTATCATAAGGCGTTAGCTATACGCTAAAGATATCAAAAAACAGCGGAAAATAAACAGGGGGCTTAACCCCTAAGTTGCTTAGCCTTTAAGGCTGGCCGCGAGGTATTCGCGGTTCATACGGGCGATGTTTTCCAACGAAATCCCCTTGGGGCATTCCACCTCACAAGCCCCGGTATTGGTACAGTTTCCAAAACCTTCGCTGTCCATCTGCTTGACCATATTCAGTACCCGGTCGGTGGCTTCTACCTTGCCTTGGGGCAAAAGGGCATATTGCGAAACTTTGGCTGAGACAAACAACATGGCCGAGGCGTTTTTACAGGTCGCTACACAAGCCCCACAACCGATACAGGTCGCGGCATCAAAGGCGCGGTCGGCATCGTGCTTGTCAATGGGTATGGCATTGGCATCCTGGGTGTTCCCCGAGGTGTTGACACTGACAAACCCTCCCGCCTGTTGGACACGATCAAAAGCCGAACGGTCCACAACCAGGTCTTTGATCACTGGAAATGCATTGGCGCGAAACGGTTCAATGGTGATGGTGTCTCCGTCCTTAAACTTGCGCATATGCAATTGGCAGGTAGTCACCAGGCGGTCGGGACCATGCGCTTCTCCGTTGATAAACATAGAACACATACCACAAATACCCTCTCGGCAATCGTGGTCAAAGGCCACGGGATCTTCCCCCTTTTGGATGAGCTGTTCGTTGAGGACATCCATCATTTCTAAAAAAGACATATCCGGTGATACGGCATCGATGGGATAGGTCACCATTTTTCCCGGTGCTTTGGCATTGGCTTGACGCCAGATTTTAAGGGTCAATTTCATCGGTTCGCTTATTTGTATGAACGGGTTTTTACTTCAATTTCTTCGTAGTTCAAGGCCTCTTTATGGAGTTTGGCCTTGGCGGGTTCACCCTGGTGTTCCCAGGCCAAAACAAAGGTAAAGCCTTTGTCATCTCTTAGGGCTTCGCCCTCGGGGGTTTGGCTTTCTTCCCGGAAATGCCCCCCACAAGACTCGGCGCGCTCTAGGGCGTCTTTGGCAAAGAGCTCGCCCAGTTCGAGGAAGTCGGCTACACGGCCGGCTTTGGCCAGCTGTTCGTTGTATTCGTTGGCTGTGCCCGGGACGTGTACGTTTTTATAAAAATCCTCCCGTAGGGCTTTGATTTCGCTTAGGGCTTCTTTAAGGCCTTTTGCGTTACGCGACATACCGCATTTGTCCCACATGACTTTTCCCAGGCGTTTGTGGTAGTAGTCCACAGAGTTTTTACCCTTGTTGCCCAAAAAGGCGTTAAGCTGGTCGGCCACGGCTTTTTCGGCCGCCTCAAATTCGGAACTCGTAGTGTCGATGGCTCCGGTACGGATATCGTTGGACAAATAGTCTCCAATGGTGTAGGGCAAGACAAAATAGCCGTCGGCCAGGCCTTGCATCAAAGCCGAAGCCCCTAGACGGTTGGCCCCGTGGTCGGAGAAATTGGCTTCGCCAATGGCATAACAGCCGGGAATGGTCGTCATCAGGTTATAATCGACCCATACACCGCCCATGGTATAATGTACCGCCGGATAAATCATCATTGGGGTTTCATAGGGGTTTTGATCGACAATTTTTTCATACATCTGAAACAAGTTTCCGTATTTAGCACGGACCACGTCTTGGCCTAGCTTTTTGACCAAGGCCGCGTCGTTTTCATCCAAGCCTTTAACATGGGCCTGTTCTTTGCCATAGCGTTCGATTGCCGAGGCAAAATCCAGGTAAACGGCTTCGCCAGTGGCGTTGACCCCAAAACCGGCATCGCAACGTTCTTTGGCTGCACGCGAGGCAACATCCCGAGGAACAAGGTTTCCAAAGGCCGGATAACGCCGTTCGAGGTAGTAGTCACGATCATCTTCAGCGATTTCGGTGGGTTTTAAACGACCTTCGCGAATGGCTTTGACATCCTCTAATTTTTTGGGTACCCAGATACGGCCATCGTTACGCAATGATTCGGACATCAAGGTGAGTTTGGATTGGTGGTCGCCCGAAACGGGGATACAGGTGGGGTGGATTTGGGTAAAACACGGATTGGCAAAATAGGCTCCGCGTTTGTGAATTTTCCAAGCGGCTGATACGTTAGACCCCATGGCATTGGTGGACAGGAAAAAAACATTTCCGTATCCGCCAGAGGCAATCACTACGGCATGTGCCCCATGACGCTCCAACTCACCGGTGACTAGGTTTCGGGCGATGATGCCCCGGGCTTTTCCATCGACCAGGACAAGGTCCATCATTTCGTGGCGGTTATACATTTTGATTTTTCCACGGCCAATCTGGCGGTTCATGGCCGAATAGGCCCCCAACAAAAGTTGTTGGCCGGTTTGCCCCTTGGCATAAAACGTTCTAGATACCAGTACCCCACCAAAGGAGCGGTTGTCGAGCAAGCCGCCATAGTCTCGCGCAAAGGGCACTCCCTGCGCAACACATTGGTCGATGATGTTGGCGGATACTTCGGCCAAACGATAGACATTGGCCTCCCGAGAGCGGTAGTCGCCCCCTTTGATCGTGTCATAGAATAGGCGATAGGTCGAATCGCCATCGCCTTGGTAGTTTTTGGCTGCATTGATCCCTCCCTGGGCAGCAATGGAGTGCGCCCGACGTGGGGAGTCTTGAAAACAAAAGGTTTTTACATTATACCCCAACTCCGCCAAGGTGGCCGAAGCCGAAGCACCGGCCAATCCCGTTCCTACCACGATCACATCGATCAGTCGTTTGTTGGCCGGGCTGACCAGGTTGATATTGCTTTTATGGTTGGTCCACTTTTCGGCCAGTGGACCTTGTGGTATTTTAGCGTCTAATGTTCCCATACTATAAGGCGTTGAGGTGGTGATAAAGTGCGATAAAGACGAATCCCAATGGAATCAATACCGCAAAAGTACGTGTGATTTTTTGTAGGGCCGGTGAATATTTGTTGTTGACCCCCAAGGACTGAAACGAGGAGTTAAACCCGTGCAAAAGGTGTAGGGCCAAAAAGACAAAAGACAAACTGTATAGCCCAACACGCACCGGACTGTGAAATTTATGCACCAGTTCTTCGTAATAGCGGTTGGGATCTTCGGGCAATACATCGATGTATTTGTAGCTGATTTCCGGCACCCAAAAGTCATAAAAATGTAGTCCCAAAAAGGACAAAATGACCACTCCCGATAAGATCATATTGCGCGACATCCAACTGGCGTTGGCACTTCCTTTGTAGTTTCCATATTTGGCACGGCGCGAACTGCGGTTTTGCAGCTCCAAGACAAACCCCATCACAAAGTGATAGATGACCCCAAAAATCAATACCGGCTGCAATACAAATTGAACCAGTGGGTTGGTGCCCATAAAATGGGACAGACTGTTAAAGGTCTTGGCACCAAATACCGACGAAAAGTTGATGGTAAAATGCTGCAGCAAAAAGACGACCAAAAACAGTCCCGACAGCGCCATCGTTACTTTTCTAAAAATGGATGAAGTTGACATAGCGATAAATTCAATTCTTGTGTAAAATTAGGGCATAAACCCTTGAGGACAAATTTATCCGCTTACTTTTTTAGGGCTTCTTCCAAAAACAAAGGACAAAGATTCTGGTTGTTGAACCTTTGTCCTTTAGAAGGTGATTTTTTTACTAAATCGTTAAACAAAAAAAATCACTTAACCTCGACCGTTGTTTTAGCAGTGGTCTCACCCGATCGAACGGTCAGCGTATAGACGCCTTTGGGCAAATAGGTGACACCATTTTCAGCGGCTTTGAGGGGGTTCTTTTTGTTTTTTTTGAGCCAGGCGGTCTGACCCTGCGGACTAACGCTTAAATCGTAGGGCAGCAGGTTAATGCCCGCATCGAGTTGTCCATTCATTTGATAGAGGGACAAACCGTTTTCAGTTTGAATTTCGGCCGTGTAATTCCCTCGCCCTTTGGCCCAGAGGGTAAAGGTTGTTTCGGGGGTACGGGCCTCACTCCAAGGGCTGCGTTTACGCCCCCAGTAGGGGCTGTAGCGTGTAGAGGGGCTATCAAACAGATGCATGTCCTTGGCCAATAGACGATCGTCGCACTCTTGAAGGGGGGCGATATCGGCAATATAAATCGAGCGTCCGTGGGTGCCCACGACCAAATGTTTGGCTTCGGGTTGGATTACAAAGTCGTGTACCGCTACCGTATTAAGGCCAGAATCAAAGGCCTCCCATTGATGACCTCCGTCTAAACTCACATAGACCCCATGGTCATTTCCCAGATAGAGCAACTTTTCGTTTACAGGGTCTTCCCGTAGTACATTCACGGGCGAAGCAGGGAGGTTGTTGGCGATGGCGGTCCAGGTGGCTCCGCGGTCTTCACTGCGATAGACATAGGCCGTAAAATCGTCCCAACGGTATCCGTTAAGGGTAGTATAAACCCGGTCTTTGTGATGAGCAGAAGCGACAATACGGCTAACCCAAAGGTCTTGAGGCAGGGATTGAGAAATGTCTTCCCAGTCGCCCCCGCCATTGTCGCTACGGTATATTTTACCATCGTCGCTACCGGTATATAATAAACCAAATTGCATAGGCGACTCACTCAAGGTGGTAAGGGTGCCATAGGCCACATTGCCTTTACGTCCCCCTTGGGTCAGGTCGGGGGAAATCGCTTCCCAATGGTCACCGCGGTCCATAGAGCGGTGTAGTTTATTACTACCAAAATAGAGGATGTCTTGGTTGTGCTCGGACAACAGTATGGGCGTTTGCCAGTTAAAGCGATAGGGCGCTTCACCCAATTCGTGCTTGGGCTGAATGGGCGTGGTTTTTTCGGCTTGTAAATCCAAACGAAAATAATTTCCAAACTGGAATCCGGTATAGACGGTATTGGCATCGCGATTGTCGATTTGCACTTGCATACCGTCTCCGCCCATGATGGAGGTCCATGGGTTTTGCCCACTGGCGTGCCAACGTTCGTTTTCGACGGCATTGTGCGCACCTTTCCAGACCCCATTG
>Ga0181576_10003520_pt1 | contig 11475 bp, 9 predicted proteins | sample 101ome_22_FD_132464 | JGI IMG/M metagenome (GOLD analysis project Ga0181576, IMG submission 132464) | Coastal salt marsh microbial communities from the Groves Creek Marsh, Skidaway Island, Georgia - 101412BT metaG (megahit assembly) | ecosystem: Environmental > Aquatic > Marine > Intertidal zone...
CCCAAGGAATCGGCGAGTACAGATGACAATGAGCAACCAGAGTTAGGCCCGGAACTTGCCGACCAGCTGGTCGAGGCTGCGGCCGCATTGCTGCCGGCAGGTTTGCTTGAACGACTCAAAGTTCAGCGTGAACGTCGTCGTAATCAGACCGGACGCGGCGGTGTAAAAGGCGCTCATCGCCGATCCCGCTCCCGCGGTCGACCGTTAGGAGCGGTCGCCGGCGAATTGACCAGTGGTGTGTCACTGGATTTATCGGCAACCCTCAGAACAGCGGCGCCGTGGCAGGGATTGCGTGAACGTGGCGCAGAGAACGCACGCGTTCAGATTCGTAAAGACGATATTCGGATCAAACGTTTTAGCGAGCCAAGCGAGACGACCATCATCTTTGTTGTTGACGCCTCTGGATCTCAAGCCATGCATCGTCTTGGCGAAGCCAAAGGCGCGATCGAGCTGTTGCTCGCTGATTGCTATGCACGCCGGGATCACGTTGCATTGATTATGTTCAGGGGGCAGCGGGCCGAGTTACTGTTACCACCAACCCGTTCGCTGGTTCGCGCGAAGCGCAATCTCACCGCATTGCCAGGTGGGGGCGGGACACCGTTGGTGTCGGCAATCGATATGGCCGAGCGCGAAGCCCACAACGTCAGCCGGCGCGGTGGTACACCATCATTGGTCTTCCTGACCGATGGACGCGCGAATATTCGGCGCGATGGAAGCCAGGGTCGCAACGAAGCATTCGATGAAGCCTTGATTGCGGCGCGGGCGATCAGGGCAAGTGGGGTAAACGCGTTGATTGTCGATACGTCCGTGCGTCCGAACGAGAATGCCCGAAGGCTTGCGAAGGAGATGGCGGCCCTCTATCTGCCTTTGCCCCGGGCAGACTCCCGCACGCTGCAGCGCGCGGTCACTACATTCAACTGAAGCGCTCGAAATCAGCCTTGATGACGCATGATAGCGCTGCGCGCTGCGATGCGGCCGGATAAGGTTGCCATCGGAATGCCTGGACCCGGATGAACGGATCCGCCTGCCAGATACAAGCCTTTGATATTGGTCGTTGCGCCCTGACGTCGGAATGATCCCATTGCGCCGTGCACCGGCCAACCGTAGATTGCACCCTGGCTTCCCGCAAAGCGTTCTGCGAAGTCATTCGGGGTACGTCGTCGAACACTGGTCGGTTGGAGCGTCAATCCGTGGCGCGAAGCAAGTTCAAATACGCGTCTCTCATACGCGTCGATGTCACTGCTGCTGAGCGATCGCGGCGGCGCGTTGGCGAGCACAAAGAGGCGTTCACTCTCAGCGTTTGAATGCTCATCGAGACGGTCCTGAGCGCACACGTACAGTGTGGGCGCCGGTGGTAATTCACCCCGATCAAAGATACTGGCAAACTCGTCTTCGTAGTTATCCTGAAACAATACCGTGTGGTAGGCGAGATCAAAGTCAGACACTTTATTGACCATGCTCCACGTCATGGCGGAGAGGGATCGTTTCTCGTTCAGTCGACTCTTTATAGCGCCTTGAACCTGACGACCAACAAGTCCTGCGTTCAGCGCGCCCGCTTCGCCATTAAATATGATGAGATCGGCTCGACGCTCTTCGCCAGAAGCAAGACGCACACCCGCTGTCGTTTGGTTCCGGGTGAGAATCGATTCAACAGCGCTGTCAAAGTGTAGTTGTACGCCGCAACTCCGAGCGCATTCCGCCAGTGCCTCGGCAAGACGCTGCATGCCGTTCCTGATGGCCCAGACGCCATTTTGCTCAACATGCGCAATCAGACCGAGCGTCGCCGGCGCCTGCAGTGGCGATGAACCGCAATAGGTTGCATAGCGGGCAAATAACTGACGTAACCTTGGATCCTTGAATTTGCGCGTGAGATGTCGCCAGTACGTGGTGAATGGGCGCGTTGCCAATAAGTCATGAGTGCGATGGATCCCGACACGAAAGCTCAGTCCGAGCATGCCTGGTTTCTCTCGCTGCATGAACGTTTTGTTGAGCGTTCGATGCATGCGGGCAGTTTCTGCTGCAAACGAGAGATAGTTCTTGGCCTCACTTGTGCCGGCAAAGACGCTGATGGCGTCGTGGGAACGCCCAACATCGGTAAACAAGTCAAGATTGCTTCCGTCAAGCCAGTGATGTCGCGCGAGCACGTCCAGCGGATGCAGGGTCACGTGGTCGCTAAAGTTTCGACCCGCCAATGCGAATAGCTCCTCGAAGACACCCAGCATTGTCAGTACCGTAGGGCCGGCATCTATGCGTTGGTTGTCGAGCAGATCCTCACGCATGCGACCGCCAGGCTTCGAGTTTGCCTCGTACAGCTCTGTGTCAAACCCGGCGCAGGATAGCTCGATGGCTGCAGCGAGCCCACCCATCCCGGCACCTATGACGATCGCTTTTTTTGTCATGTGTTGTTAGCGCGCACGCAAGGACAGCATTTCCCGCTGCCTGATACGCCACCAGTGATAAAGAATAATCGCGAGGCCCACGCTAAGTGGCATCGACCATAACACCGGGTTGAGCGCCCACTCTGGTGCAATTCTGACGGCACCAAACGCAAAAAATGCGGTGTATACAGAGATGCCTGCTCCGACCAGGCCTTTGAGGTGCTCGCGCTGCCAGCTCAGCATTGACGGTGATCTGGCGGTCATGAATAACAAGTTGGTGACCACAGTCGCGATACCGACGAAGGAGATCAACGTCATTAATGGCTGATTTATCTGCCATCCACGCCAGCCACAGTTAACTGCGGCAACGGCCAACGCAAATTGAAGAAACAGATTGAACGGGGTGCGATGCTGTTCATGGCATCGTCGGTTTCGGATGCACTCGCGACCATACCAAGCAAGGTTCACCGTCAGCAGGGCCAAATAAAGCATCATCCAACCGAAAATGCCCTGAATCGTCACCGCCGGAAGCTCCAGGTGAGGATGTGTCTTGATTGGATCAGCGATGGTAAGCGAGGCCATAACCATAGCGACGCTCCCGGTCAGCAACATCGACCAAAAGAAGTAGGTTCCCCATTGGCGATGATTGTCATGCCCCTTGCGAGCGATCACGGCGACCCAAAATGCGACCAGACCAACACTACCTGTCACGATATGCGTCGCGACAAAGGCATGGAATGGCCAGATAAATTCGTCAAAAAGCTCCAAAAAGAATCACCTTCGTGATGACAGATATCTTGCGTTATTCTCTTTGTGTTAATAGCGCTTTACACGTATAGTGTCAATAATAATTAACACAACGTCCAGATTTTGGAGCCGTCGCGACGATGACCGTTGGTGCCGCATATAGTCCGCCGCATCCGTTGCCGCTATCACCGCTGTCTGCTTTGATCAGAACTGCTTGGCAACGAGAGGGTAACTTACTCAGTTTGTTACCGGCCGCTGCCTATGCAAAACCGGTGACGCATTTAGGGTGGTCGCGTCGCAGTATTTTACTGGTCAACCAACCCGATTTAATGCGTGAGGTAATGACCGATCCGAGTGGTATCTATCCCAAGAATGATCTAATGGTCGGTGCCTTGGAGCCTCTGGTTGGCGATTCGATGTTCGTATCATCGGGAAGTCGGTGGCGTCGTCAACGCGATATGATTGCTCCGGCATTTTCGCAGCTGCGATTGAGTCATGCTTTTGTGTCAATGCGCGGTGCGGTTGATGATTGTCGACAAACACTGACCCGTTACGCACAGACACAGGATGTGTTTTCGCTCGATCTGCTGATGAGCCATTTGACCGCAGACATCATTTGTCGAAGCGTATTCTCTACCACACTGGATAGCCAAGTCGCCCGAGAGGTTTTCGATGCGTTTGAGATTTTTGAGCGCAGCGCCGCTCAGGTGGAACTCAAGGCGCTGATTTTTGACCCTCCCTTCAAGCCCATCAAACAGCATGAGAGCGTACTGGATGCGTGCGTCACGATTCGCCGTCATCTTGGTGAGCTGGTTGATAGTCACCTCGATAAGAGCGCTATGTTTGATGATATTGCGTCAGCCTGTATCCACGCGCGCGATAGCGAAACGGGATGCCCCTTTAACCGGGAAGAGTTGATCGATCAGCTTGGGGTGATGTTTTTGGCTGGTCATGAGACGACTGCGAGTGCGCTGACGTGGTTGTTCTTCATTGCCTCGCAATCACCCCATGTGGCGCAGCAAATTTGCCAAGAGGCTGAGAGGGTCAGCGCTGACTCGCGTGAGCTGGAATATGACGATGTTCGTAAGCTGCAGTACGCTCGCGCGGCCTTTCGCGAAACGCTTCGTTTGTATCCTCCGCTGACGTTCATCCCGCGGGTTGCCAGCGAATCAACCTCAATAGGTGGCCACAGGGTCAAGCGCGGCGCGATGATTATGATATCGCCCTGGACCACCCACCGAAATAAAGCGTTTTGGAAAGAGCCAAGCCGATTCGATCCCGAACGTTTTCTGCCACATCGTGAGCACGAACTCCCCGAAGGCTGCTATTTGCCGTTCGGTCTTGGGCCAAGAACTTGTATCGGCGCCGGCTTTGCTCAACAGGAAGCCGCACTAATCGTATCGACCTTATTGCGAGAATTCGAGTTTTTGCCGCTTGCACCGAATGACGTGCGTCCTGTTGCTCGTCTGACCACGCGTCCAGCAAGGCAGATCTTGTGTCGAGTCGGGTGTCGTCAATGACTGGGATTCGTATAAAAGCCGATATCCTCGGTTGTTGCTTCTCCGAAACTTTGTTTGCGGAAAATCGTTCGTCGAAGAATTTCCCAGGAGGAAAAGGGCAGCAGCGGAAATGTCCACGGATCGTCGCGATGCCAGGTCACATCACGACAACTGAACAGCAGTTTCAGATTCTTGCGCCAGGCTCCTCCCCTGAACACCGATCCCTGCGTTTCTGTCAGAGCCGGGTAGAACTGCTGCAAACAACGTTCGCTGTGATGATTCAGCTGCGTTGCCTGCTCAGGATCTGTTATCGCCATAGCCAGATTGCTACTGTCGACAAAATGAATGCCAGACGTAGCGCGAGGATTGCACTCCATCGGCAACGCAACACCAGATTCATCACGTCTAAAATCAAACGATATGAATCCGCTATGGCCTCGGAACGCGACAAAAGCGTTGATCCATTGATCGACCGCTGGATCAGGTTGCTCGAGACGTTCAAAGTTTACCGCGACCGTGCCAGAGAGGATGCGTCCGCGGTATTGGATGGTACCAATCACGCGGCCCTTCCACGCAACGCTGAACGTGCTGAACTCTTCCCCCGGAAGATACGCCTGAATGATTTGAGACGCTTTGGTGACGCCGGGCGGGAGCCCCTCGTTGAAAATGGTCACGCCATTTCCCGCAGAACCGCAGCGAGGTTTCATCACGACGCTACGCTGGGCGGCAAACTCAGCGGCCTCGGGACTATCCGCTGCAAAGGTGCGGGGTCCGACCAGTTGGGCCGCACTGACCTGCCGTTGGAAGTCGAGTTTGTCATGCAGAGGGAGCAGTTCTTCTGCGCCAGAGCCAAACCAGCGCACCCCGTCGGGCAGTCGGGGAATCAGACTGGCAACATGAAACACTTCTTCAGATACCGGGATAACCAAGCTCACTCGCTCCTGTCTGATCACAGTCAAAAGATCGTCGTGAAACTTGGCGAGATTCGTAACCGGAGAATGAACTTTGATGCTCTTGCTGACGTGCCGCGAAACTCGGCACAGGTGCCAAGCCCACGGCTCCGCTATCACCACGCGCCATCCCGCCAGCGACATTGCTCGCGCGATTTCATAGGCCTTCGGAAGCCTTCCCAACGTGATCAGTGCGGTTTTGGTCATAAGTGGTCCGAGTCGAACAAACTGAATTGCAGCGCCGTCAACAATTACACATCTGATGGGAAAAGGGCAATCGCGGGAGGTTTCGCGTGATTGAGTTTACCTCTGAGTTTGTTTATTCGGGCGGTTTGGCGTCGTTAATGCTGCTGTTTCTCGCGATTGAGTTAGGCGTACTAATCGTCACCGGACGCTCAGGTCTTCATCGCATAACCGGTATCAAGTTGGTCGGACTTCTTGGAGGAGGCGCGACCCTGATGTTGGCGCTTTTGCTGGTGCAAAAAGAGGCGCAATGGTATTGGATTCTAGGATGCGCTGCGGGTGCCCTTGCGTGTCATCTGATTGATCTGAGCGACCGTCTTGGTGTGCTCAGGGGTGGGGCTGACTCCAGTGGATAACGTCATCGTCAACCACCATAACCGTGAGCTCGACACGCGGGCCAACGCGTCGGCCGGTTCCATGTTCAAAATCGCGGGCGGCTGTCGATGGCATGTCCTCCAGCGGGGCTTGGGTTCCGATGTGTTGATGATTCACGGAGCGGGTGCATCGATGCATTCATGGATGCCGATGCTCGATTCGATAATACCAACGTGTCGCGTCACTCTTGTTGATCTTCCCGGACACGGTCGTTCCGGTCCGATGCTGAGCGCTTTCAGCCTCCAGAACGTGGCGATTGCTCTGGGCGAACTCGTGCATGAGCTTGGACTTAAACCGAGTCTGGTTGTTGGGCATTCGGCCGGCGCTGCTATCGCGTGTGAAATGGCGTTGACGGGAGCGGTTGTACCAGATCATCTGGTCAGTATTAATGGTGCCTTTTTTCCGTTCAGGGGTGGCTCTCAGAACTTTTCGCCGTTCGCGCGCCTGATCGGACGAATGTCTCCTGTCGTCAGTTTGGCGTCGATGTGGCTCGGCAATGCGGAAAGAGTGCGAAGACTGATTACCGACATGGGCTCGGATCCCGAGCGAATTGACATACCCGCGTACCTTCGTTTGCTGCGCTCAACGACTCATGTAAAAGCAACTATCGAGATGATGGGTAATTGGGATTTAAGCTCTCTTGCCGATCGTATGCGCGCATTGACGGTTCCGTTGTTACTGATTGTTGGTGAGCGCGATAGTGCGGTTCCCCCGCAACAGGCAAAAGCGCTGTTACGCGGCCTGCGGTGCGCTTCTCTGGAGGTAATTCCGAATGCCGGACATCTCGCGCACGAGGAGTCGCCCGACGCGGTTGCACGCCTGATTCTGGCTTTGATAACGGCCGAATCAAACCCCGAATCTTGTTTTAGCAGGGCTGCTGACTTTGATCAGCGCAAGGATATGTCTAATGAATATGGCTGAATCATACGGCAATCAGGATATAGCCACTGAGGCTGGCGATAAGCCGCTTGCGATTGTTATCGGCAGTGGTCTTGGTGGGATGGCCGCAGCTCTGAGGTTGCTTGCCAAGGGTTATCAGGTTCGCATTCTGGAGAAACTCGATGCTGCAGGTGGTCGGGCATACGTTTACGAGCAGGATGGGTTCGTCTTTGATGCAGGGCCAACGATCGTCACGGCGCCATTTATGTTTGAGGACTTATGGTCGCTATTTGGACGCCGGTTTGCTGATGACGTCGATCTCAGGTTAATGACGCCGTTCTATCGTGTGCGTTTTGATGACGGCACAGTCTTTGATTATTCGAACGATATCGAAAATGTGAAGCAGCAGATCCGTGCGTTTAATCCCGATGACGTCGATGGTTACGAGCGATTCCTGAGCGCCAGTGAGCAGATGTATCGGATTGGTTTTGAACGAATGGGAATGATCGCATTTCGGCGCATCACCGATTTGTTGAGGCATCTACCCGCCATCATTCGGCTGCGTGGTGATCGCTCTGTCTTCAAAATGGTTTCGCGCTTTATAAAAGATCCGTACATTCGTATCGCGCTGAGTTTTCATCCGCTTTTGATTGGTGGAAACCCGTACAGCGCAACATCGATTTATACGCTGATTTCCTTTCTTGAGCGCGAGTGGGGCGTATATTCCGCAATGGGCGGGACGGGGCAGATTGTAGCTGCGATGATACGGCTCATCGAGCAGCATGGAGGCCGCATAAGCTATGAGAGTGAAGTGTCTGAAATTGTCGTTGAGCAGGGTAAGGCGACCGGCGTAATAATGAAGAGCGGCGAGCATATTGCCAGCGATTTGGTGGTATCGAATGCGGATGCAGCATGGACCTACCGACGCCTGATCGCACCTGAACATCGTCGACGCTGGACCAATTCCAAGATTTCCAAGGCGCGTTATTCGACTGGTTTGTTCGTTTGGTATTTTGGAACTCGAGGGACATATCCGGACGTGCCGCATCACTCGATCTTGCTTGGCCCCAGGTATCGAGGATTGCTCGATGACATCTTCAAGCATCATCGATTGGCAGAGGATTTTAGCCTTTACTTGCACCGGCCCACTGCCACCGATCCATCGATGGCGCCGCCGGACTGCGATACCTTTTATGTGCTGGCGCCGGTGCCAAATTTGACAGCCGACGTTGATTGGATTGAGGAAGCGGAGCCCTACAGGAAGAAAATAGAACAGTATCTTGAGCGTACCGTGCTGCCAGGTTTGAGTGATCGAATTGTATGTTCAATGGTCTCCACTCCGCTCGATTTTAAGGAGCGGCTCAACTCCGAAAAAGGTGCTGGCTTTAGTTTTGAACCGATCCTGACGCAAAGCGCCTGGTTTAGGCCGCACAATGCCAGCGAGGATATTCGTAACCTGTATCTCGTCGGAGCAGGTACGCATCCAGGAGCGGGTATGCCCGGAGTCCTCTCCTCTGCAGCGGTTCTGGATACGCTTGTTCCCAATGCCGTTGAGTGGGTAAGGTGATGAACGAAGACTCCATCGCCTGCAAAAAAGCCTTAAAGCATGGCTCGCGATCGTTTTATCTGGCCTCGTCGGTCTTACCGGCAGGGTTTCGAGCGGATGCGACGGCTTTGTATGCGTTTTGTCGCGATGCCGATGATGCAGTCGATGAAGCGGCTAATCCTGCTGAAGGATTGGAGATGTTGCATCGCCGTTTGGATGCGATATATGCCGGTAATCCCATGAGTTATACGGCCGATCGTGCGTTGGCCGCTGTTATTGCAAATAAGCCGATTCCACGACCATTGCTCGATGCGCTGTTGGAAGGTTTTAGTTGGGATGTGCTCGGTCGGCAATATGAAACGCTATCGGATGTCTATGACTATGCAGCTCGCGTAGCGGGTACGGTCGGTGCAATGATGGCTCTTTTGATGGGAGTGCGTAACCGCCAGACGCTTGCCCGAGCCTGCGAACTTGGCGTAGCAATGCAATTGACCAATATTGCACGAGACGTCGGTGAGGACGCCCGCAATGGCCGTGTTTATTTGCCAGGAACGTGGCTGAATCTGTATCAAGTCGATCGTGATGCTTTTTTAAACGATGTCAGCATTACCGACGGAGTGCGATGCGCAACAGCGGAGTTGCTCAAAGCTGCGACGATTCTGTATCAGCGTGCGGAGGCCGGAATTGCTGTCCTGCCAGGCAAGTACCGACCGGCAATATATGCGGCCCGCATTGTCTATGCTGCAATCGGCGATCAAATCGCAGTCAACAACCATGATTCGGTGACGGGTAGGGCGGTTGTGCCGTCGCTCGAGAAATATCGGCTCCTCACCGGTTTACCGCGATGTATGGCGCTCGACTCATCTGCTCTTCATCTCGCTCCATTGCCTGAAATCCAATTTTTGGTAAATGCCTGTGAGCATTTGTTTGATCCAACGCCACCTTTGTCTGCGACACAGACGGATGTTGGTTTTGTTCAGCGAATCGACAAAAGAGTTGAATGGGTTCTCGATCTTTTTGAGGAATTGGATCGACGCAGTCAGGGATGACAGGCGACTGTCTCTCTTGCTCCGCACGGTGACTGAGCACTGCCGGGTGTTTATAGGGCGCGTCGAGGCATCCGAAACGGCAGCAACAATTGCACCCAGCGTTTTTTGAAGCGTTCGAGATCGAGGCTCTCATGGAAGCCGTCTCGTTCGTGCCCGTTATGGTCGATCCTGATCTTTGATCGAGCGTAAAAGGGCGTGTCTTCCAACGTGGACACAACCGATGGCTTCGCATCGGCGCCGACTGCTGTTGGTCGATCGATTCGCCAAATGCCGGTTGTAGGTAAAGCGTGAATCTGCGAGGTCGAGTCTTCGCGACATGCGCCGCGGCTATCAATATGAAATGTCGAGAGTAATCGTGAGCCTGATTCCAGCGTGCGTTCGTAGGTGAGATGCGCCTCGTCCTCCCCGACCCGCGTTCGCGACCAGCTCCACCGCTTGAATCCGTTTTCGAGTGGCTCACTTCCCCGATTGCTGTCTAGATAGCCATCTCCCTGCCAAGCCAAGTGGGGTCTGTCGAGCGCAACGCTGACATCACAAATCGGTGCATAAGGCCACCAATAGTGTCGGCTTTGTTTGTCCAGCGCGAACTCAGATGGTTGCCAGACGCGGGGCTTTACGCAGATACGTCCACGGATACGCTTCGGAATCGGCGCGCAGATTTCGTCTATATCTATGACCAGTTCATCTGAACACAGCCGTGCCTGACTGTTGTTGAGTCGATAACTGTGTTCGGTCCGAGTGAGCGAACGGGCATTTCGTTCGGTCATGCTCCAACGCGCTCCGGATTCGCCATACAAGGCAACGTTCACAGCACAATGCTGGAAAGGATCGCCAGCTCCTACGCGTCGTCGTTGTGCGTAGTAGGGGGAAAATACGCTGCCGATGAAGATGATGACCACCAGCCCGTATTTGCCGCAGTTGCTCGACGCGTCCAGATACCACCACTGATAACCGTCAGTAGGGACATGCTGATCGAAGCGCGGGAATCGCATGAATCGGTGCTCCAATGGCTTAATCAGGAATGAAACGTTTGCAGGATCAACTGAAAAGAAAGCTTGATGTTTTTAACTGTAATATGTAGTTTACATGCATAAGTGTAAAAGCAAAATAACATGGTGCCGTTATGGATACCGAATTTGAGCGTTATCTTGAGTCAATCCTGTCAAAGGCCGGAGGCGAAGGCTGTCCGCCAAAACTCGCGGCAGCGATGCGCTACAGCGTATTTCCCGGCGGTGCTCGGATCCGTCCCAAGATTTGTTTGGGCGTATTCAAGGCCGTAGGCGGGACACGGAATAAACTGGCGTTCGGCGCCGCCGCCGCAGTCGAGCTACTGCACTGCGCGTCGCTTGTTCACGATGATCTTCCCTGTTTTGACGATGCGACTGAACGTCGCGGTAAGCCATCCGTTCATTGTGCCTATGGCGAGCGCATTGCGGTGCTGGTAGGTGATGCGATGATTGTACTTGCCTTTGAGACCCTGGTACGAGCGGGCGTCTCGGAGCAAAACTTGCCTGATTTGGTGGCCATCTTGTCTGCAGGTGTTGGTGCCCCATCCGGGATTTGCGCGGGACAGGCGTGGGAATGCGAATCAGAGATCGATCTTTCACGCTACCATCAGTCCAAGACCGGGGCTCTGTTCATTGCCTCTGCCAAGGCTGGTGCGGCGGCTGGGGACGCTGATCCGGCGCAATGGATCCGATTGGGGAGCGCGATCGGCGAGGCGTATCAGGTGGCCGATGACATTCATGATGTGATCACCGAAAGTCAGGTTGCAGGCAAGCCCAACGGGCAAGACGCGCTGCATGGCCG
>Ga0181576_10003527_pt1 | contig 11460 bp, 13 predicted proteins | sample 101ome_22_FD_132464 | JGI IMG/M metagenome (GOLD analysis project Ga0181576, IMG submission 132464) | Coastal salt marsh microbial communities from the Groves Creek Marsh, Skidaway Island, Georgia - 101412BT metaG (megahit assembly) | ecosystem: Environmental > Aquatic > Marine > Intertidal...
CGACCGATCCGGTCGACGTCATGATATTGAGAAATTTTGGGCCGCTATATGGCAGGATATCTACATAGGCACCCGCAGCGATATCCGGACACACTCGCAAGGACGGATAGTATTCAGCTATCAAGCCTGTCAGGGGCAATTTGATCTGAGCATGCCGGAAAAACGCTGTTATCTGATCGACACCGATTCAACCGTAGAAAACCTGGCCGCGCATATTGCCAGGCAACTTGCCGACAGATACCCACATGATCAGCTTACCGTGTCTGCTTTTGAAGGCATTGACAAAGGCGCTATCGCAACCACTGAGGTTTCTTAGGAGCGATTAAACAGCAGTCTCTGACCGGCTGCGACATCACTGACAAATTCACCGTCTTTATAAAGTAACTGACCATTTACCATGGTTGCCGCAATGCTCGAATGCAAGGTTCGCCCTTCCATAGGGGACCAGCCACATTTATACAGAATCTTATCCCGGCTGACCGTCTCGGACCGCTGTAAATCAACCAGCACCAGATCCGCAAAATAACCTTCGCGCAAATAACCGCGCTCAACAATGCCAAACATTCTAGCCGGCGCATGCGCTGTTTTTTCGACCACCTGCTCCAGACTTAGCACCTCATCATGTACCAGCTCCAACGCCATTTGCAGGGCGTGCTGTACCAACGGCAGTCCGGCTGGCGCCTTGAAGTAAGTATTAGCTTTCTCTTCCAGGGTATGCGGCGCATGATCTGTGGCTATAACATCCAGTCGCCCATCAGCCAGAGCCTGACGCAAAGCTTCACGGTCCGAATGCTTTTTAATGGCCGGGTTACATTTTATCAAACTACCTTTATCTGCATAATCAGACTCATCAAAATAGGTATGATGCACACAGGCTTCAGCGGTAATCTGTTTATTATCAGGCGGGCCTTTTTCAAACTGATCAAGCTCGATCTCGGTAGTCAGGTGCAATACATGCAAACGGGTACCATGCTTCTTTGCCAGTCCGATCGCAAAAGATGACGATTTCAGGCAAGCCTCGGCACTGCGAATCTCGGGGTGTGCGGACATCGGTACATCTTCACCATACTTTTGGCGGTATTGCTCTTCGAGAGCAAGAATCATCGGCGTATCTTCACAATGAGTCACAACCATACAGGGCGCTTCTTTAAAGATACCTTCGAGCACCTGTTCATTATCCACCAGCATATTGCCGGTAGAGGCTCCCATGAAAACCTTGATGCCACAGGTCTGGTTTTTACCCAGTTTGCGAATTTCGTCCAGATTGTCGTTGGTCGTGCCCATGTAAAAGGCATAGTTGGCATAGCAGCGATCCGCAGCCAGTTTGAATTTATCTTCGAGCGCTTCAACTGTGACAGTTTGCGGATTGGTATTTGGCATATCCATGAAACTGGTTATGCCTCCTGCAACCGCTGCACGTGACTCGGTATGCATATCGGCCTTGTGCGGCGTACCCGGCTCACGAAAATGCACCTGATCATCAATCATACCGGGCAACAGATATTTACCGCTCGCATCGATCACATCGACACCCTCTGTCGCCTCGATTGAATCAGCTATTCTGGCAATGCGCTGGTCCTCGACCAAAAGATCAGCTTTAAAAGACTGGCCGTCATTCACCAGCGTGGCATTTTTAAACAAAGTCATACTCATCTGCTATTTCCTAATCATAATCCCGATCTTTCCACTGCCGTAACGCCGTAAAAACCGCTTCTTCATCCGGCAAATCCCGACCCGCCCAGCGACTCGCTGCAGCAGCAACCTCAGGCTGATCAACCCGTAAAAACGGATTCGTCATCAATTCCTCGGATAACAGTGACGGTACGCTGAATTTACCTGCCTGACGCAATTGATCGACCTGCTGACGACGGTTTTGCAAAGCTTTTGAATCCGGCTCGACCCACAGGCCAAATCCCAGATTTGCCTGCGTATATTCATGTGCACAATAGACCCGGGTCGCAGCAGGCAACTGACGGATACGTTTTAACGACTGCGTCATTTGTGCAAAAGTTCCGGAGAATACCCGCCCGCAGCCACCGGCAAATAAAGTATCTCCGCAAAACAGATGATCGCCGTCAAAGTAGGCTACATGCCCTTCGGTATGCCCGGGCACAGATAACACCTCGAAATTGGCAGATAAAGCAGGAATAGCCACAGCATCACCATCATCAACGACCACATCAATAACCTTGATACCTTCATTGCCCGGACCAAAAACGATCACCTGCGGCCATAGCTGTTTGAGACCGCTGACACCGCCGATGTGGTCATAGTGCTTGTGCGTAATCAGAATCGACTTTAGCGTCAAGCCACGCGACTGCAGTACTTCGATAACCGGCTCTTCATCACCCGGATCAACCACCGCACAGGCATTGCTGCCCTCACGGGTTAACAACCAGATATAGTTGTCGTCAAAGGCTTCGATAGCCTCGATGCACAAATTATTTACCATAAAGCTCATCCGGATCGATTAAGGGCTCTGCATCGACAATGACCTGCTCGCCGACAACCTTATTGTAAAAACAGTCACGACGACCGGTATGACAAGCCGCGCCCTGCTGGTCTACTTTCAGCAGCAAGGTATCGCCATCACAGTCAAAGCGCATTTCACGCAAGTGCTGCTGCTGCCCGGATGATTCACCTTTTCGCCAAAAAGCCTGTCGTGAACGGGACCAGTAGCAGACCCTGCCGGTTTGCAGCGATTCCAGAATAGACGCCTTGTTCATCCAGGCCATCATCAAGACTTCACCACTATCGTATTGCTGAGCGATAGCCGGCAACAGACCGTCCTGGTTATAGGGCAAATTATCAATCACCTCGCTTAATGGCAAACCATCGCCTACTGCCATTCTTTCAGTCTGTGACAAAAATCCCATGAAATCCTCTTTTGGTTGTCAAAAAGCGGACAAAACTGCCGGCAGGCAGTAAAATCTCGCGGTAATTATTTGTAGCTTAGAATGTTATCAGGTTACCAGAAATGGATATTTTCAGAATCAGTTTTATCAACCACGGCAAGGTCTATCAGATTCATGCCGAATCTATCAGTCAGGCTGAGCTTTATGGTTTTGTCACCATTGGTGGTCTGATATTTGGCGAAACCAGCTCAGTCGTCGTTGATCCATCCGAAGAAAAACTCAAATCTGAATTTGCCGGCGTTAAGCAGTTCAGTGTGCCCATGCATTCTGTTATTCGCATTGATCAGGTTGAAAAACGCGGCCAGAATAAAATCTTCGAACTTGACGCTAATGCTAACGTTATGACGTTTCCGGGCACTATCTATTCACCTAAAAACTAACAATAACAATGACTACCTCTTTAAAACAAAGTATCAAAAGACAACGCGATTCACTCTACAACATGCTGCTCGACCCGATGAACAGAGGTGCTATATCCTGCGCTAAAGTCTGGGGTGATCGTGAAGCGACGGAAAGCAAACTGGAAAAAATCATGCGCAATATCCCGTATGTCAATTTCCTCTATGTGCTCGGGCCGGATGCTGTGCAATTGACCGATAACATCACCCACAAGGGACGCGAACCTAAAGATTTTGGCAGAGATCGATCCGATCGCCCCTACATGAAGGATATTGCCGAAGACAGAGATATGACTTTATCAGAGGCGTATATATCTCTGCGCGCCAACCGCCCTTCAGTCACCGCCATCCAGAAAATTCACAAAGACGGGCAGTTCATTGGTTACCTGGGCGCCGACTTTGACTTGCGTGCCCTGCCGCTGACCCGGGAAATCTACGACGAACCCGGTCAATGGCACCAAATCAAAGGCGACCCGGCTATTCGCAGCAGTGTTTTTGAACAACAACGCTTTAACAGCATGCTGGATGAAAAAATTGATCAGGTGCTCCCTGTACTGGAAGAACTTATGACCCAGAACGGGGTTTTTCACAGTAAAATCCATTTTTCCAGCAGTCGCTGCACCCTGTGGTTTATTGATGATCCCTACCGTTACCGCATCCTGCCCTATGATGCTCTGATTGATCCGGACGTTGTTTTAGCTTACCCGAGCCGTCCTTATCCGGAAAATGCGCTGGTCAAGCAAAACCAGGTGAGACCGATTCTGGATACCTTCAAACACCTGCGTTTTGCCGATGACACCATTTATCTGCGCTCGGGATCTGTAAATATCTTCAACGGCATTGTCGGGCTGAATTTTTCCTGTGATGGCTCGCATTATATTCCTTACGATCAGTTTCTGGCTCGTGATTCCGAATTCTGGGAGGGCATGTGATGCGTATCCTGCTGGCTTTTTTATTAGTGATTTCGATTTCTGCAGTCGGCTATTTGGAGTTTTCCTCAATCAGTGACATGGATGACCTGTCACTGGTAGGTGCTGTTAATGAACATCTGCTTGAAGTCAATCGCGAGCAATCTGCAGCATCTTTCAACCAGTCGCTCGAAAATGAATCCTTCGGCAATATTCTTAACCGTGCAGCCGACTTGCTGACTACCCGCGTCGCGATTATTTCCATGCGTAAAAGTGAGGCGATATGGGCCAGACAGTCCAACCGCAATGTCATTGTTGATGTCAGTTATGCGCTGGAAAAAACCAGTAGTGATACGCAACAATTACAAAACTATATGCTCTTCACTTCAGTAGGCCCGAATCAATGGGTATATCGCCATAACAGCAGCAAAACCGACTTTTATCTGAATTACCTTGGGTTTAACTAAAAAAACTTTGTGGCTTTAAAAAATTCACTTACTATTTAGTAGGGATTGATTCAGATCATTTTCAGTTTTCCGAAATTAACCAAAATAGGCTCATAGTTCACAAAAATGAGGAGAGCAAAATGGAACTCTGGGCAGAATTATTTAGCGACTGGGTAGGTATTCTTTCTTTTAGTGTGATTGCCTTTGTTCTGGTAATGGGCGTTTACTACATGTGGTTCTTCCTGAAACACGTAGAAGACGAAGAAAAAAATATCAAGCACTAAGCAACCTCAACCTTTCACGCCTAAAAACCAAAGGTTTTTCCAAAAGCCCGCAGATGGCAAAATAAATTATTATTTTGTTATCTGGGAGCTTTTATGCGTCTGGACCATATTCGCGACACACTGATCACTGCTTTAAACCCGCTTCACATCGATGTCATTGATGAAAGCCACTCTCACAATGTACCGGAAGACGCGCAATCGCACTTCAAGGTCACGGTGGTCTCCGATCAGTTCACCGGCAAGATGCTGGTCGCACGTCACCGCATGATCAATCAACTATTAGCTGATGAATTTGAAAAAGGCCTGCATGCTCTGGCACTGCATACCATGACACCGGAAGAATGGTTTGAAAAAGGTGGCAGCATTCCTGATTCACCGCCATGTCTGGGAGGCTCTAAAGCACAATGAAATATATTTTTTACCCGATTCATTTAATCGTGGGTAGCTTGATTCGCCTGATAGACTGGTTGACTTCGCCTCGAAAAATGCAGCGTCCCCCTGAAAAGCAGGCTGACGTTGATGAACAGACCCGGCACCTGACGCTTTATCACTATCCGGCTTGTCCGTTTTGTGTCCGGGTACGCCGTAATATGCGCCGTTTAAATCTGGACATTAAGCAGGTGGATCCGCGCAAAAATGATCTGGCGATGCGGGAATTAACCGAAGAAGGCGGTAAAATTCAGGTACCTTGCCTGCGTATCAGCGAGAGCGACGGCAGTCATCGTCTGATGTACGAATCAGCCGATATCAATGCTTATCTGGATGAACGTTTTGAAAACACCTAAAAACGGATTTTGCCGATAACCTTGTAACCATCTCTGTCCGGCACATAACTCCAGTCGTGGGTCTGTAGATTTCTCAACGCATCCCACAGCGCATCGTCATAAGAACGGTTACTAAAGCCGCAGCCAATGCTGCGACGTTCCTGCTGGACCTTGCGTAAGGGCGGAATGTAGCGAGCCTCGATGATTATCGCATAACCATGATCCAGCGCCGTCTGCCCGCGCATATGCCTGATATCCAGACCCCGGTCATAGTTGTCATAGCCTTTTTCCGCCAGCAGTTTTTCAGCTTTTTGCTGCAATAGAAAAACATGTTCAAGCCCGCTGACAAACTCGTAATCCAATACGGACCCTTTCCAAAGCGCTACTGCACATAATGCAGAAGCCTGCGCCGGCACAAACGACAAAGCGCCTGAGATCAGTATCAATATTGCCAGTATTTTTTTCATGATGTCATTGACTCCAGTTCTTCCCAGCGTTCGTATAATTGCTGCAATTGTTGCTCGACGTCGGCTAACTGTTGTTGCATCTGCGGCACTTTATCCGGCTGATCTTTATAGATCGATGGATCACCTAATTGTTCAGTCAAATCCTGTTGCAAAGTCTCAGCCTGCTCGAGCATGGCCGGCAATTGCTCAAGTTCACGTTGCAGTTTATAACTGAGTTTAACCGGCTTTTTGGCTTTTGCCGGAGCGGCATTATTCGCGGATCTGCCCGCCTTGAGCGCTTCTGCATCGGCTTTGAGCTGTTTTTGCTGCGCCTGATGCTTTTCCAGCCAGTCGGAATAACCACCAATCTGATATTCAAGCTTGCCATCCTGCTGAAACACCACAACAGCCGTGACCACATTATCAAGAAACTGACGATCATGACTGACCAGTAACAGGGTGCCTGCATAATCAGCCAACAACTCTTCCAGCAACTCCAGAGTTTCTACATCGAGATCATTAGTCGGCTCATCGAGCACTAACAGATTGGATGGTTTTAAAAACAGTTTGGCCAGTAATAATCGATTACGTTCGCCACCCGACAAAGCGCCTGCGGGCTGGCGCGCACGCTGTGGCGTAAACAGAAAATCCTGCAGATAAGACATGATATGTCGCGGTTTGCCGTTAATGACAACCTGATCAGAACCTTCTGCAACATTATCCAGTACCGTCGCATCATCGCGGATCTGATCGCGCAACTGATCAAAAAATACCACCTCAAGCTGAGTGCCGGTCTCTACCGTGCCGCTATTCGGTTGCAGACGTTGTAACATCAGGTTCAACAGTGTTGATTTACCGGCACCGTTAGGACCAATAATCCCCAGACGATCACCCCGCATCAAGGTTAAGTCGAGATCTTTGACAATTGGCTGATCACCCCAACTGTAATTGACCTGCTGCATTTCAATCACCATTTTGCCGGACTTTTCAGCCTGTTGTAACTGCATGCGGACATTGCCCTGCTGCTGGCGACGTTGACGGAACTCATCCCGCATGGCTTTTAAAGCCCGGACACGCCCTTCATTACGGGTTCGACGAGCTTTGATGCCCTGACGGATCCAGACTTCTTCCTGTGCAAGCTTTTTATCAAACCGTTCATTGGCCATAGCCTCTGCATGCAGACGTTCCTCGCGACGACGCAGATAATTATCATAATCACCCGGCCAGTCAGTCGCACGACCACGGTCGAGTTCTATAATTCTGGTCGCCAGATTACGTAAAAAACTTCGATCATGGGTGATGAACAACAATGCGCCTTTCCATTCGAGCAGAAACTCTTCCATCCAGGCTATCGCGGCCAGATCCAGATGGTTGGTTGGCTCATCGAGCAACAGCAAATCCGGTTGAGTCACCAATGCCCGCGCCATGAGAACCCGACGTTTCAAGCCCCCGGAAAGTGACTCGACACTCGCATCGGCCGGCAATGACAAACGTGAAATAACCCTTTCTACTTCCTGCTCAAGCTGCCAGCCATCAGCGGCCTCCAAAGCTTGCTGTACCTCGGACAACTGTTCCAGATTCTGTTGCGAAGGATCGGCAGTCACCGCAGTAATCGCATGATGATAGTCTTTAAGCAGACGTGCTTTTTCACCTAAAGCTTCGGCAATGATTTCAAATACCGAACCGGAAAAACCGGAGGGCACTTCCTGCGCCAAACGCGCAATAACCAGACCTTTACTGCGCGCAATATCACCGGAGTCAGCTTTGATCTCGCCGGCAATCACTTTCATCAAAGTGGATTTACCCTCACCATTGCGCCCAACCAGACAAACCCGCTCTCCGCTGGCAATCGACAAACTGACATCCTCAAGCAGCGGCGGTCCTCCAAAACCATGTTGAACCGATTTAAGCGTAATGAGATTCATAAAAACTCCGGCAGGTTTATCCCTTGCACAATATAAGGTGAATATGACTAGGCAGCCACATAGCGAGTGGCTATTATCACAGCTTATTAATTTCAAATCATCAGAACTATTGAGTCGCGGCTTATGAGCAAACATGTTTCTCTTCAATCAGCCTGGTCAGGTGAAGCCGACTGCAAAAACTGCCAGTTAAGAAATACCGTATTGTTTTCCGGTCTTGAAGAAGATGATTTTGAGAAAATACATCAACCTATCGATCAGTTTACCTTTGCGCCCGGAAGCTTTTTATATCGCCTCGGTGAAAAAGCTTCTCATTTGTTCACCATCCGTTCAGGCAGTGTAAAACTGGTTCAGTACCTTCCTGATGGTACTCAACGCATAGTTCGCATTGTTCAGACAACTGATATTACCGGACTTGAAGCATTACTTGATCAGGATTATCAACATGATGCTATTGCTCTGCAGCCTACCGAGGTTTGCAAGTTACCCGTACCTGTGATCAAAAAGCTCAGCAGTGAAAACCCCAAACTGCATCAGGAGCTGATGCAGCGCTGGAACCAGGCATTAAACGAAGCGGATTTATGGTTAACCAAACTGTCTACCGGTTCAGCCAAACAACGCATCGCCCGTTTGCTGTTACATATCTTTGAAAAAAATCCAGAGGGCACCCAGTCGCTTTTCGGGCGCGAAGATATCGGCTCCATGCTAGCCATTACCACCGAAACTGCCAGCCGGGTTATTGCAGAATTCAAGCGTAACGGCATTCTGATTGATGCCAGTCAGGGCAATTACTATCTGGATGCGGTCAAACTGCGTGAACTGACCGAGGTTGACTAGCGCTACTTTGCCGAATAACGGTTTTTTACATAGTTATCGACGATGTCAATAAAACGTCCGGCGATGTTTTCACCTTTCAAAGTCAGAGACTTTTCACCGTCAATATAAACCGGTGCTGCAGGTCGTTCACCATTACCCGGCAAACTGATGCCAATATCGGCATGACGACTTTCTCCGGGACCATTAACCACGCATCCCATAACCGCGACATTCATGGATTCGACGCCGGGATACTGTTCACTCCAGAGCGGCATTTGTCGACGCAAATGTGATTCAATATCTCGCGCAAGTTCCTGAAAATAAGTACTACTGGTTCGACCACAACCGGGGCAGGCGATCACCTGTGGCATAAATGACCTGAAGCCCATTGATTGCAAAATCTCCTGGGCAACAACAACTTCCTGAGTACGAGCTCCACCCGGTTCGGGAGTTAGAGATATACGAATGGTGTCACCGATACCCTGCTGCAATAAAACCGACAAAGCGGCTGTCGACGCGACAATGCCTTTTGAGCCCATCCCAGCCTCAGTAAGACCAAGGTGCAGGGCATAGTGACTCTGCTCAGCCAATTGACGATAGACGGCAATCAAATCCTGTACCCCGCTCATTTTGCAGGACAGAATAATACGCTCGGCAGGCAAACCTATTTCAACGGCTTTATCAGCATTATCCAATGCCGAACGCACCATAATATGATGCATGATCTGCGAGCCTTCCAATGGTTTGGCGGACTGCAGATTTTCATCCATCATTTTAGCCACTAGCGCCTGATCAAGACTACCCCAGTTCACGCCAATGCGAACAGCCTTATCATAACGGGCCGCCGTTTCAATCATCGTGGCAAACTGGGCATCGCGTTTTGCACCACTGCCAACATTACCGGGATTGATGCGGTATTTATCCAGCGCCTGAGCACAGTCAGGAAAATCAGTCAGTAAACGATGGCCATTAAAATGAAAATCACCCACCAGCGGCACCGATAAACCAAGTTTATCGAGGCCGTCACGAATCAGTGGAACTGCTTTTGCAGCCGCTTCATTATTAACGGTAATGCGCACCATTTCTGAACCGGCACGATAAAGTTCAGCAACCTGTTTAATAGTAGCGTCAACATCAGCAGTATCGGTATTGGTCATAGACTGGACAACAATAGGATGGTCGCCACCGACCATGGTATGACGAACCTTTACAGCGGTAGTTCTATGACGTTTGTAGGCAATAAATGGCATCAGGATTCACCCGCTAACAATATATACCGGCATGATAACAAAGCCCTAAATGGAATAAACCTATAAATAAAAAAGCCTGCGCTGATAACCTCAGAGCAGGCTTTAAAACTGATGTAAGCGGTTGCTTATTTGAGCTTACCGATACCTAGCATTTTAAGAATATATTTTTCATAAACAGGCTCGGAAGTGCCTTTTTTCATCTTGCGAATGAAATACTTTTCAAAGGCAATCTTGGCCATATGAACCCACTTGCCTTTCTTGAACCAGGCAACGTTGCGTGGCGGAATCTGAGGCAGAGCAACAAAGGCTGCACCGGTGTCACCCATATCAGCCAGACAGATAGCATTCCAGGTCGCTTTGGTATCAGGCTCTTCACCTTTTATATCATTGGCCAGATTGTGCACCATTGCGGTAACCATGGATTCAATCATATAACCGGTTTTAGGCGCACCGGTCGCAACAGGTGTCGCTTCAACCGGCGGAATCGCAATACAGACACCCACCGAGAAAATATTTTTATAAGTTGGATTACGCTGATAATCATCAACAAAAACAAAACCGCGTGGATTACACAAACCTTCAACATTCGCCACACAGTCGACGCCTTTAAAGGCAGGCAGCATCATTGCGTATTTAAATTCAAGCTCGTGATCTTTGACTTTATCTCCATTGGCGCTCAGCTCTTCAACGAACATTTTGCCGGATTCGACTTTGGTGGTCTTGGCATTGGTAATCCAGTTAATGTGATGGTTACGCAGTTCGGATTCGAGCATGCCTTTGGAGTCACCGACACCACCGAGACCCAAATGACCGATATAAGGCTCTGACGTCACGAAGGTCATAGGTACCTTGTCGCGCATTTTGCGTTTACGTAAATCAGCATCCATGATGAATGCAAATTCGTACGCAGGACCAAAACAGGAAGCAAACGGCATCGCACCTACCAGCACATGGCCCGGATCTTCAAGTAATTTCTGATAATTAACATAGGCGGCTTCAGCATGATCGATAGAACATACTGAATCAGTATTACCGGCTACAGGACCGGCACCTTCAACTTCTTCAAAAGCCAGTCGCGGCCCGGTTGCAATCACCAGGTAGTCATATTTCAGGACTTCACCGCCATCAAGTTGAAGCTGATTATTTTCCGTGTCAATCTTGTCACATCGTTTGCCGATGAAATTAATACCGCGGCGCTCGAGATGTTTACGAATATCGAATGTAATGCTGGCACGATCACGCCAACCGACAGCTACCCACGGGTTTGATGGAACAAACTGGAAATAGTCTCTTTCGTTCACGACTGTGACA
>Ga0181576_10003536_pt1 | contig 11451 bp, 3 predicted proteins | sample 101ome_22_FD_132464 | JGI IMG/M metagenome (GOLD analysis project Ga0181576, IMG submission 132464) | Coastal salt marsh microbial communities from the Groves Creek Marsh, Skidaway Island, Georgia - 101412BT metaG (megahit assembly) | ecosystem: Environmental > Aquatic > Marine > Intertidal zone...
GCCGTGGACGCGCGGCAGGCCCTTCACCACCTCGGGGAAATCACGGGAGCTGTGCATGCCGACGACATCCTCGGCCACATCTTCTCCCATTTCTGCATCGGGAAATAACAGGATAAGATACCCGGAAACAAAAAGCCCGGACCTCTAGGCCCGGGCTTTCCTCGAGGACCAAAGACCTCTTGTCATTTCAATCAACGCTGGATGGCCAAACGCTTCACGCTCACACCGCGCTCATCCGAAAGCATCACGTTGTACGTCCCGCTGCTCAACGCAGACAGGTCAAGCACCGTGTTGCCCTGCAGCGCCACGTTCTGTTCCGTCCAGACCACGCGGCCCGCGCCGTCGAGAACCGACAACGTCACGCCGGTGTGGAATCCGGCAACCTGCAACGTCACTTCGCCCGTCGTCGGGTTCGGGAACATGCCAAACGCCAAACGCGCTTCTTCCACCCCGTCGACTTCACCGACGCAGTCGCAGTCCGCGTTGATCACGTCGTTGATGGTCGTCTCGTCGCCGTCGTCGCACGCGTCACCCACCAAGATGCACGAGCCGTCGTCGTCCGTGGCAAGCTCGTCGTAGTTGCAGGCATCCATGTTGGTGCAGCCCGCCACTTCCAACTCGTCGCAAACCCCGTCGCCGTCCGCGTCGTTCAGGCAGTTGCCGTCGCAATCCAGGTAGTCCTCGGCGGGATACGTGCAGGAGCCGTCGTCGTCGGTTGCAGCCTCGTCGTAGTTGCACGCCGTTTCATCCGTGCAGCCCGCCACTTCAAGCTCGTCGCAAACCCCGTCGCCGTCCGTGTCCATCAAGCAGTTGCCGTCGCAATCGTAATAATCAGCTGCGTACTCGCAGAGGTCGTTGTTCTCGTCCGTCGTGTCGGGGTTGTAGTTGCACGCCAATTCATCCGTGCAGCCCTCAATCTCGTCCACGTTGCAAATGCCGTCCATGTCGTCGTCGTAACAAACGCCATCGCAGTCGTAACCCACGGGTGGGTATTCGCAAGCAAGCTCATCCGAAAGTGTAGCCTCGGGGTCGAAGTTGCAAGCCTCCATGTCCATGCAGCCTTGGCACGACTCGTACTCGCAAGCTTCGTTGGGGTCGGGGTAGTTCGCGTCAGGGTTGAAGTTGCAGGCGTTGGCTTCCATGCAGCCGCAGACGTTGACTTGGCCAAACGTTCCCACACCGTCAAACGTCGTGGTCATGGTGATGTCGGCAGCTTGGTTTCCTTGCGGGAAGACTTGGTAGTTCAACGTTCCGTTGATGCTGCCCGCAGTGGTGATCTGCATCAAAAGCACCTGGCCGTTTTCGTCGGGCAACCCGTTCACCGCAGTTGGCAGAATGAACCAACTCACGCCAGGATTCATGTCGGAAGTGAAGCCGGTGTTGCCGTCTTGCGTGAAGAGGTTGGTCACCATCATGTCGCCGTCCACCAAAAGTGGATCCTCGTACCCAGGACCAAGCGGAGCTGCAGGTCCCGTCAGCCCGATGGTGGCGTACGAATCGTCCACGATGGCGGGGAAGTCGATCAACAACGCGGGGTTGACGCCCGACGCATTCCACGTCGTGGAGTTGGGGCTGTTCCAGGCACCTTGGGGCACGTTGATGGTCATGGGGTAATCCATGTTGCTGAAGACGGCGCTCACGCGGTCTGTTGCGCTCAACGTGTTCACGTACACGCGGTACGTGGTCAACCCTTCTTGGGTCGCAGCCATCGTGTCCACCGTCAACGTGAACGCACTCTCCCCGCATGAGCAGTACTCACAAGACCCGTCGTCGTCCGTTGCAGCAGAATCGTAGTTGCAGGCCATGCCGTCCGTGCAGCCCTCGACTTCATCTTCGTCACAAATGCCGTCGTTGTCGCTGTCCGGCACGGTTCCCTCGCAATCGCAAAAGTTGTCCGGGGTGCCGACGCAGCTGCCGTCGCTGATGTTGGCGGCGGGGTCGTAGTTGCACGCGTCCAAGTTAATGCAGCCGTACACTTCGTCGCCCGCACAAACTGTGGGGCTGTCGGGAGAAGCTTCCTCGCAGTCCCCACCGCAAACGCCAATGGCATCCAGGTACAGGCACGACCCGTCGTCCAAGGTGGCTTCAGGGTTGTACGTGCACGACGCCTCGTCCGTGCAGCCCTCTACGTCCTCTTGGGGCTCCACGTTGAAGCTCTCCGACATGTACGTGGCGTTGGCGCCAACCCCCAAGGGGAAGACTTGGTAGTTCAAGGTCCCTGACAATCCGCCCGCGGTGGTTACCTGCAAAATGAGCACCTGTAGGTTTTCGTCGGGCAAACCGTTGGCCGCGGTGTTCAAGATGTACCAAGAAGCACCCGTCAAAGTGTTGCTTTCAAGGCTGGTGATGCTGTCGGTCTGAAAAAACGGCGTAATCGGTTGAGCAGAATCTTCCACGATGGACGGGTCGGCCGCCCCTGCGATGCCCGACGTAGCGGCCGGGCCTGTCAAACCGATTGTGGCATATGTGTCGTCCGCCAATTCAGGAAAAGCGCCCAAAAACGCAGGATTGATTCCAGACGCATTCCAACTCGCGTTGAATGCACTGTTGTAAGCGCCCTCGGGAGCACTGATGGACATTTCGGCCTCGTTGTTGCCGTAAACCGCACTCACGCGGTCCGTCGCATCCTGCATGTTCACGTAAAAGCGGTAAGTCGTCTTGCCTTCCTGCACCGCAGGGTAAGACTCAACCGAAAGGGGAAATTGGGCAGTTCCAAGGGTTTGAATGCCCAAGAACAGCAGCGCACAAAACGTAAGATGTTTCATGAATGTGAAAGGATTAGTGATTTGGGCTCCAAGTTAGGCGCACATCTACGCTCACTCGAGACAAAACACTCACAAGCAATCAACACTTTGGACTTGAAAAGCGTCAACTAAAGAAAGAGAGGCGATTTGTCCACGGCCGCGCCCAAGTTCTCCGAAGGAGCAGTGTGCTGCATGGGCTGTCGTCCGTAACTTGCTCGACTGAACATTCCTTACCTGAATGAATTCTCGATTCACCTGCAGTCTCTCATTGGCGTCGACGTGGAGTTTGGCGTTGGTTTTCTTGGGCTTCTCCATGCTGTCGTCGCCTTCCTTCGCTTCGGAAACGACATCAACCGAGGGTGAAGCGGTCTTTGTGCCGATTCCACTCAGCGCCAGCGATGCTTCCCCGTGTGTGAACGACGTCGTGACGGTCACGGCTTCGGTTCCCGACGAATCACCCACCAACCCCGTCACCGACGTACGTTGGCAAGTGTTTTTCAACGGCGCCCTTCTCACCGACGCGCAGTTGCCCAACTTCATTGCTTTGGATGCCGCCGTCGGCGCAACACTTGACGATTGGTCCCTCTCAACGACATTGACTTTTGAAGTGCTCGCGGAGGGGTGCTACACCGTCAGTGTCGTCAACGAATCCATTCTTCTCACCAGCACCGCCCAGGAAATTCTTCCTGTCACAATCAAGTCTTCCGGAGTCCCACAGCAACCCACGGTCAGTGGGTTTGACGTCTTGATGTGTGAAGGATCCGCGTTGTTCGGCACAACGAGTTCGTTCATTGTGGGGGAGACAGGGCTTGATTTGGCGTACGAGCTTTCTGGCCCCCACGGGTTCCTCTTCACCGGCTTCACCTCGAGCACGGGGGAGGCATGCGACGGACCGAGCGCAAACTTGACCCTTCCTGCCACCGTTCTGAACGACCCGGGAAGCTACATCTTCACAGCTACGGCCACGAACACCAACGGCTGTGGCTTGAGCACGAACTCGCTCGACATCGAGGTGGTGACCTACCCCGTTTTTGCCTTGACCACCACGCCCATTTGTGCCGAGGAAGACGCCACGGTTCTAAGTGACATCGATGCGGCGGATTACGCCATGTCAGATGGCCAACTGCCCGTGGCCTCGGCGATTTGGAGCAATGGAGAAACCGATTTGTCATCTGCGGTCTACTCCACTCCAGAAAACAACGATACGTTTTCGCAGACCGTCGAATTGACGTACTCCTTTGCAGGAGTCACCGAAACGTGTTCGGCAGACGCTTCGGTTTCTCAAGTGGTGCACCTTCCTGAAGTCGTTGAGCTCACGTACAACGAGGCAGACACACCCGGCGTCCTATGCGAGGATCTCGAATTGGTGTTGAGCGTGGTTATGGGAGCCGTCGAAAACCAAACAGAGTCCTACGCCTGGACCACCTCTCCCCTCCCCAACGTCATCTCCGGAGACACCTACACCTGGGAGGCGGTGGACGAAGACATCACCGTGGAAATCATTCAAACTTCGGTGTACTCCGACGGCACCACGTGCGACAACGCCGCGAGTCCCTTCGTGGTTACGGTGCCTGTCACCGCGAAACCTGTGATCGGATGGGCGACGGGCGACGACGCCGTGTGCGAGGGTGAAAGCAGCACCCTTGAAGTGCAAGTGCTTTCGTCGAGCGGACCGAGCACCGAACTTACTTGGACATCTGGGTCGTCAAGCGGCAGTGAAACCCTCGTCGGGACTGGCAACGTGGACATTCTGATTCCAGGAAGCTCTTTTGTTGGTTCTGGCAGCCAGGTTGTCTCAGTTTCTCCAGAGGATGCCTTTGGATGCGTGGGTGCAAGCATTGAAGGATTGGTCGAGCACTACGCTCTACCGACACCTTCTGGCACCTTGCCTTTCGCGTGTTCTGGAGAAGCCGTGTCACCCGAAAACGTGCCAACCGGCCCCGAATTCACCTACGCCTGGTCGTACGACGGGCTTGCCTTTGGAGGAGATGGCGCCACCACAGCGACGCCTGTGTTTGACGGCATTTCTTGCGACAGCGAAGTGAGCCTCGTGTTGAGTCAAACTTACGTCATCGACGGGGTGCCGCTGGTTTGCAGCGCAGAGGCATTTGATTTCTCAGTTGAAGTTGCTCCGACACCTGAGTTCAACCTCAGCGTGCCGGCAGTGCTGTGCGACGACAACGAAATCGACCTCGCTGTGACCCCTGTCCCCGCAGAGACCGGTTGTTTGGAGGTCACAACAGAATACGTTTGGAACGTCGACGACGGAACTGGCTTGAACGCAACATCCAGCGACGAAATCACGCTTGCGGCCAACGACTACGACACCATCGCACTGAACGTTGTCGCTACCTCCACTGGGGTTGCCGACAATTCGCAGCAATGCACCTCCGAACTCAACACAACCCTCGAGGTGAATGCCAATCCGGTGTTGGATGCGCTTCCGGGTGATTTGGCGTTTTGCGCGAACAGCAGCGTTGCGGTGTCAGCCGCTGTTTTGGACGACCCCAACGGGGGATTGACCTACACTTGGTCCAACGGGGACACGCCACCTGCGTTCGAGATCCTCACCAACGGAGCTGCCACGACCGGCGTCGCGCTCGCTTCAGGAAGCAATGCCACCGACGGTGAGGTTGTGCTCACCGTGACGGACGCAGCAGGCTGCACTGCAGAAGTGTCGACCGTCCTCGATGTCTTGGACTTGCCTTCGCCCAACGGCGTCACGTGGTCCGAACTCGACGGCGCCCTTTGTTCTGGAGACGAGCTCACTGTCGACATGGCAGCGCCTTCGGTCGATCCGACCTTGAACCTCGGCAACGTGACAGCCACGTGGACCGCGAGCGGCAGCAACGGGGCAAACTACACTGTGACGCCTGGCACCGGAGATTGGGACCAGGTTGTGACCGGCATGACGCTGCTTGCCGCTGCTTGGAACCCCTCCAATCAGCCTTCCCCCACGTTGGTGTCGTTCGAGCTCGTCCTCAACGACGGAACATGTCAGGCTTCCTACGCCTACCCGGACGAAATCGAGCTCTACCCCAACCCAAAGGTCTCCAACATGTCGGACAACGACGTGTGCGTGGGCACCGATTGGAGCGGGCTTTTGACGGGGGCCTCAAGCATTGAATGGCCCACGAATGGGGCTTCAAGCAGTTACGACGCGGTGTTGGGAGGCGTTGAATGGAACGTGCCGTGGGGCGACATCGACATCACCACCACAAGCGTGACAACCGTGCCGTTTGATTTGACGGCTTACGCAGATTACGGCGATGCCCTCTGTGTGAACACGTGGACGTTGAATTTGGCCGTGCTCGAAAATCCGGAAATCAACTTTGCCACCACCTCGGTCCCGAGCAGCATTTGCGAGGGGAGCACCGTGAATGTCAGTGGAGGTTGGGTTCCGGGAACGGGGCAAGGGGCGCCGACGCGCTCCTGGTCCAACGCAGACACGCCTGGAACGTTCAACCTTGTCTCGAGTCCGAACGGCGCTTCGGCAAACGTTTCGTTAACCGGCGCAACACCCATTCCCGACACGGGGTCCTTGACCTTCACGATCGAGGACGTTCAGGGGTGCATGGCCGAGGAAACGTTTGTCTTGACCATCATCGAATTGCCGGTGATTGGGGAATTGTCCGTTGTGCCCGACTTCAACTGCGCGGAGGAAGCCTTTGATGTCAGCGTGTCGGAAGTCACTGTCGACGACGGGTTGGACCCCCTGAATGTGACGTACGGTTGGCGCGGTACGCTCGGCGTGCAGGGCAGTTCTGTGACCGTGACTGGATCCGGCAACGTTGTTTCCATGCTTCCTGAAATGCTCGACGTTGCCTTTCAGGATTTCGTGGCTCCGGAGCAACTTGAGGTGACGCTCGAGGCGTCAATTTCCGGTTGCACGAACACAGCTACCTGGACAGACGTGGTGGACATCTATCCGTTGCCAGACCGGTCTGCAGACAACGTCAACGTGTGCGCGAACCAAGATTGGGAGGCCACCGTAACGGGATGCGAAGTCCTCACGGTGTACGGCTCAGGTGGCTTGCCTGACATTACCTGGACTGCCGCAGACCCTGGAACAGGCATGAACGTGGTGTTGACCCAGGATTACATGAACGCGCCGAGCGGCGTTGGTCAAAACGTAAACCAAACCACGTTTGATTTTTATGCGGGAGTGACCTACGCGGACGTCGACTTGACCTGCTTCAACGAACGGCCGTTCGTGCTCACCGTTCGTGCTGCCCCCAATTTCAGTGTAACGGGAGACGACACCAGCGGACCTGCGGGGGATTTGGTGATGTGCGAAGGCGAGGACATGGTCTTGAATTCATTCTTCAACCAAGGAGGTGCTTCCGAAGCCTTTTCTTGGGCTCAATACGTTCCCGACGGAGCCGGTGGGTTCAACCTCACCCCGTTGTCATGGAGCACCGAAGAAGCCTTCTTTGTGGACGAAATGGCCGCAGCCCCCTTCGATGAACCAACGGTCATAGAAGGATTGGCCTACATCACGTACACCTACAACACAGCGCCGGGATTTGAATGCGTTGTGGAGGAACCGTGGAGTTTCCAGGTCCTTCCTACCCCTGAGGTGGAATTCACCGTTCTGGATTTGCACACGTGCAGTGGAGAAGACGCCACGGTCCAAGTGGCCTTGACGGCAGGCGCGACTTCGCTGAACGGCACCGCCACGGAGTGGGATTGGGATTGGGACGTCAGCACCTTCAACAACGTCATTCACACGACTGACCCGTTCGACGAAGTGCAGATTCCTGCGCTCTATCAAAACAGCTTGACGGGCATGTTTGAACAGGACATGTCTGTTGTGGTGACCGACAGTTACGGGTGCATTTCGCTTCCAAGCGAAGCAAGCTTTGTGGCACTCGAGAGCCCTGTTGTGGGCCTCGAGCGCCCACTTGTTTGTGCGGACGACACCCTCGAAATCTTGGCGACAGGAGCGGACGTGTACACCTGGAGCGTGGACCTGACCGCTTTGGACGGTGACGTGACTGACGCGGTGTATTTCCCCAACTACGTGCCCACAGGGGACTCCCTCCAAACCCTTTCCCTCTTCACGCCAGTTCACGGCGTCTCTTACGAAGTAACCGGTTCCTTGGTGTACCCCCTCGAAACCGGCGAGACGTTGACGTGCGAGGACAACGCAAACGTCGTTTCCGTGGTTTACGATGTGCCTGTTCTGGACATCAACTTCACCTCCGACCCAGCGCCCTACTGCGACGGAGACGTGATGACGTTCGAGGACGTGAACACGGGAAGCAACCCAGGAAACACGGCTTACGATTATTGGACTTCCGGGGGGGTCGAATTGAACGGCGAGCCAAGCCCGTCCATGTCCTTCACCCTGTTCGCGGAGGCGACCACGTTTGAGGTGACGAAGGTGGTGGGCTACCCTGCACAAGGAAGCTTCACGTATTGCAGCACGTTTGGGACCCAAACCTTCGACGTCGTCGCCAACCCCGTCATATCGCTTGACGGAAGCGCCGGGATTTGCCAAGACGGCGAAGGCACGGTCGTGTGTGAAATCAGCGATGAGAACCCCGATTGGGACTACAGCGTGACGTGGACGGGATCGTCCAACGTCGACGCCGACGCCAACCCCAACGACCCGTTCGAATTGACGGTCTCGTCCGCCGACGGGGTTACCCCTTCCCCCTCCGAACCGCTCTCCTTCACCGCCTTTGTGACGGACGAAAACGGCTGCGTCTCTGAGCAGGAATCGTACGACATGGAGGTGTTGGCCACGCCGATTTTGGAAATCACCGACCCGCTCCTCGAAGACCACTGCTCTCCGGCTCAGGACTGCATGCAAGTGGCACTTTTAAACGAGGACCTGGATGTCAATTTGGGCGTGCTTTACTTCTGGGACAACCAACCCGGGAGCACCACGAACAGCCACTGCGTCAACTACGTCAATCCGACGCCTTGCCCGTTTTTGGATTCCATGAACGTCACCGTTCGTTTTGCGCATGTTTTGGCGGGTGGGGAGACCGTGTTCTGCTTGAATTCGACGGTGGACAGCACGGTGGTGAACCCCACTCCTTCACCGCAATTTTCCTTGACAGCACCTCAAGCCTGCCTCGACACGGCTGGAGGGAATTGCGTGCCGTTTGAGCACGACACCACGGCCTACGACGTGTGTTTCGACGACAGCCTCTCCTACGAGTGGTTTGTCACTCCTCTTGGGGAGTTGATTCAAAACGACCTCAACCTCGAAGCAATGAACACGCCGTTCCCGACTGTGTGTTTGGACACCGCAGGTGTCGTGAACTTGGTGCTTGAAATCACCAACCAATACGGTTGTTCCCAAACCACGGCCAACGTCCCCTACACCGTACGCGGTTTGCCCGTCCCCGAGTTGACCTTTGCCCAGACCTCCATTTGCTTGCCTACCACAGTAGAAGTGCTGAACTCGTCCTCAGGAGCCTCGGACTTCACCATGTCCATTCCCGGTTACCCGACGTACGAGAACTTCTTGTCCCCGCTCGTCCTTGAAGTGGAATACCCCGGGTATTACAACGCGGAATTCTCGGTGTCCAACACCCACACCATCGGAAGCCACCAAATCACGTGCACCGTGGAAACCGAATACATCAAAGCCTTCGAAGGACGCACGCCGCCGGTGGCGGAATTCGCGGTGCTTCCCGACACCTTGATCGAGTTCGTCAATCCGGTGGTGGAGTTTGTCAACCTCTCCGAAGGCCAAATCGACAACATTTGGTCTTTCGGGAACGGCGAAGGCTCAAGCGAACTCGACCCTGAAGTGGAATACGAAGCAGCCGGCATGTACAACGCCCAACTGCTTGTGGTGAACGAGTTCGGCTGCACGGACGTCTTCTCGCAAGAGATTGAAGTCTACACGGACCTGTACGTGTACGTCCCGACCTCGTTCACGCCCAACAACGACGGCTTGAACGACGCATGGCAACCATCCGTCATTGGCCAAGACAACATTGCCAAGTACGACTGCTGGGTCTTCAACCGCACCGGCCACAATGTTTTTCACTCCACCGACCCGAACGAACCGTGGATCGGTGGCAACGAATTGTCAGGCGGAGGTGAACACTACTCGGGTGGGGCGGAGACGTTTGTCTGGCGCATTGCAATCAAGAAAAAAGACGGCGAAGGTGCCAAAGTGTACGAAGGTCACGTGACCATGGTGCGATGACCACAAGGGGAGTGAATCCAAAGGTCCTTTGCCTGTTTCTGTTTGCCTGCGCGGTCCTCGACACGTGGGGTCAAGCGCTCTCCACGCCCTTGCCCACGGCCGAGGAAAACCGTTTGCGCAGTCCAGTCGTTGGCGATGTCGACTCGGTGTACCACAAGCACGAAACGCTGATCAACGTCCAATTCAGTCAAGTTCAGTTGAGCCAGTGGGCCGCGGGAGGCCAAAGCTCGGCGAGTTTGATCGCCAAGCTCGATCAGTTTTGGGAATACGACGGCAGAAATTTTGGGTGGGACACGGAGTTGCACGGGGCGTTTGGGTTGCTGCACCGTCCGGACGAAGGCGTCATTCTAAAAACGGACGACCGCATCGAACTGGCCTCCAAGTTGGGTTACCGCTTGAAGGACAAAGGGTCGTTGACCGCCTTGGGCAGTTTCCGCACCCAAATCGCTCCCGGTTTCGCAGCCGTGAACGGCGTGCCCGACCCAGATCAAATCACTTCCCGTTTCATGGCTCCGGGTTACTTGGTCGTGGCGTTGGGACTCGACATGAAACCCACTCCCACCACAACCATCTTTCTTGCTCCCTTCACCTCCAAGTCAACCTACGTGCTCGACGAGGCTCTGTCCGCCTTGGGGAGCTTTGGGGTGTTGCCCGGCGAACGCGCTCGCCACGAAGTTGGGGGATACATTCGGTTGGGGTTGAAAGAACAGGTCACCGAAAACGTCACGTACGCCGTGCGTTTGGACCTGTTTAGCAATTACCTCGAAGAGCCGGAAGCGGTGGACGTGTTCTCCGACCACGTCTTGACTTTGAAAGTCAACGACTGGTTGTCGACCACCCTGGGTTTGACGTTGATTTACGACAAAGACGTGGAACTGACTTTGCGTGAACCGGACCCGGACGTCCCCGGCGACGAAGGCGAAGTAGGTCCCGGTGTCCAGCTAAAACAAATTCTTGCGGTAGGTTTGTCGTTGAAATTTTCAGATTCATGAAAGCATTTGTGTTTCCGGGTCAAGGTGCTCAGTTCCCCGGCATGGGAAAAGACCTGTTCGACTCTTCCGAATTGGCGAGACAACGCTTCACGGAAGCGAACCAAGTTTTGGGCTTCGACATTGCCTCCATCATGTTTGACGGAACAGATGAAGAGCTGAAACAAACCGCCGTCACGCAGCCTGCCATTTTTCTTCACTCGGTCATTCTCGCGGAATGCCTCGGTGACGCCTTTCAACCGGACATGGTTGCCGGCCACAGCTTGGGGGAGTTCAGTGCCTTGGTGGCTGCCGGTGCCTTGAGTTTTACCGAAGGGCTGACGTTGGTCAGTGCACGCGCCAACGCCATGCAAAAAGCGTGCGAATTGCAGCCGTCCACCATGGCTGCTGTGCTTGGTTTGGAAAACGATGTCGTGGAAAAAATCTGCGAAAACACGCCTGGTGTGGTGGTGGCCGCCAACTACAACTGCCCGGGCCAGCTGGTCATCTCCGGTGACGTGCCTGCGGTTGAGGCGGCCTGTGCAGCTCTTTCAGAAGCTGGAGC
>Ga0181576_10003539_pt1 | contig 11446 bp, 7 predicted proteins | sample 101ome_22_FD_132464 | JGI IMG/M metagenome (GOLD analysis project Ga0181576, IMG submission 132464) | Coastal salt marsh microbial communities from the Groves Creek Marsh, Skidaway Island, Georgia - 101412BT metaG (megahit assembly) | ecosystem: Environmental > Aquatic > Marine > Intertidal zone...
CGCCGAAAGACATAAAGCCTAACGACATCAATCCGACCGTGATGAAAGTAATACCGAGGCCACGCAGACCCTCCGGCACGTCCGAGTATTTGAGCTTCTCGCGCACCCCGGCCAGCGCCGTGATCGCAAGCGCCCAGCCAATACCGGCACCGAACCCATAAACAACGCTCTCGCCAAACGCATAGTCACGCTCGACCATGAACAGCGAGCCGCCGAGAATAACGCAGTTCACCGTAATCAGCGGCAGAAACACACCAAGGGCCTGGTACAGAGCCGGCATGTACTTGTCGAGGAACATCTCAAGAATCTGGACGATCGCCGCAATCACACCGATATAGCTGAGAAAACCAAGGAAGCTCAGATCAAGCTCCGGCATTCCGGCCCACGCCAACGCACCATCGCGCAGCAGATAGTTGTAAATCAAATTGTTGGCCGGAACAGTAATGGTCTGAACCACCACCACCGCAATACCAAGCTGCATTGCCGTTTGAACCTTCTTTGAGATCGCAATGAAGCTGCACATCCCAAGGAAGAATGCGAGCGCCATGTTCTCAACAAACACGGCCCGCACAAATAGACTCAACATCTGTTCCATTTACGAAGCCTCCTGCGCACGTGTCTGTGGCGCCATCTTGAAATCCGCCTTCTCGACCTGGCCTTTCTTCCACGAGCGCAGCGCCCAGATGAAAAGTCCAATCAGGAAGAACGCACTCGGGGGCAGCAGCAACAGGCCATTTGGTTGGTACCAGCCGCCATTGTTGATGGTCGGCAAGATTTCAAACCCTAGCAGTTTGCCGGCTCCGAACAGTTCACGCACCGTGCCCACCGCAATCAGAACGACGCTGTAGCCAAGGCCATTACCCAAACCATCCAACAGGCTCGGCAATGGCGGATTTTTCATCGCGAAGGCTTCAGCCCGACCCATGACGATACAGTTGGTGATGATCAAACCCACGAACACCGAGAGCTGCTTGGCAACATCATAGGCAACCGCCTGCAGAATCTGGTCTACCACGATCACCAGCGACGCGATCACGGTCATCTGCACGATGATACGAATACTGCTCGGGATTTGGTTACGGATCAGCGAGATCACCACGTTGGAGCTGGCCACAACCGAGGTCAGCGCCAGTGACATCACCAGTGCGGTCTGCAGGCTGGACGTTACCGCCAACGCCGAGCAGATACCCAGGATCTGAAGCGCGATCGGATTATTGTTAAAAACCGGATCTATCAGAATGTCTTTGGTCTTGGTGCTCATCAGGCCTGACCTCCACGAATTTTACTCAAATACGGACCGTAACCGTTTTCACCCAACCAGAAGTGCAGCATGTTGGTAACGCCGTTGCTGGTCAGGGTTGCGCCGGACAGCGCATCAACCATGTATTTGGCGTCCGGGCTGTTGGGCTCTACGCCGCCTTTTTTCAGGCCGGCCGCAACATTGCCATTCTCGTCATACACTTTCTTGCCAGGCCACATCGCTTTCCATTTCGGATTGTCGACTTCGCCACCAAGGCCGGGGGTTTCTTTTTGATCGTAATACGCGAGCCCGGCAACGGTGTTGCCATCGCCCTCGAGAACCAGATAACCGTAGAGCGTACTCCACAAACCATACCCGCGGATCGGCAAGACGATGCGTTCAATCGTGCCGTTTTCTTCGAGAATATAGACCTGTGACAGATGTTCACGACGACCGATGCTTGCGATATCGGTTTCCTTGTCAAGGTTGACCGACATCTGCGGATCGCGCGCCGCTTTGATCTGCTCGTAGCTTGAAGCGGCTACACCGTAGTCGGAACCGTCGGTGTACTCACCACTGTTCAGATCCACAAGTTTGACATCGAAGCGCGCAAACTCGGCCTCGATTTCGGACTTTGACATCGGGCCAGACGTCAATCCGGCTGCCGCCAGAATGTTCATCTGACGATCGAGGGTTTTGTTGCTCTGCTGCGCAGGTTTTAACGAGACCGCGGCACCCGCCACGATCACCGAGCACACGATACAAAGAACAAACGCAACAATCAGGGTGTGTTGGGTCGTTTCCTTAGGCTGCGACATGGCGTGCCATCCTCCGCTTGATATTGGCCTGCATAACGAAGTTATCGATCAATGGGGCAAAAATGTTTGAGAACAGGATTGCGAGCATCATGCCTTCCGGATAAGCCGGGTTGACCACACGAATCAGCATCACCATCACGCCAATCAAGGCGCCGAAGACCAGTTTGCCGGTGTTGGTCATGGCAGAGGACACCGGGTCGGTTGCCATAAACACGGTACCAAACGCCCAACCACCCATCACGTAGTGCCAGTAAAACGGAACGTTAAAAAACGGGTTGGTATCGGAGCCAATGGTGTTATAGAGCAAACCCATTGCGGTGGTGCCGGCAAAAACGCCCAGCATGATTCGCCACGACGCAATACCGGTCCAGAGCAGCACGGCAGCGCCCATCAGAATGGCAAGGGTAGACACCTCGCCCATAGAGCCCTGCATATTACCCATGAACGCTTGCATCCACGTCATCTGCTGGCTGATGGCCTCAATCCCGCCGTTTGCGGCAACCGACAGCATCGTCGCGCCGGAGTAGCCGTCGACGGCTGTCCACACCGTATCGCCCGACATCGATGCCGGATAGGCAAAGAACAGGAATGCGCGACCAACCAAGGCAGGGTTGAGGAAGTTCTTGCCGGTCCCGCCAAACACTTCTTTACCGATGACCACGCCGAAGCTGATACCAAGCGCCACCATCCACAGCGGAATGCCCGGTGGGCAGATCAGCGCAAACAGAATCGAGGTAACAAAAAAGCCTTCGTTCACCTCATGGCCGCGCACGCTGGCAAAAATAATTTCCCAGGTGATACCGACCGCGAAGGTAACGATATAAACGGGCAAGAAGTAAACCGCACCATGCCAGAAGCAGTCCCAGATGCTATTGGCATCGTATCCTGCAAACAGTCCGATGAGCATACCATGCCAATCGGTTTTGGCTGCGATGCCCATCGCCTCCATGGCGGTGTTGGCTTGATAACCGATGTTGTACATGCCGTAGAACATCGCCGGGAAGACCGCGAGCCATACGGTGATCATCACCCGTTTCAGATCGATACCATCGCGCACATGCGCACCGGCTTTGGTGACTGACGACGGTGAATAAAACAGCGTATCGATTGCTTCATACAAGGGGTACAGCTTTTCGAACTTGCCGCCCTTGTGAAAGTTCGGCTCGATGCTGTCAAAAAACGAACGTAATGACATTGATTAGGCCTCCAACTCGATACGGGTGAGATTTTCTCGCAGGATCGGACCGTACTCATATTTGCCGGGGCAAACATAGGTACACAATGCCAGATCCTCTTCGTCCAATTCCAATGCGCCAAGCTTGATCGCCATGTCGGTATCCCCCACGACGAGGTACTTGAGCAGCGGCGTGGCCAGAATATCCAGCGGCATGACTTTCTCGTAAGCACCGATCGGCACAATCGCGCGTTCGCTACCATTGGTCGAGGTCGTCATCGCAAACTTTTTACCGGACATCAGCTTGGACAAGTAGATGCGCATCAGTGAATGGCGGTTTGCACCCGATGAGAGCCAGCCCATGAACACGCGCTCTCTGCCTTCAGGCAACACCGACACCTGCTGGTGATAGCGCCCAAGATAGGCCGTGTTGGAATTTGTCGCTCGACCCGCGAGCACGTCACCACTGATGACGCGATTTTCGCCGACCGCGCACTGACCTGCTGTGAGCTCATCAAGGCTCGCGCCCAGCGTTGAGCGCACCAGACGCGGTGCATCAACCGCCGGTCCGGTCAGCGCGACCACGCGCGAAGTATCCAGCTTGCCGGTCGTAAATAACTTGCCGATCGCAACAACATCCTGACAGTTGATGGTCCAGACCGATTTGCGCTCGTTTACCGGGTCAAGGAAATGAATATGCGTTCCTGCCAATCCCGACGGGTGTGGGCCACTGAACTCTTCGTGCCGGACATTGGCGATACTCGGACGCGGCGTCGCCGAGCCCGCGCGGCTGACCGCAAACACCGTTGGTGCCAGACGTGTGAGCACGTGAAGGCCGTTCTCGTAGTCAGCCTCGGCACCCTTGAGCACAACCGCCGGATCCGGAGCTCCCGGGCCGTTATCGATTGCAGATACAAAAATGGAGCTTGGCATCGCGTCCAGCGCAGGCACGCGGCTATAGGGGCGTGACCGAAACGCTGTCCAGAGACCGCTTGTACGCAGCAATTCAACCGCCGTCGCGCGATCAAGTCGGTCCAGATCACCAGCGGCGACGTTATCAAAGGTCACCTCTTCATCACCGTCGACATCAATAACGACCGACTGCAGTACGCGCTTGGCGCCCCGATTGATGGCCGACACTGTTCCGGCAGCCGGCGCTGTGAAGAGGACGCCTTCATTTTTTCGATCAGTAAACAGGACCTGGCCCTTGGCGACACGATCACCGACCTGAACCGACATACTCGGTTTCATTCCGTGATAATCAGGACCAACCAAACCAACACTTCGCACCTTCGGAGCGTCCTGGATTTCCTGCTTGGGCTCACCGCTGATCGGCAGATCAAGGCCACGACGAATTGAGATCATATAGATTCCGCCAGCACACAAGTTTTACGGACAAACAACGGCTCTCTCGCGCGTTGGGCGCGCAGGGGCTATTGCTCGGAAATGTCAGATGTCTCCTGTTGCGGTTCAGAATCAAAACCGTCGGAGAAGCACCTGCAAACGGCGCAAGATTATACCGACATAGCAGCCGGTTTTCTACGGTGAGCCTCTATAGAGTTGCTTGGAATATAGAGGTTACTTTTGTGTATAAGCGGGGATAGACAGCCGCGCCAGTTTTGACCGGCGCAGCTGCAAAACGGGCCAAAACGCCTTTAAACAGCGGTTTTTGGCTCCCATTTACGCTCCACACGTGGCGGATGGATTTTGTAGTCCACACCCGCCACTTGCTCAAGCACGCGATAAACCTGACAGGCATAGCCAAATTCGTTGTCGTACCAGAGGTAGAGAATGGCACTATTGCCACTCACGATTGTCGATTGGGCATCGTGAATACACGCGGCTCGCGAACCCACGAAGTCACTGGATACAACCTCCGGTGAGGAGGTGTAATCAATCTGGCTGCTCAGGCTTGAATGCAGTGAGGCCCAACGCATGAATTCGTTGATCTCGTCGACATTCGACTCGCGCTTGAGCGTCAAGTGCAGGATCGCCATCGAGACATCCGGGATCGGTACGCGGATCGCGTTACCGGTCAGCTTGCCCGCCATCTCTGGTAGCACCTTGGCGACCGCCTTGGCGGCGCCGGTTTCGGTCAACACCATATTGAGCGGCGCGCCGCGCCCGCGTCGGTCACCCTTGTGGAAATTGTCGATGAGGTTCTGGTCGTTGGTGTAAGCATGTACGGTCTCTACATGGCCACTGATGATACCGAACTGGTCATTGATGGCCTTGAGCGCCGGCACAATCGCGTTGGTGGTGCACGATGCCGCAGTCACAATGGTGTCATCTGCGGTGATCTCAGCGTGATTGACCCCATACACGATATTCTTGAGTGCGCCTTTGCCGGGCGCCGTCAGGATCACCTTGGAGGCGCCGCGCGCCTGCAGATGACGCGACAGCCCGGCCTCGTCACGCCATTTACCGGTGTTATCAATAATGATCGCGTCATTGATTCCGTAAGCGGTGTAATCAATCTCTTCCGGACTGTTCGCGTGAATGACTTTGACTTCATTGCCGTTGGCAATAAAGGAGCCACGCTCCACATCGACACGTATCGTGCCTTTGAAAGAGCCGTGGATAGAGTCGCGGCGCAGCAGCGCGGCGCGCTTGACCAGATCGTTGTCAGCACCCGGGCGCACAACAACCGCGCGCAAGCGCAGCACGTCGCCACCGCCGGCCTTCTCGATCAACAGACGTGCCATCAACCGGCCGATGCGACCAAAGCCATACAACACAACATCACGCGGCTTGTCGATCGGTTTGGCCGTGCTGCCAATCAAACCCGCCAGTTCCTGTTCGAGGAACTCCTTCGGACTTTGGCCCTTGGCTCTGGCGCCAGATTCCTCGTAATTGACCGTGAGACGACCGATATCGACGTGTCCGGTTCCCAGATCCAACTCGGACAACGCTTCGATGAGCGGCCAGGTTTCAAACTCCGACAGTTCGTTCATTTCGACCTGACGAACGAAGCGGTGGATCTTCATAATGTCCAGAACGGACTGAGAGACCAGTGAACGCCCGTACACGTACGTCTTGAGATTGCGCTCCCGGTAGAGCTTACCCACAACCGGAATCATGGCTTCGGCAAGCGCCTCACGCTGTTTCCAGTCCGCAAAATAGTCGGCCGGTCTCGGCCTGTTCTGGTTCTCGCTCATCAATTCGATCCTCTCGCTGGATATTGGGTGGCTTCTCGCCTGTACGTTGGAGCCGTTTTTGGTCGTGTCGTTGTTATCCCGCCATTATCAGAACGCGGTGCAAACATGGCAACCTCAAGAATTAACTGACAGCGCTGTCAGACCGCAAACACGGTAGTCTCTGGCCCACTGGTAGAGCTCCCGACCGGTTTTTCAGCGCGCAACGCTGTGTAAACCATGGCGACGGTCGCAGCCAACAGATGCTTCGGTTAGAATCGCGCCCCCCGCAACGCAGCGAACCTGAGTACCAATGACAGAGCGCGTATCCGCACCGCCCCAGCCCACCAGCAAAGACCGACTCCGCTGGGCCAGTCTTCAACCCGGTGCAACCGCAATGGCCATCGCCAAACTGGTGGATGGTCGCGACGACCCCATTGTTCTGGTCACTGCGGACACCGCCGAGGCCGAACGTCTGGAAGACGCTATTGTGTTCTTCATCGGCGCGGCGCAGGCAAACACGGTCTTGCGAATCCCGGACTGGGAAACGCTGCCTTACGATCGCTTCTCACCCCACCAGGATCTGATATCAGACAGGCTGTTGGCTCTGAATCAACTTGCGCAGGGGCTGGTCAGCGTTCTGATCGTCCCGGCGGCGACCCTGATGCAACGACTGGCGCCACGCGCCTACGTTGGCGCAAGTGTGCTGGCCCTTGCCCGAGGCCAGCAGCTCGACACCGAAAAACTGCGCGCAGATCTCAGCGTCGCTGGCTATCGCAATGTCGATACCGTGTACGAGCATGGCGAGTTTGCGATACGCGGCGCGATCATTGACCTGTTCCCGATGGGTAGCGACGAGCCGGTGCGTATCGAGATGTTCGATGATGAAATCGATACGCTCCGCACCTTTGATCCGGAATCACAACGCACGCTCGATCAGCTGCAGGAGCTGCGCATACTGCCGGGTCGCGAATTCCCGTTTCATGACAGCGCGATCGGCGATTTCCGACGTCGTTGGCACTCACGCTTCACCAATGATCACCGTCAGTGCCCCGATTATCAGGACATTATTGAGGGTATCGCTCCGGGCGGCATCGAGTACTACCTGCCGCTCTTTTATGACGAACTCGCGACGATCTTCGACTACCTGCCGGACTCCAGCCTGTTCATGGTCGGTGATCAGTTACGCGATCATCTTTTTGCGGTTTGGAAGGCGCTGAATGAGCGCTACGACAGCCTAAATGGGGATATTACCCGTCCCATTCTCAAGCCCATCGAAATCTACCTGAGCCCGGATGATGCGCTCGGCGGGATTGCGCGCTATAGCCGCGTAACCCTGAGCGAAACCAAGCTGGACGACGCCAGCGATGTGCGTAATTTTGATTCAGGACCACTCCCCGACCTCAGTGCCGATTCGCGCCTCAGTGACCCGCTGACGCGGCTGCGCGCGTTTTGCACCGATGCGAGCCATCGCGTGCTGCTCAGCGCTGAATCTGCCGGTCGACGTGAAATGCTCTCGGACCTACTCAACCGCGGGGGTCTTCGTGCCGATGCGATCGAGAACTGGGAAGACTTCATCACCGGCGACAGTCGCATCGGTCTGACCATTGGCCCGCTTCAGGACGGCTTTTACCTCGACAGTGACGGCATCGCAATCGTCCCCGAAACCGCGCTCTTTGGGCGTCGTGTTATGCAGCGGCGGCGTCGTTCGCGCGCCGCGGAATCGCCCGAATCCGTCATTCGTGACTTGTCCGAGCTAACGCCGGGCGCAGCGGTCGTGCATGCCGAGCACGGCGTAGGACGCTACCTTGGGCTGGAGATCATCGAAATCGATGGCGACCGCGCGGAATTTGTCTGCATCGCCTACGCGAGCGATGCCAAACTCTATGTGCCGGTGGCGGCCCTTGATCTGGTCAGCCGCTATACCGGAATCGATAGCGACCATGCACCGCTGCACCGACTCGGAAACGAGCAGTGGCAGAAAACCCGCCGCAAAGCCGCCGAAAAGATCCGCGACGTTGCCGCCGAGCTGCTGGAGACCTACGCCAAACGCGAAGCGCGGCCGGGGGATGCGTTCGAACATCCGGGCGCCGCGTACGATGCCTTCGCCGCCACCTTCCCGTTCGAGGAAACCGCCGATCAGCAGAATGCCATTGAGGCCGTGATTGATGATATGTGCGCGCCGCGATCAATGGATCGGCTGGTATGCGGTGACGTTGGCTTCGGCAAGACCGAGGTAGCCATGCGCGCGGCGTTTATTGCGGTGCACAACGGCCGTCAGGTTGCTGTGCTGGTGCCAACCACGCTACTCGCCCAGCAGCACTTCGAAACCTTCAGTGACCGTTTCGCTGATTTGGCGGTTACCGTGGAGTCAGTGTCGCGTTTTAAGTCAGCCGCAGAACAAAAAGCAACGCTGGCGCGCGTGGCCGAGGGCAAAGTCGACATTCTGATCGGCACGCACAGTCTGCTGCAGTCATCGGTAAAATATAAAGATCTTGGCCTGCTGATCATTGATGAAGAACACCGCTTCGGTGTGCGTCAAAAAGAGCAACTCAAAGCCATGCGCACAACCGTCGACATCCTGACCTTGACCGCAACACCGATTCCGAGAACGCTGAATATGGCCGTCAGCGGGCTGCGCGACTTGTCGATCATCAGCACGCCTCCGGCACGGCGTTTGTCGGTAAAAACCTTTGTGCAAAGCTATGACAATGCCGTCATTCGCGATGCACTGTCGCGTGAGCTGCGCCGTGGCGGACAGGTGTTTTTTCTTCATAACGACATCAAATCAATCGAGAAACGTGCCAGCGAACTCGGCGAGATGCTTCCGGAATGCAGGGTGGTCGTAGCCCATGGGCAAATGCGCGAGAGCGAACTCGAACGCGTGATGAGCGACTTTTATCACAAGCGCTTCAATGTGCTGGTCTGCACCACGATCATTGAAACGGGGATCGACATTCCCAGCGCCAACACCATTATTATCGAGCGCGCCGACAAGTTCGGGCTTGCGCAGCTGCATCAGTTGCGCGGTCGCGTCGGGCGATCTCACCATCAGGCCTACGCATTCCTGCTGACGCCGGACGAGCGCTCGATGACAACCGATGCGCACAAACGCCTCGATGCAATTGCGGGTACGGATTCTCTTGGCGCCGGCTTTCTGCTCGCCACCCATGACCTCGAAATACGCGGTGCCGGTGAATTATTGGGCGAGGAGCAAAGCGGCCAGATTCAATCGATCGGTTACTCGTTGTACATGGAGCTGCTCGACAAGGCGGTGCGTGCAATGCGAGCGGGACGCGTACCGGATATCGACAGCGCCTTCAGCACAGCGATCGAGATCAACCTGCGCATCCCGGCGCTGATTCCGGATGACTATCTGCCCGATGTGCACAACCGCTTGATCATGTATAAGCGTATTGCATCGGCGGACAATGAAGACCGCCTGCATGCGCTCGAGGTCGAGATGATTGACCGCTTCGGCTTGCTGCCGATTCAAGTCAAAAGCCTGTTCCGGGTTGCACGGCTGCGCGTTGCGGCAACCGCGTTGGGGGTTGTTAAGATCGAGGCCTCGACCGGTGGTGGCGTCGTCGAATTCGGCGCAAAAACAGCTGTTGATCCGTTGGTGATCGTTACCATGGTCCAGCAGCGTCCGAAAGAGTTCAAACTCGAAGGCGGAACGCGCTTGCGCTTTATCCGCGATCTAAGCGAGCATGTTGAGCGAATCGAGTTTGTCGAAACACTGATCGACACGCTCAAACCACGAGGCAAGTCGCCGAATTGAGGTTCACGCTGTATATGCTCCGCAAAGCTCTACTTACCGTTGTTGCTGCTGCTTCGAGCCTGCTGCCGGTGTCGGCGCTTGGCGAGTCGGATGACTGGATTCAAGTCGAAGTGCTGTTGTTCAAGCACCTGGATGAGAACGCAGGCAACGGCGAGAAATGGCCCGAGCATCCCACGCTGACATATCCGCAGCCGCTGCGGCGGCTGACCGATCCGCAGGCAGCTGAGCGCGAACGCAAGAAAATTGAGGACGCCGCGTGGGCAAAATTGGCGATGTACCCTATTCCTGTTGCCGCCAATTTTGATGACAACAACGGGCTTGAGACGATCCCGGATGACGTTCAGCAAGACACATCCGTTCAAGGCGTGCAAGCAGACGAGCCTGCCGACGAGGACGACACCCCGGACCTCGAGCTGGAAGCCCCATTTGTCGTCTTGGACAGCGCTGATCTTGAGCTCAATGATGCGTTCCAACGTTTGCGTTGGTCCAAAAACTACCAACCGAGCGCATTGATCGGCTGGCGGCAACCCATGCCGGGCCGAAAAAACACCGTGAGCGTTCCCGTCTTCGGTGGAGAACGTAGCGATAATCATGCGGAAATTGAAGGCAGTATCACGATACGCAAGTCAGCGTACATGCATGCCAGCGCCAACCTTTGGCTCAATATTTTCGGGCCGCCGCGGCCCACCGGACCCTACGCGTTTAAACTCGAGAGCGATATTGCCCTCCCCGATTTACCAGAGCCCCTCACGCCAGAAGTGGACGTCGACACGCTGCTGTTGCCTTATAACGCAACCGATCTGGCAACGCGTCTTAACAGTGACGGTTCTTCCCGATGGACGGGGCTTGAAGAAGTCAGCGTAACGGCGTCAAGAATTCCTTATGCTGCTGCGCCAACACAAAGCCTGACACTCGAGGAAGATCGGCGACTCGGCGCCGGTGACGTGCACTACTTTGATCATCCACGCTTTGGTGCCATCTTGAAGGTAACTCCGTTTGACCCGGTGAAAGCCGCGCAAGCGCGACTCGAACAAGAAACCGAGACAGAGGCAGGGGCAGACGCGGAATTAGCGCGACCTGAGACCTAGACCTTCAACCGGGCGACCAACTGCTGCACCTTGATCATGCAGCCAACCGCCTCTTGCATGATCTGCTCCAGGGAAATGGGCTCGGCCGACAGGCCTGCCGCCGGATTCACCACCATGCAAAGACTCGCATAGCGCAAGCCAAGTTCTGCGGCCAATACCGCCTCGGGCATGCCGGTCATACCGACAACATCGCAACCGTCATTGCGCATGC
>Ga0181576_10003541_pt1 | contig 11446 bp, 9 predicted proteins | sample 101ome_22_FD_132464 | JGI IMG/M metagenome (GOLD analysis project Ga0181576, IMG submission 132464) | Coastal salt marsh microbial communities from the Groves Creek Marsh, Skidaway Island, Georgia - 101412BT metaG (megahit assembly) | ecosystem: Environmental > Aquatic > Marine > Intertidal zone...
ACGATGCTACAAACAAAAAACCCCCGCCGGTGGCGAGGGTTTTTTGTTTGGTAGGACCAGGCGGATTGTTTCGAGCGCGCTTGCCTCGCGCGCTCTCACCCCTTCGGGGCGCCGCCGCTTCGCTATGGCGACCAAAATGCTCCTGTGGTCGCATTTTGTCGAACCGCAGTCGTCGGTCTCGTCCAGCACGATGCTACAAACAAAAAACCCCCGCCGGTGGCGAGGGTTTTTTGTTTGGTAGGACCAGGCGGATTCGAACCGCCGACCTCTACCATGTCAAGGTAGCGCTCTAACCAACTGAGCTATGGTCCTGCAAGAGGCGCGAATTATAGGCTGTCGGCGCATGGTGTCAACACTCGATGGCAGACATCGGATAAATAGTGCCACGGCGACTGGGTTTAGCACTCTGCTATTGCGAGCAAACAGTGGCTTTATTTCCAGTACACTCGCGGTTTTTAATCAAGAGCTGGATGCCATGAGCAACAAACCGCCCGGAACAGACCATCCACCCATTTTTGACAAAATGGGTATCAATGTGATCAACGTGGACCCGGAAACGCAGAGTTGTTCGCTCGGTTTTGATGTGGGATTGGAGTTCTGCCACTCGGTTAATGTCATTCAGGGCGGGTTTGTGACCGCGATGATCGATGCGGCGATGGCCCACGCGCTGATACTCAACAACGAAAACATCACCGGCATGCCCTCACTGGAGATTAAGGTCTCGTTTCTTCGCGCAAGTCTGGCCGGACAGGTGACCGCAGTAGGCCGTATCGTCAGAAAGGGTCGCAATATCCTATTTCTTGAGGGCGAACTGCTCGATCCATCTGGTCGCGTGACTGCGACGGCAACCTCAACTGCGACCTACACCACGGGTGGGGGCTAAGCGGTCTCGATCAGGCGGTCGAATCAATGCCAGTTGAGATCAATCAATGGTTCGTCCGCCATCAACAGTGATGGTCTCCCCGGTAACGTAACTCGCGTCATCGCTCAGCAGCCAGATAATAGCCCTGGCTTGTTCATCGGGACTGGAGGCACGCCGCATCGGTATCGTCTCGAGGGTTGCCTGCTCTCCTCCTTGCCGGGTCTGCATCTGACGCGCCATCATCTCGGTACGCGTCGTCCCCGGGCAGGTCGCGTTAATACGTATCCCATCTGCCGCTGTGTCCTGGGCAGCCACTTTGGTCATCCCAATTACGGCATGCTTGGTTGCGCTATACATCGCAAGGTTTTTTACCCCTCGCAATCCGGCGATCGAGGCGACGTTAACGATGGCGCCAGCGCCCTGTGCCTGCATCCAACGAATTTCGTGTTGCATAGCCAGAAAGGTGCCTTTGAGATTGACCGCAATCAATTCATCCACAACCTCGCGCGGCGTGTCGGCGACGTGAAACGCGTCCTGAGTCATCCCGGCGTTATTAACAGCGCCATGTAATTCCAAATACTGCGCATGCAGTCGTTGAAACAGATCATCAATTGACCGCTCATCGGAGATATCCACTGCCTCGAAGGCTACGTCATGCCCTTGATCGCGCAATTGCGCCGACAACAGGATCGCTTTTTCCGGGTCGCGGCAGGTGCCTATCACCCGCGCACCCCGCTCGGCCAGCTGCTGAACACAGGCCAAGCCTATTCCGGTTGAGCCGCCTATCACCAGAACCGTTTTATTATCGAAAGAAATCGCCATGCTTCACCTGCTCGTCGCTTACGCTGTTTCTGACGCCAGCACTGTTACATTAAAGCCGACTCCCCAAGCGCTCCGGGGCTCAAATCAGGCGCTGGCGAACAGCTTCTCCTTGAGGCTGGCCAACTCATCTCGCACCCGCGCGGCCTTCTCAAATTCCAGATTTTTGGCGTGTTCGTACATCTGCTGCTCGAGCCGGGAAATCTCTTTGGTGACCTCAGCAGGTTTCATATCCTCGGCGTGCTTGTACGCAGCGCCCTGCTCCGCCGCCCTGTTCTGCTTGCTCCTGTTGTTCTTGGAAGCGCTGCTATACGCGCCTTCAAGGATATCCGTAATCTCTTTTTTGACGCCAACCGGCACAATACCGTTGGCCTCGTTAAACGCCAGCTGCTTGGTTCGCCTGCGGTCGGTTTCGTCTATTGCTCGCCGCATCGAGCCAGTCATGTTATCGGCATACAGAATAGCTTTGCCGTTAAGGTTACGGGCAGCGCGTCCGATGGTCTGGATCAGGGAGCGTTCGGAACGAAGAAAGCCCTCCTTATCCGCATCGAGTATGGCAACCAACGACACCTCTGGCATATCCAGTCCCTCGCGCAGCAGGTTGATCCCCACCAACACGTCGAATTCTCCAAGTCGCAGATCGCGGATGATCTCCACACGTTCAACCGTGTCTATGTCCGAGTGCAGATATCGCACTCGTACGCCGTGTTCGCTCAGAAACTCGGTGAGATCTTCAGCCATACGCTTGGTGAGCGTTGTGATCAGCACTCGCTCCTGTTGCGCCACTCGCAGCCTGATCTCGGACAACACATCGTCCACTTGTGTCATCGCAGACCGGACTTCGATTTCAGGATCAATCAGGCCGGTTGGACGAACCACCTGTTCTACCACGTTATCGGCATGCTCCTGCTCATACGGACCCGGTGTCGCCGAAACAAAAATAAGCTGGGGAACACGTCGCTCCCACTCTTCAAATCGCAGCGGCCGATTATCCAGGGCAGAGGGCAACCGAAAGCCGTATTCGACCAAAGTTTCCTTGCGCGAGCGATCGCCTTTGTACATCGCTCCGATTTGCGGGATGGTTACGTGAGACTCGTCGATCACCACCAAAGCATCGGGGGGTATATAGTCGAACAGCGTGGGCGGCGCCTCACCGGTTGCCCGTCCCGACAGATACCGAGAGTAATTTTCGATGCCATTGCAATAACCAAGCTCTCTGATCATCTCGACGTCATAGCGAGTTCGCTGCTCAAGGCGCTGCGCTTCGACCAGTTTATCCACCGAGCGCAAGTACTCGAGTCGCTCTTTAAGCTCCTCTTCGATGAGCTCTACTGCGTCCAGCAGTTTTTCGCGCGGCGTGACGTAGTGTGTTTTTGGGTAGATGGTAATGCGCGGTAATGATCGGAACACTTCACCCGTGAGTGGATCAAAAATGGAGATTTGCTCGACCTCGTCGTCAAACAATTCAATCCGTACGCCCTCATCCTCAGAGTCAGCCGGGAACACGTCGATGACGTCACCACGAACCCGATAGGTTCCCCGATGAAAATCCATATCGTTACGCTGGTATTGAAGCTCGGCTAAGCGGCGCAGCAACTGCCTCTGATCAATCTGCTCGCCACGATCAACGTGCAGCACCATCTTTAAATATGACTCGGGGTCGCCAAGGCCGTAGATCGCAGAGACAGTCGCCACCACAATTGCATCCGGTCGCTCCAGCAGCGCTTTGGTCGCGGACAGACGCATCTGTTCTATGTGCTCGTTTACCGACGCATCTTTCTCGATAAAGGTATCCGATGATGGCACATAGGCTTCGGGCTGATAGTAATCGTAATACGAAACAAAATACTCGACTGCATTGTCCGGAAAGAACTCTTTGAACTCGCCATACAGCTGCGCCGCGAGGGTCTTGTTGGGGGCCATCACAATCGTCGGCCGCTGCAAGCGCTCGACGCAATGCGCGACGGTAAAAGTCTTCCCGGAACCCGTCACACCGAGCAGGGTTTGCGCCAGCAATCCCGAACGCACGCCGTCAACCAGGCCCTCGATCGCTTTTGGCTGATCGCCAGCGGGCTGAAACTTTGAGCTGACCCTGAACGCTTTATTCATCGAAACCAATCTGCTTGCTAAAAGATAAGAATGCTATTCTACCGCGTCATTCACATAGCGGACCGCCGAAATCACATGCAGTTCAAATTAATGATTCGCCCACGGATCAGCGAAACAGACTTAATGGGACATATCAATAACGTGACCCCCGCGATTTGGATGGAGGAAGGCAGGACCTATTTCTTCAGGGAATGCGTTGGGAACCGAGCTGAACTTCCAAGCCTTATGATCCGGCATGTCGATATCGATTATCGCGATCAGATGTTTATCGATGATCAGGTAGAAATAAGCACCGGGGTAGCAAGATTTGGCAATACGTCCATGCAGCTGTACCAGGAAATCCGACAAACCGGCCGGTTGTGTGTCGTCGGCCGCAGCACGCTGGTGTTCGTCGACGCTGTTGAGTACAAGCCCTGTGCGATCCCAACGCATATTCGCGATGCACTGTCGCCATACTCGGTCGATCCAAGCGACGGCTAGATATGGAACTTTTACAGCTTTAGACGGGGTTGACCGCTTTGAGGTCAATCATTAGTATTTGCGGCCTCTGACGAGAGCAGTTTTTTCCGCCTTAGCTCAGTTGGTAGAGCAATTGACTGTTAATCAATGGGTCGCTGGTTCGAGCCCAGCAGGCGGAGCCAAATCAGGAGAAAGCCTCGTAGTTCTTTGAATTACGGGGCTTTTTTCATTCTGGGTACACAATAATTGCTGATAGATGCCCACGAAACGGTAGTACGTAGTGCATTGGACTTCTGAGGAGGCTCTGCATGAATACTTCAGAAAATGTCCGCTGGAAGCAACGCTTCAGCAACTATCGGAAAGCGTACTCGCAGCTCAAGCAAGCCTTGACTGATTACGATGACAGTGCCCCCGACATCATCAAGGAGGGCATCCTCCAGCGGTTTGAATTTACCCACGAATTAGCCTGGAACACCCTCAAAAACTATCTCGAATATGAGGGCCATCAGAACATTGCCGGCTTAAGATCAGCAACGAAATTGGCGTTCAATCTGGGCATCATATCCAACGGTCAGACTTGGATGGATATGATCGAAAGTCGTTACCGCACCGTTCACGCCTACGACGAAAAACTGCTGGAGCAGGAGTATCAAAAAGTACGGAACCGATACGCGGCCTGCTTTGAGCAATTTCTCGATGAAATGAGCCATCGACTTTGATCTACGGACTGGACAGCAGCACCCTGAAAAAGATTATCTCGGTTGTATCCGGGTTCCCTGAAATTGAACAGGCCATCCTCTACGGCTCAAGAGCTATGGGAACAGAGCGCGAAGGTTCCGATATTGATCTGTGCATCAAAGGTCGTGCATCGGCCGAATTGAATCTTGGACAGCTACTGTCAGAACTGGAAGACTTGAATCTTCCATATTTCTTTGACATATCCGACTACCATCAACTCAACAACACCGACCTGCTAGCCCATATAGATGGCTTCGGGAAGGTCGTATACCAGAGTAACGTTCAAGCGCATCAAATGTGACTCATTGACTATCCGACAATGGGTCGAGTTAGAAATCATGAATTGATCAACAGGCAGAATCCGCTGGTCATGGACTGCTTCACGCGGGAATTGCTTGGGTGGCGACTCAGCCCCACCGGCAATGCCAAAGCTGCGGAGGCGGCACTGGAAGAAGCCCTGATTAGTCGCTATGGCATCCTAGGTCGAGCCCTGGACGACCTGACTATCCGGTCTGACAATGGCTTGGTCTTCACCAGTCGGCGATACACGCGAACCGTGTACCGCTATGGACTCAAACAGGAGTTCATCCGACCACACACGCCACAGCAAAACGGCATGGTGGAGCGGTTGATCCGATCAGTGAAGGAGCAGTGCCTGTGGCTCCATAACTTTGCTTCCCTCGACGAGGCTAGACAGGCATTGGGGGCGTGGTTCCGTTACTACAACGAGCAGCGTCCCCACCAGGCTCTGGGCATGAAAACGCCCCGGGAAACTTACAAATTAGCGGCGTGAGTGTGCAGTTTTAGCTGGGTCATTACATCTTCTGAGTCAGCAAACTCCTGGGCTACTGAATAGAAATCGTCGGCAATTTCCATAAATGCATCAACCATGTCAGGATCAAAGTGTTGCCCCTTGCCTTCTAGGATTATGGCCACGGCTTTCTCGTGGGGAAACGGCGGCTTGTAGACACGACGACTAATAAGCGCATCATAAACATCAGCCACAGCCATCAACCGCGCAGAGACGGGAATATCATCACCGGCCAATCCTTCAGGATAACCTGAGCCGTCCCACTTTTCCTGATGTGAATAAGCAATCTCCTGTGCAAACAAAAGAAAATTATCTGCAGTTGAGATACTTCCTTCTGCCGCAAAAATGGCATCCCGACCGTAAATCGTATGCTTCTTCATTTCATCAAACTCTTCCTCCGTTAGCTTTCCTGGCTTGAGAAGAATATGATCAGGAACACCTACTTTACCGATATCATGTAACGGTGCTGACTTATAAATTGAGGTAATATTCTCTGGCGTAAGCACATGACTGAATCGAGGATTATCTTTCAATTTATTTGCCAGTAACTTCACATAACGTTGAGTGCGACGAATATGATTACCTGTTTCAGGATCCCTTGTTTCAGCCAAGGAGCCCATAGCCACCATTGCAACATCCTGTAATTCTTCCATCTGCTTTGTGCGTTCAATCACCCTCTGTTCGAGGATTTCATTCTGTTTTTTTAAATAATCTCTGGCCTGCTTTAGTTCTAGATGGTTTTTGACACGCTCTTTTAGAATCGACGGACTTATTGGCTTAGTGATGTAGTCGACAGCACCCAATTCAAGTCCCTTGGTTTCATCTTTCACATCAACCTTAGCAGTCAAAAATATTATTGGGATATCACGTGTTGCTTCATCAGCTTTAAGTCGTCGACACACTTCATACCCATCCATCTCAGGCATCATTACATCAAGTAGAATAAGGTCTGGCTTCTTCTTCTCAATAATTTTCAGTGCCATCTTTCCATTAACAGCAGCCTGTATAAAATAACTATCGGCTAAAACTCCTTTCACCACATCAATATTGGTTGGCGTATCATCTACTGCAAGTATTGTGTGTTGGGATGTATTCAGATTCATTGGATTAACCTTTAGGTTTTGCTGAATCATTTCTATAGGTGAAATGTATTACTGTTCGTCTGTATAACATTTGATTATTTGTTCTATAAGCGACGTGGCAGCCTCAAAATCATAATTCCCAAGATGTATTTGCAACTGCTCAAGATCGTTTGTAAGATTTGACTTGCCTATTCCCCTCAACAATTGTTCAACAGCTTCATCAACCGTGGAATCAAAATTCTCAATACGATCTGCGATTGCTTTAAGCTCCACAACAACATCAATCTTTGACTTATCATTACCATCAGATAAAGCATCAACCTCAATGTTGTTCTGCAAAGTAATCATTATGGCACTTAAGGTCTTATCAAGTGCCTGTTTTACACTTGATATCAGTTCATCGGAAGGCTTTCCATTACCCTTCAAAAGTACCGCCTCCAACTCTCCTGCAACGTCTTGAAGGGCAGTGGCTCCAATATTTCCAGCTAGTCCTTTCAAAGTATGGGCAGCCCGCACCGCTATTTCTTGCTCCCCTTCCTTTAGACTCTTTGCAATTCGATCCATAGCATCCGACTCAGTTTCTACCACCTTAGCCAGCGTTTTAAGGTACGCCCTGCCACTGCCACCCAACCGTTTTATTGCATTCTCAATATCGAAGCCAGGCAAATCAAATAACGGGGCATTTACCTCTTTATCAAATTCTGACTGGCGGTGCAGAAGCGCTAGTGGAACCTCTCGATCCCCAGGTTCAATCCAGCGGACTAAGGCGCTATATAATTCATCGGGATTAACTGGTTTTGAAACGTGATCATTCATCCCTGCGCTCAGGCATAGTTCACGATCATTAGCCATAGCATTAGCGGTCATGGCAATAATGGGAAGCGCAATATAAGCTGGATTCTTGCGGATTTCCCGAGTCGCCGTGTAACCATCCATGACGGGCATCTGTATATCCATAAGTACGGCATCGAATGGCTCTTCAGCAATCATTTTAACCGCTTTCAGGCCATTATCAGCGATACTTACCACGATCTGGGCATGCTCCAGTAATTCTTTGCCAACCTGTTGATTAACGACGTTATCCTCCACCAATAGGACACGAGCGCCTTTAATGGACGCCACTTGTTCAAGATTCAGTTCTCTTGAATTTTTGTTTGGCAGTGCTATTTCGAATCCCATCGCCATCATGGCAGAATCCAGCAAGACCGAGCTTGAAACCGGCTTACTTAAAATACCCTCGATCTTTAATTCACCCATCTGGCGCTTGATAATATCTGGGTCGTAGGCAGTGACGATTAATACCTTGGGTGGATGTTTTAGATTCAAGTTATTCTTAATCTGACGACTGACTTCAATGCCATCCATGCCAGGCATCTTCCAATCTGTATACACTAATTTGTATGGCGTACCGACTTGATCTGCAAGACGCACCTTCTCGAGTGCTTCTTTACCCGTAGCAACTGCCTCGACCCGAAAGGAAAGGCTCTCGGCCAGATGCTGAATAATCTCCCTTGCAGCTGAACTGTCATCTACCACCAATACGGGAAGATTACGCAGGTCCGGCGTTGGCAATTTTGCTACCGGCGCGATCTCATCGGCCAAGCCGAAAGTAGCGGTAAAGACAAAGGTACTACCTTCCCCATAGGTACTCTCAACACTAATCTCTCCGCCCATCATCTCTGTCAGTGACTTGGAGATAGCCAAACCTAGTCCAGTACCACCATATTGACGGGTTACAGAGGTATCTGCTTGACTAAATGATTGGAACAATTTGTCTATTTGCTCTTCAGTCATACCGATGCCAGAATCAATGACAGAGAACTTCAGAGTAAACTGATCTTCAGAAGCCATCACTGGCTCTGCACGAATAATAATCTCTCCTTCCTCTGTAAATTTAATTGCGTTGTTAGCAAGATTGAGCAGAATCTGGCCTAGACGCAGTGAATCGCCAACCAATCCGTTGGGGACGTTGGCTTGAATATCGACCAGTAATTCTAGCTCTTTTTCTTGTGCCTTTACGCTAATTAAGTGAGTCAATTGATCCAGCGTGTCATCCAGACGGAATGGGATTGCTTCTATCTCCAACTTGCCTGCTTCTATCTTTGAGAAGTCGAGGATATCGTTAATAATATTCAGTAGGTTGTCAGACGCATTATGAATTTTACTGATGTAATCATGCTGCCGAGGCGTCAAATGAGTCTGTAGTGCCAGATAACTCATACCGATGATGGCGTTCATCGGGGTGCGGATTTCATGGCTCATGTTGGCCAAAAAATCTGACTTGGCACGGGTTGCGGCTTCTGCTTCCTCCTTCGCCTTCTGTAAAGATTCTTCCGACTTTTTACGGTTGGTTATATCGCTAAACAAGACAACAGCACCGGATAGTTCACCCCCTTTGAAGATTGGCACGCTAGAGTACTGAGCATGGAAGCTTGAACCGTCTTTGCGCCAAAGCATTTCATCATCAATCCTGTGATGGGTTCCTTCAATCGATGACTTGTGCATTGGACAATCATCGATAGGATATTCACTCCCATCTGCCTTGGTGTGGTGTATGATTGGATGAAGATTCTGTCCTAGAAGCTCATCATCTTTATACCCTAACAGTCTGGCAGCTTCGGGATTAATGAAGTTGACCAATCCATCTGTTCCAAAACCGAATATTCCTTCGCCTACCGACTCTAACAACAACCGGCTGCGCTCTTCAGCAACATCAGCCTTTCGTTTTTCTTCTAATAATAAGAACTCATAGCTTTTTCTATCAGATACGTCATGAATAGTGCCGTATGACTTGAGAGGTAAACCAGTTTGCTCATCGAATTGAGTCCAGCATCTTTCTTCTACAAATTTGACATGGCCATTTTTCACTATTATTCGGTGTTCGATTTTATAATCGGTTTTTTCTTTAAGTGATTGTTGATAAGCATCATTGACCATATCAACATCATCAGGGTGAATCGCATCAAGAAACAATTTATAGGATGGGATGGTGCTTTCTTTATCAAGTCCGAGAATATTATAAACCTCATCAGACCAGTCTAGCTTTTCTCTATTAAATTCATAAGACCAGCTGCCGACATGCACAATGCGTTGAGCATCGTTCAGCTGGTTTTTACTTTCAGTTAAGTACGCATTGATTTTTTCAGCTTCTTTTTTTGAATGAGTTAGAACGATAATCAGCCAAAATAGTATTGTGTTAATGATAAGACCTGCCACTAATATAACAATTGGCTCATTATGCTCGGCTTGTTCTCTGAACAGAATATTCGATGACATTTCAAATCGCCACTTCCGTCCATATATATTCAATTCTTTTATAGATTTATATAATGGGTCAGAGTCAAACAGGTCTTCATTATCTTTAAAAAGCGTTTCAGATTCGTCTGATATATTAAGGGTGATTTGTCGATTACTTTGAGACAAAACACCTTCCATGATTTTGCTCATGATTAATGGCGCATAAATGACTCCGACAATTAATTCTCTTCGCTTTTCTAGTGTATTGGGGATGCCACCACCCTTGTAAAATGGAATATAGAATAAAAAGCCGGGTGTTTTCTTGGCGTCTTGAACCAAAGCTATTGGTGCGGTTAATTGTGCTTTGCCGCTATCTCTCGCTTTTAATATTGATCTGTAACGGTTCTCCTCAAAGGCCATATCTAAGCCAACTGCATTAGCGTTTAAATTGACAGGTTCAATATGAGTTACTGGCCAATATTCTGACTTTGAATGTTGGGGGTGCATATGCCAACCGGGACGATCAACTTTCTGTTTCTTTGTGAATGTTTCTTTATCTGATTCGCTTACGTAATATATCACCCCAATCCCATTGATACCGGGAAAGGATTTGTCGATGTTTAAGCTGTTAGCAAATTTAAGCCATTTTTTATACGGAATTTTCCCATTTAAAAATTCAGCAAAAGCAACGCCGCTGTTTAAAGCATTTTGATAAAGCTGCATACGCTCTTGGACATATTCGATCAAAAGGGATGCGTTTCGTTCATACCGAATTGAATTTTTTTGCTGGACTTGAATCGCAGTAAAATACCAAGCACCAACCGTAAGTCCTAATGAGGCCAATACAATTAGCCAATGAAACCACTTCAGAGAACTTAGCTTCGAAAAGTTTAAAAAAGGCATAAAAAGTCTTTTACTATTAGACCGCATATTTTATCAATTCATTAAGGATACTCTGAATAAGTCCCGCCAATGGGGACAAATCGGTTAATCTTGTTGTCTGTCATTTTGAATTCTCTCTGATGGATGATCAACTTGTAATCCCCCCTTTCTCCGAAACAGTTACTCGTAGAATTTAGGCTGCTTGCAGCAGTCGTCTTGGGGGTACACCTCCGATTGCTGTGTTTGGTCTTTCGTTGTTATATGTCCAAAGCCACGCTGTTGCCAAGGACTGAGCATGCTCTACCGATTCAAACAGATGCATGTCCAGCCACTCATGCCGCACTGTACGATTGAATCGTTCAATGTAGGCATTCTGGGTGGGCTTGCCAGGCTGAATATAGAGCAACGTAATTTGGTGCTTATTCGTCCAGTCAACCAAACTCTGCG
>Ga0181576_10003542_pt1 | contig 11445 bp, 8 predicted proteins | sample 101ome_22_FD_132464 | JGI IMG/M metagenome (GOLD analysis project Ga0181576, IMG submission 132464) | Coastal salt marsh microbial communities from the Groves Creek Marsh, Skidaway Island, Georgia - 101412BT metaG (megahit assembly) | ecosystem: Environmental > Aquatic > Marine > Intertidal zone...
CTCACCTTTGTTTTTTAGGTGTCCTTTGTTTCTCGCTGCTACTAATCTTCCATCTCTCCATGAAATAGCTAGTGCTTGACCATCAGTTTTCTCTCTTGTGTACTCTAATGTACCTTCGAGTGCTCTGTTTACGATATCTTTTAGTTGGCCAAAGGTTAAATTAATTTCAGTATCGAATGGATGGTTCATATGTCCATACGCACCACCTTCCATTAGGAGTTTTGATTCGTTTATATTCTCTCTTATTGGTTGATACTGATATTCTTGGTTAGAATCTGTATTACTTCTTTGTTTTTTTACCCTTTTTTCGATTCTTTTTAAATCATCTTTGGATGGATAACCCATTCTTACACCACTTTGACCAGTACCAACACCAACTTCCTCTATGGTTGCAAGTTTGGTGTAGTATTTTGGGTCCTCAAATAAGTGGTCTTTCGCGATATCGTATGCTTGGTTCACATCTGAGGTGTGTTCCATCTCAACTTTAACACCTTTTTGTGCCTCTTTCTTTAATTCTTGGAAAGAAACTTCGTGTTTATCAGCAATATCTCTTAAAGTCATACCTTTCGCAAGTTGTTCATTTGTTTCGTTTGGTTTATCAAATGATATGTTTGATTTATTATCAAATTTATCTACTTCCGCATCTCTCAGTTGAGGTAAAAATTTAAATCTTGCTCTTTTTAAAACTCTTTTCTTTTTTCTTAATACATTTTTGTGAACTACCTTTGCTTGTTGGATAGTTAAATCAGATTTTGATTTACCAGGGAATAAATCTTCCATAAATTCTTTGTAAACTTCTAAGTATGCCTTTTTGTAAGCAATCTTTTTTAGTTTATCTATGGATTTTCTTCTCATCATTGTTCTTTTTCTTCTTCTTGCAATTTGAGCTCGTTTACCAGCCATTGCAGCTTTTCTTCTAAGTAAATCAGCCGGTCTTAATTTACCTTTACTTCTTTCATCTATATCTTCATTCAATCCCATTTTTTCTTGCCAAGAATCAAATGCATCATAATCGTATTCTTGTTGTTGTGAATCCCAACCACATGAATGACAAAGATACTTTTCTTTATCATCTTCTTCGATATCCCAAGAGTGATTACATTTTTCACATCTTACTGCAGTTCCTGCAATCTCATTGATTGATTTTGATTTGTTTCTTTGTCTCCATAAATCAACATGAGAGTTACCAACAGGTGCAATTACTGTATATCCATTATCTTCTGCTTCTTTTATTTTTCTATCTAATTCTTGTTGTCTAAAGTTATTATATGCTTCTTGTCCTTTAGAAATTTCGGTTTCATCATATCCATCATCATCTCTAAAGTTTAATTGATATAAATCTTCTTTTTGTGCATCTGTAAGATTATTCCAATCAACTTCACCATCAAATCCTTCTGCTCCACCTTTTTTAGCTTGACTGATTAACCATTCTTTACCTTCATCATCTAAGTAATCATCTGCGTCTAAATCATCTCCCTGTGAAACCATATTTGACCAAATTGATGCATTTGATTTTGATTTACTTCCACCCAAAGATTTTGCAACTGAATCAAATACTGGTGATGAATTATCATATACATTTGCATTTTCATCCCAACTACTCTCTTCTGCATTATCAAAATGATTTAATGTTGCGTTTCTAATTTCATCTTGTTCACCAACAAATTCAATCTTACCATTATCATCTTTTGTCATTCCACCTTCACCTACAAACATTACTTTTGTATTTTTAGGAAGTGATTCAATGTTTTTTATAGTTTCTTTTGTTGATTTATCATCATCATGTTCAACACCAATTACCATAGAACCTTTTGATGTAGTTTCAAAATCCAAAGATTCACCATTTGATGATTTTCTTGATTTTAAATTTTTAATTGCAGTTTTTGCTAATTCTTTATTATTTGTTTTTGGTTCTTGTTGTTTTTTTGCAGGGTCATTATCAGGTAATTGATTTTTGTATGAATCTCCAGCTGAACCTTTGGTTAAAGATTTACCTTGTGGTTCTTGTGGTTTAGTTTCACCACCTTTATCCAACTCAACATATTTTCCACTATCATCTTTTTTGAAAATAGGACCATTTTCTTTACCTTTTAGTTTATACTTACCATATCCAATATGAGTATATTTTTCATCTTCTTTCTCATCTTCAAAGATTGTATGGAATCCTTCTTTCATCAATCTGAAGGTTACTACCTTTTTACCATTGATGGTTGGCATTCCATGTTCATCTTTACCGATTGATTTAACTACTACCTTTTTGTTTTTGAATCTACCTGTTAAAATTGTATCACCCACTTTTACTGGTAAGGTAATATTTTCGTTTAAAGAATTTTCAAATTCATCTTTTAATTTTTTATCACCTTTTGCTAAATCACCAGATTGTTTTTTATCATCTTTAAGTTTTGGGTCTGATATTAAAGAATACCCAACCAAAGAAGCCTTACGAGTTGCATGCTTATACCAGCTTGAATAAGCTCCACTTGAGTAGATATCTACTTGATTGTTTGCTGATAAATTACCAATTACGCCTGCAGGAAAGAATGATACTGCTTTAACAGGTCCATTTGGATAATTTGGATGTTCATAATAATCCTCAATATCTTTTGAAGTAATCATATTAATAACTTCCCAACCAATCTTTGTAGCTCTCTCTATATTGATTTTAGAAAAAGTATCGTAGTTTGGGAAAAAGAAGTTTGGCCCATCATCAACATCACTCCCAGCGTTTCCACCTAAGTTAGAACTCTCATTAATGAGCCACTCTTCAATTACTTCTTTAGGAATCTCAATTCCTTCATTAAGTTTATCAGTAATCATTTTGAAAATCGTTGCATTGAACTTCCCATATGCGCGATTCTTAAAGAAGTTTTGTTTTTGTTCATCCGAACCAACTGATAGCCCATTACGAGTTTCAGTTCCACTTATTCCAGCACCTTGTTGTGGTACAGCAAATACATATCCACCATCTCGGTATCCAACTTCTGCTTTACCTTTCCAAGGTCTAAAGTATTTTCCTCCTAAACGATTTGAATCTTTTTCACCAACTACCGCGATGTATGCCGTTGTTTCTTCATCGAACTTTGAGAGGATTTCTTTCGGTTGATAATTCATCTTTACCTGTACAATCTTTGATTTAGGTATATTGAACATCGTAGTCATGATTTTCACCTTCTCTTTAAAGTTAAAAGGTGATTTTGGTCGTTCTACTTTGTTAGATGAGGAGATAAAGACGTTATCTTTACCGAATTTTTTGACAAGGTATTGATAAGTACCATAGTGTCCTTTATGAAACGGTTGAAATCTACCGCCATAAACAACTATGACCTTTTTAATAGGAGTTTCATCCTCGTTGAGAATACTCTCCACAAGAAATTTAGAAAGTTCGTTCATATTCAATATACCTTATCAGTATATAAATATAATTTTTGAAAAGTTTAGTGGTTTTTGTAAATGAAGGGGTCTCTTTTACGAAGTTCTTCTAATCTTTTCTTATACAGCTTGTCCATTTTTCTTTTATGAAAATAATTTCTTATTTTTTTAATCAATGACATAATCTTTTATAAAATTTAAAAATTCGAATTCAGTTTTTTCTTTATTTTCTGCAAATGAGAATAAAAGATTTCTATTATGTATAAGTATTTCTTCAATCGAATAATACCAATCGTGTATTTCATTTATTGATAAACTATTCAATCTTTTTATTTCTTTATAAACGGCATCCATTCTCAATCTATCATCTTTTATTGTATCATATTCCTCATTTATAAATGGATGGAATGTCTTAAAACCTATTTTTTTTATTTCTTCAAGTGCATTTTGTTTGTTTACTTGAATAAATGGTTGTAGATGAGCCATTGGTTTCCATGTTTTTTCAGAAAAATAAAGACCATCTTCATAAAAGTTTGTTTCACTACAAATGTGAATATATGAATCCAAATATGGTTCTTTTTTTTCAAAATTAAATCCCCAAACAGAATTTATATCTTCATAGTCTATTATTGATTTCTTTATTTTATATAATACACTTGAATTTTTAAATGCATATAAATGATTCTCATCAGAAACATGATGTTTGAAAAAATCAATATCGTTTTCTCTATCATATAAATCTACATCAAATGAAACTAAATTATTTTTTATAAAATTTTCTCCCAATAAACAAAGTAAAACCCACCTATGAGGTCTAAGCCGTCTATTCATTAAAATAAATTTATTTTTTCTTTTTTTATTTATATCTAAATCAGTTTCTTTTACAATAGTATTTTCTTGTTCTATATTATCCCAAAACTTATAATCAACCCCATCATATATTTCTTTAAGTTCTTTGGCTTTATATCTCAAAGACCATGGCCAATAATATGTTTTTACTTTATCTGGGTTATGGTTTCTAACTCGTTTGTGAAGTTCTTCTATATCGGCCGCAGCTGATAGTAATAATACTTTTTGTCTTGGAATTTTATTTTCTGTTAGTATATCGTATAGGTTAGAGAAAAAATCTACGGCAAACACACCCTCAGTTCCATAATTTATAACCAAATAAAAATTTGGATTATTTCTAATATTATCTAAACTTTGTTTAGATATAAAATCAGCAAAGTTGGTTTCAGAAAATCCCCCAAATTGTTTTCCTAAAAAATGATTAAAACTACCAAACGGTTCTATTAAATAAAAACAAATATCGTTTTTATATTTTTTTTTATTATTTGTGTATTCTCGTATAGATATCATATTCTGCATTAATGTGTTTGAATTCAAATTCACATTAAAAACAGATAGTTGTACAAAATTTTTAAAAAAATAATCTTGTATTTCTTGATTTATAATAAAATCGTTATTTGCCAATTTATTGGCATAATAGTAATTTAAACCATTTGGAATCCAACCATTTGGTGATTTAAAATCATAAATGATATTAAGACCTTTAACTTTATCAATTTGCATAATACAATTCTGGATATTCTACCAATATATGTACTCCCCCATCTTTTAACGCTGTTTTATATGCAGGTAAAATATCTTCAGGACGTTTTAACATTTTTACGGTACTATTTGTTAACATCTTTTCAAATGATTCTGTATAATCCGCCTTGTGTTGATGACCAGGGTCAAGTGGTTTATCCGAACCTTTGCCAACTCTTACAATCACATTTGGTTTCCATTCCCCATCTGACATTGCTTCTAATTTATCCAAGTGATTTACTAACTGATTTGCTGCACAAATTAAAAAATCCCAACGAGGATAAAAACTCACTACTTGATGACCTGCCATTGCAAGGCCCACAGTCATTCCCATTTGAACTTCTTCCATTACCGGAGTTTCAATCATTCTTTCTTTTGGCAACCCCTCAATAGTTTTTGACATTGGATTACCATAATAAACAATTTGTTGTCCAATAAAAATTGTAGATGGGTCATCCATACAGAGTTTCATTGATTCTGTTAAATTATCTACATACGGTGTGTATTCTGGTTTACTCATAACTAAATTAAAGTTTTTATTGTTTTTTCTTTTGGCTGTGTCTTAAAATGATTTATTGTTTTTTTTAACCCATCCTGGTCTAATAAATGATAAAAATTATGATTTGAGTTTTCAAGATAAGATATTTTATCTAAATGATATAAAAATTCAGAATGTAACTCATGCTCAGGCTCAAAAACTTGAAGTTCTTTAAATTCATCGATTGGATAAGTACTCCAATCTACAATCTGTCTAAAGTTTATACCCAGCTCCTTGTTAGGTAATTTAACCCACTCTTTAAAAATATCTGAAATAATATCATAAAATGTTTTCATTTCTTTGTAATTATTTTTACTAACAACAAAAGAACAAACTATATTGTTTATAGTGTCTCGTGTAGATAAAAATTTTAAATTTTCAATCAAAATATCCCATTGGCCATTTAAACGAGTTACATTTTCATAAGTATTTTTAGTACCCGCATCTATACTAATTTCTATGAATTTAATGTAGGGAGCTGAATTTAAAGAATTCCACATTTTTTCATTCAACATAGTTGCGTTTGTAACAATTTGTATTTCTTCCAAAAGTGGATATTTTTTTATATCAAAGTTTTGTAAATACTTTCTATAAATTTTTGAATAAAATGGGTCTCCACTTCCGGTTACTACTATTCTTTTTAAGTTATAACCGAACCCATTTTCGATAGATTCAATTAAGTGTTCTTTTACTTTATATGGTTTTGAATTTTCATCATCGTTTGCAATCAAAGATACTCTACAAGATGGACATTTTAAATTACAACTCCTATCAAATCCAAATAAAATTTCTTCAGGTGGAGTTTTAAATCGTAAAACATCTAATTTGTTTCGTATATTATATTTTTTTTCAAATTCTTCCTTTGGCAATAAAGCAACCCATGGTTTTTGTTGAGTATTAATTAATTTATTTAAATGGGGACAAACATTTTTATCACAATATTTGTAAGAACCATCATATACAGAATTTCTTATTTGTTTTGCGGCCTTTGATGTCCAGTTTCTCATCACATCATCATCCATATTCATAGGAAATTCAGACTGACTACCTGAAGTATTTACTCTAATGTTGTGATTTGCCCAAGAGGGACAACAAACGTACTGCCCATTAGTTTGAACATCTGTCCAATTAAATGGTAGTTCACATACATATTTTTTTAGAATATCATACTTCTTATCTTCCAATGTATTACGGCTTTGAATTTGGATTAAACTGGTCTTTGTTTTCTTTATACCAACTAAGTGCATCTCTTAAACCACTTTCTAAATCATATTTTGGCTCCCATCCAAGTGCTCGTAACTTAGAATTATCAAGTAATCTAACAGGTATCATTGGTGCCTTGTTATTTACAAATTCAATAGGGTTTTCATTACCTTCAATTTCTTTAATTTGTAATAAAACTTGCATTACTGTATAACCTTCACCATAAGATACATTGTAGATATCGTAAGTATCAACCTTTTCAGCAACGGTGATAAATCCACTAACCATATCATCAACATGGATTACATCACGAACTTCTGTTCCATCACCCCATACTGGTATTGGATTTAATCCATCAGCAACTTTACGAATGTTTGCCGGAGTTACATGACATTTTTCATAATCGTATTTATCATTCGGGCCATATGCGTTTGAAGGTCTGATAATAATACACTGCATTGGGTCGTGGATTTGGTTTGAGAAGAAATCACAAAGTGTTTCACAATATCTTTTCATCCAACCAACTGCTTTATAAACAGGTACAATATCTGGTGTTTGTACATTGATATCTTCTGTACAAGGTGTATCACCCATGTCAGGATAAGTTGTGTTTGAAGAAATAAAGATAAACTTACGAACTTTGTGTTTCCAAGATTGTTCCATAAGATTTACATTCATTTCCACATTTGGAGTTACATGAAGTAGAGGATTGAATCTTGTATCTAATGCATTTGAAGTGTTAGCTGCAGCATGAATAACTACATCTACATCTTTTGATACTACTTCACAAAAATCAGCATCTTGTAAGTTTCCTTTGATGTGTTCTACATTTTCACAACCATCAAAATCGTTTCGTAAATCTCTACTGAAAGATGTTGCACGAAGATTGGTATAGCCCAACTCCCATAACATCTTTAATAATCGTGAACCTATAAATCCACTCGCACCTGTAACTAATATTTTGTCTGTTTTTTTCATAACTTATTTTTTGTATTCGTTTAAATAATAATCTATTGTTTCTTTTAATCCTTCTTTTAAGGATACTTTTTGTTTTACACCGAATGATTCAGCTCGCTCGGTACTCATCAATCGTTTAGTATCCCCGTTTGGTTTTGTTGTATCCCATTCAATACCAACTTTCACTCCATACATTTCTTCGTAGATTTCTACAAGAGTTTCTGCAAGTTCTTTAATGGTTACACCAGTTCCACTACCCAAGTTGATTGGTTGTGTTAGTTTTTGTTCGTATGCTTGAATAATACCATCTGCAACATCACCAGCGTAGATAAAATCTCTAATTGGAGTACCATCACCCCAACATACTAATGGATGTTCTTTTTCACCAAATAATCTTTTAATAAGTGAAGCAATAACAGTTGATTCTGGCCCGAAATTATCATGTCTACCATAAATGTTAGCTGGTCTTACAATTGATGCTTTATTCCAATCATAAGATACTGAATAAACTTCTGCTTGAAGTTCACCTAATCTCTTAGCCCAACCAGCATACTTATCTTTTTCTGATGGGAATGTTTTCCATACATCATCTTCGTAGAATACCTCAGCAGGTTGATAAACTCCAACGGTTGATGTATAAACATACCAATCAACATCTTCTAATCTTGCAGCTTCCATCATATTGGTATTAAATTGTAACATTGGTACAAAATAATCAGCAGGTTGTTCCATTGCTCTCTTTGGAGAACCCTTTACACCTGCAATATGAAAGATTACATCTTGTCCTTCCACAACTCTTTTACAAGAAGAGAACTCTCTTAAATCAGCATTAATAAATTGATACTGACCAGAAGTTCCATATTTTTCTAATTGATTTTTTGGTTCGCGAATATCTACTGCTGTTACAAATGCACCTCTATCGATACATTTTTGAACCATGTAATTACCAACTAATCCATTGGCACCTGTTATTAAAACTTTTTTACCATTCATTTTCTATTCTATTTACTATTTCGTTAAGTGGTGATGTTTTTGATATCTTCTCAAGATGTCTTTTATTATATATACATATATCTATTACAGATTTATATAAATTATGAATATCATCAATACTCATTTCAGATAATCTTAATATTTCTTTAAATATTTTTTTTAATCTTTTTGTATTATCAGGTTCATCATCATATGATTCATCTATTATTGGATGAAATGTTTTAAATCCCTGTTTTCTAAGTTCTTTTAAATAATTATGTTGAGATAAAACAATAAATGGTTGAATACCTCTAATTGGTTTTACTATTTTTTCTGTAAAAAATATTGCGTTCTGGTCAAAGATGGTTTCTGGTACAAGATGTATATAACTTTTTAAATAATCTACTTTTCGTATTGCATCGATTGTTCTAAATTGCATTTTATTTTTAAGAAAATGAGTATCTACTTCTATTGGAATTTTTTCATTTATCTCATCCTTATATTCATTTAAATAATTTAATTCATCGTCAAATACATCCCCAAGTTCTCTAAGTGCAGATAGTATTGTTTTATCTAATAAATTATGTTTATATAAAAATAAAATTAAAAAGTGTCTATGATATTTTTGTGTATTTCTGTTAAAACATAAAAAATGATATTTTCTTTTTTTATTTAAATCAATATCAGAATTTTTAATATCTTTAAATATATAGTTTAAATCAGTTATATTACCCTCAGGATTATTACCATCATTTAAAAAGTGATATGGAGTATAGCATTTAATTCCGAAATCCATTTTTGGAAATATATTATTAGAATCCATGATTATCAGCTTATCGAGTGGAATTAGAAATCTTGATAATTCTGACTTTATATTTTCGATTATTTCTTCTCGATAATCAGTTGCTTCCGATAATGATGTTAATAATAACTTCACATCTCTATTACTATGTAACTGAACTTTGATTCTTTTAGGTAAGTTTTCTAAAATGGTTTTACCTGTTTTTTCATCTGGAGTATAAAAATCATGTAATCCGGCATTGCATTCTAAATACAGAATATTTTTGTGTCCATCCTTAACTTCAAAATTTGTAGTTTTAGATAGATTAGAAGTATCGAGGTAATTACCAAAGACTGATTTTTTGAATAACATATTTTCATATTTGTTTTTCAAATTAAGTCCAGTTCCATCTGTATTTTCGGATATAAAATTTAAAATACTACCCATTTTCCTGTCCCATAATGTGGGTATTTAGATTTATATTTGTAATATATCACATCTTCTGGTATTTCTCTCTGAATACCATTCCAAGTGTGGGATGTGGGTGTATTCGTGGATACCTCATTATCTTCAACAATGAAATAAAGAGGTAAATCAAAGTTTCTTGCATACTTGTGAACTTCATAGAATATACCTGTTTCAAATGTCATATCTCCTACAAAACACCAAACCTTTTCATCACTTTTTTTAGATTTAATCGATTTCGCAACTCCTAATGCAATTGGTAAAATACCTGTTACAATTGCGGATGAATAAAATTTTGAATCTTTATCTACAATTGTAATAGATTTACCCTCAAGGATTTTTTGTTTTAACAATGGTTTATCAACACCATGTAAAAGGGCATGGTAGTGAGACCTCCAAGTTGAAAAAACCCAATCAGTTGGGGATATTTTTTTAAAGATTTCTATTAGTTGTTCTTCATTTCCATTTGAAAGATGGATAGGTCCTCTAATTTCACCATTTTCCCAATGAGAAATAATATCATCTTCAAATTGGATTAATTCTTCCTTTGTGTAATTACCATCTAACCAACGGTCTTGATGATATTCTAAATTTTTAATTTCCATTTCTATCTCTTTTTGAAAGTATCGGATTATACATAGGCCATTCTATATTAAACCTTTTATCATTCCATACAATTGTTTGTTGTTTATTTTCATCATTATATTCACCTTGGTATGCCATCTTATAATGAAAAATAGAGTCATCCTCCATTACAAAATGACCATTTGCAAACATGGGTGGTATAAGAACTTGTGTACCTGTTTCTGGTGATATAATAAACGATTCCCATTTTCCATAAGTAGTTGAATGTTGTCTTACATCTAAAACAACTAAGTAAATTTTACCATGGAGACAACTTACAAGTTTCCAAGTTTTTTCATCATAGTGCAATCCTCTAAGTACACCTATTTTAGATTTAGAATATCTATCATGTTTAAATTGTAGGCCTTCGGTTCGTTCTTCTGCTGGTAATAATCTATCATAGTAATCTGAATGATATGTTGTAGATATCGAGCCTCGAAACTCATAATAAGTTGAAGGTTGAACTATTTTAATTTGATTTAGAACAGAGCCATTGTAATAATGAAAATCGTTCCAATCCCTTTCTTTGTAAAATATACTTCTATTTAATGCCATAACCTAAAGGAAAATCGTTTCTATATTTTGAACTTAAATCTGAAATTAGGATTGTGTATGTTTTTATTAACTCACCAATTCCGTCTTCTAAACTATATTGTGGAATCCAACCATTGGATTCTAACTTATGGTTTGAAACAACATAATCTCTCTTATCGGGGTCTTGATAATTTTCATTATAAAATATTTCAAATGAAGGAATCTGTTCTTTAATTGATTCACACAATTGTTGTTTAGTTAAATTTGCTTCTGTTAATCCTACATTATAAACTTCACCACTATGTAATGGATATTCTTCAATCATTTTTCCAAATACAAGTGCAACATCTCTAATGTGAATAAAGTTTCTCACAAATTTTTTCTCGAAGAGAACAATAGATTTATCAGTAAG
>Ga0181576_10003543_pt1 | contig 11444 bp, 8 predicted proteins | sample 101ome_22_FD_132464 | JGI IMG/M metagenome (GOLD analysis project Ga0181576, IMG submission 132464) | Coastal salt marsh microbial communities from the Groves Creek Marsh, Skidaway Island, Georgia - 101412BT metaG (megahit assembly) | ecosystem: Environmental > Aquatic > Marine > Intertidal zone...
CGGCGCACGGGTAATAGGGCACCGCCTTGCCTTCAGGTGTCCATTACGGTGGGGTCCATGGACCCGAATGCGGAACGATCTTCGACGACATTTGACCTGTCGCGGTTGGAGGGCATCGGCGATCGCGGTACTTTTGGTGCGGAGAGGTGCCGGAGTGGTCGAACGGGGCGGTCTCGAAAACCGTTGTGCCCCTTGGGGTACCGAGGGTTCGAATCCCTCCCTCTCCGCACGCAGAATAAAGCCCCTGCAGTCTCCCGGCTGCAGGGGCTTTTCTATCAGGAACCATGTCACTTACGACCTCGCACGCCGATATTGTCATCGTCGGAGCCGGCGCTGCCGGCCTGATGGCTGCCACTTGGGCGGGACGCATGCATCCCGAGAAGCGCATCGTTCTCCTCGATGGTGCCCGCAAGCTGGGTGCCAAAATCCTCGTTGCGGGCGGCGGGCGGTGCAATGTCACCCACCACACCGTCGATCCCGTACGGTACGCAGGTTCTTCAACTGCTGCCATAGCCAAGGTTTTGCGTCGTTTTGACGTGCCAGAGACCGTGGAATTCTTTCGGGAGTTGGGCGTCGAGCTGAAGCAGGAGGATACCGGTAAGCTGTTTCCGACGACCGACCGGGCGCGCGACGTTCTCGATGCGCTGCTGACAGGCGTCCGCAAGGCAGGGGTTTCCCTGCATCACCCCTGTCGTGTGGAAGAGGTCGAGCTGAGCGAGGCTGGGTTCACAGTCAGGGGCCCCTGGGGCGCGATGGCTTGTAATAAACTGGTCCTCGCAACGGGTGGTAAAAGTCTTCCCAGATCGGGGTCTGACGGTAAGGGTTTGGCCTTTGCCCGGGCTCTCGGACACTCGGTGACACGCACCTTTCCATCGCTCGTGCCGCTGATCCTGGCGCCGGGGAATCCAATCCTCGATCTGAGCGGCGTTACGCTGCCTGCCACGTTGCAGCTGCATACGAGTACCGGAAAGCATGTCATCGCCTTTACCAATTCAACACTGTGTACCCACTTTGGTCTGTCCGGTCCATCCGTGCTGGATATAAGTCGGTATTTTCTTGATCTACAGAACACGGATCCCGGTGCCTATCTGACCGTCAATTGGCTTCCTGGCGTTGCCTCCTCGACACTGGATGCGGCATTGCAATCCCTTGGTCCCGTCCCGGTACGAAAGTACCTGCGCAGACATCTCCCGCACCGGATGGTTGACACGCTGCTCTTGCTGTGTGGACTGGACCCCGCGACGAAGGGCGATGCGTTGTCAAGGAAGCTGCGCAGGCAGCTGGTCATGGCAGTCACGGCACAGCGCCTTGATGTAGAAGGAAATCGGGGGTATCGATACGCTGAAGTCACAGCTGGCGGCGTACCTTTGCGCGAACTTGATCTGAAGCGTTTGGAGTCCCGCGTGGTGCCGGGTTTGTTCCTGTGTGGAGAAATCTGTGACGTGGATGGTCCAATCGGTGGCCTCAATTTCCAGTGGGCTTGGTCCAGTGGCTTTGTTGTTGGCTGTTCCGTGGGTTGTTAGAACGGTTGCCCCTGGAGGTCATTGCCATGACGAAAGACGTTGACACGTACTTCGCCCTCGGATGCGGACGCTGCCCGCGATTCGGCCGATCAGACTGCTCTACCCAGCGCTGGGCGCAGGGATTGGTGCATCTTCGGAGACTGTGTCAGGAGGCGGGTTTGCAGGAGACCTGCAAGTGGGGGCATCCCTGTTATATGCACCGGGGGAGGAATATCGCCATCCTGGGTGCCTTTCGAGCCAACTTCCGTCTGTCCTTTTTCCACCCATCGCTCATGACGGATCCGGACAATATCCTTGAAAAGGCAGGAAAAAACACCCGAGATGCGGGATGCATGATCTTCTCAAGCAACGAGCAACCCGCCGGGATGGCTTCCATCATTACCGCCTATCTGAAAGAGGCCAAGAGCTATGCGGAGGCAGGCATCAAACCGGAGAGGAAAACCGAGCCAGTGCGTATTCCCGTTGTACTTGCCGAGCTGCTCGCTGCCGACCCGGCGTTGTCTGTTGCGTTTGACGCCTTGACGGAAGGGCGAAAAAGGGCCTATGTCCTGCACGTGGAGGGCGCCAAGAAAATGGAAACGAAGCGGGCCCGAATGGCCCGTTGCCGCGAAAAGATCCTGCTGGGCAAAGGGCCCAATGAATTGTGATGAGATCACGGGCCAAGCTGATCGTCATATCATGTTCCATATCGCACTCCACTTCATCGTTCCCTTTCTCATTGCCGCCTTCTTCTACCGGCATGACTTCAAACGGGCATTTCTGACGTTCATCTGCACCATGCTGGTCGATCTGGATCACGTATTGGCTGATCCGATCTATGACCCGGACCGGTGCTCCATCGGGTTCCATCCGCTTCACTCCGAGTTCGCCATTCTATTGTACGTCCTGTTTTTTGCGGCACCACTGCTGCGGGGCAGATTCCAGATGGAAGGGCCGGCCACTACGGTGCTGGAGTGGGCCTCGTTGATTGGTCTGGGTCTCTTGATTCATATGGTACTCGATGGGATTGATTGTCTTGTATGAAAGCGCCGGTCCACGCACGGCAGAGGGATCATGTACAACGCAGCGGATAGTCACTTCACAGCATGAAAGCATTGTTCATTTCCTTCCACGCCAAGGACTACCTGGCATCAAAACACTTTTATGAGGTAGTCCTCGGCCTGCACGTGCAACGCGAGCACGCAGGCCCGCCGCACCGCTTCACGAACTACGACCTGGGCGGCACGCTTCTCAAGGTGTATGAATGGACGGAGCCCTATCATGGCTCAGGTCATTCGGGCCTCTTTCTGGCCACTGAGTCGTTGGATCATGTTGTTGACCGCCTCGAGAAAGCGGGCGTAACGCACCGTGGTATCCGTGTCCATGATTGGGGTGGTCGGAGTTGCTCAGTGTTTGATCCTTCGGGCAATATTTTCGACCTGATTGATGCCCATCAGCAAGGAGATTACTGAGCAGATCCCTGTCACTCGGCCAGCATGGTTGGCACAATGTCATGCAGGAACGTGTAGCCAGTTTGCGCGCTCCCGCTGACCAAGCCGAACCAGCCGCGATCATCCCACACGGACGTCGACATGCCTTCCTCCCTCGCAACCCGAACGATGGTGCGGTAAAAACTGCGAACAGTGTCCGAGTTGCGCTCCGACTGGCTGGTTCGTCGACCCACCCCGAATTCGCCATAATTGACGGGCACTCCGAGCCGGCGAGCGTGGGCTGCTACGGCACGCAGGCTCTGCTCAATGGTGGCCGCGCCGGGGAAAGCGCTGTTACGTCCGTCCTGACCACAAAAGCCCCATGGATCATAGGTGTGTACCTGGATAGCGATGTACGCATCGTCCCCAGCGCTGGGAAGTTCGGTTTTGGTTGGGTAGACCTCGTCAATCTGGGAGTGGTTGCCCTGACCATTGGTGGCAATCATGATCAATCGATCAGTGTTCAATCCACCCGTGGCGCGAACCGCCTCGACACCGACCTGCATGATCTGACGTGTCAGAGCTATCCCGGTCGGGTTCTGGGGGCTAACCGGGCCTCCCCAGGTTCCAAATGCTCCTTCGGGCTCATTCAGCAGTTCAAAGATCAATTGCTGGGGATAGTCCTTAAAAATGGTAGCGATATCCGTCCAGAGTGAGGCAAACTGCGCATTGTATGCTTCGCCTCCATCGTAATGCTCCTTGAAGGCACGCTCGTGATGGGCATTGATGACCACATACAGCCCACGGTCCAGGGCGTAATCGATGATACGCTTCAGATCGCGGAATCGGGTGTGAGCTGTATTGACGCGCCCATTTTCATCGGCCAGGGTGTTCCCGCCAAAGCCTTCCATCCAGGTAACAGGAATGCGTACGTGCTTCATTCCTGCCAACTGGTAGGTGGCAATGAGCGGTTGCAGTTCAGCAAAGTCAGTCGAATGCAGATCGAGATCAAACGTGTTTCCAAGGTTGAAGCCATCACCCATGGCCGCGACTATCTCTTGGGCCGTAAGCCGGGGGTCGACGGTGCCCAGTTCGGGGTCCGCGGGGGAACTTGAACAGGAGCTGACTGCCAATATCAGCGCAAGCAAGAGGCAGGGGCGAAAACACATGATCGGGTACCGGCGCCGGCGTGCAACAATGGAAATCGAACGCAGCCTATATATTGCCGCTGGTCCACAAGAGCCAGCCACGGAAAGCCGTGGCACTGCGCATAGTACAACACAGGTGTCGGCATCATGCAACGTCGCGATTTTCTCAAGGGTACGTTGGCCGCAGGCACAGGTTTATGGGGTGTGATTGGGCACTCAGTACCTGTTTCCCGCCTTATATCGTCACATCCCGGGTCGGGCTCCGTTACTCCGGTCGAACTGAGGGTAGAAGCCTTACTGACACCCGTCACGGATGCCCGTGCGCCGCGCCTGAGTTGGAAACTGATGGCCACCGAGGACGCCCGTAACCAGGTCCAAACAGCTTATCGGATTGTCGCCGCGACCACAGAGGAGAAGCTGGTTTCTGATGCGCCTGACCTCTGGGATACCGGGAAGGTCGTCTCGGATCAACAACTGCATGTGCCATACGATGGCAAAGCCCTCTCACCGGGTCAGCGATGCTTTTGGCGCGTGGAGGTTTGGGACGGCGAGGATATGCGCTCCATCGGAAGCGATGCTGCGTGGTGGGAGCAGGGGATCGGATCACCCACAGATTGGGACGCGCAGTGGATTTCCTCCGGAAAAGAGCTGCCCGATGATGAGGCCGCGTTCTATGATGATGCCCCGGCGCCCCTGTTCCGTCGTACGTTCCGTATTGACAAACCGGTTCAAAAGGCGCGTTGGTATGTAACGGCGCTTGGCTACGTCGCTTTGCGTTGCAACGGCACGTCTCCCTCCGAAGATGTGTTGTCACCGGCGTGGACCCACACCCCCAAGACGCTTTATTACACCTGCCACGATATCACGCACCTGTTGAGAGTTGGTGATAATGTAGTCGGAGCAATCCTAGGCAACGGATGGCGTAACCCGTTGCCGCTGCGCATGTGGGGACGCATCAATATCCGGGAGCATCTTCCTGTGGGCACGCCACAGCTGTTGTCCGTGCTTGTGATTGACTATGTGGACGGCACGACGGAGCGCATCGGCTCGAATGCTTCCTGGCTTGTATCTGACGGCCCCTTGCTTCGCAACAGCGTCTATCTGGGGGAGACCTATGATGCTCGCCTTGAACAACCCGGGTGGGATGCACCGGGTTTTGATGATGGGATATGGGGGGAGGCAACCATTGAAGGCGGTACCCCCCGTGAGATTGGCAGCCTCAAAGCCCAACCCGTGCCTCCGATCCGCAGGACGCAGCAGTTGGATGCTGGGGCATGGAACGAAGTGCGTCCCGGTGTCTGGATCGTGGATTTCGGTCGGAATATTGCCGGATGGGTGCGTTTGCGGGTAGAAGGACCTCGGGGGACGACAGTGACGCTCAGGATGGGCGAATTACTGTACGGGGATGGCACGCTCAATCCCATGACAGCGGTAGCGGGACAAATAAAGCGCCAGGATGCAGACGGCGTGTCGATAGGAGGTCCGGGAGCGCCCACGGTAGCTGAACAGACGCTCTCCTACACACTCAAGGGCGATGGTCTCGAGGAATACGAGCCACACTTCACGTTTCATGGTTTCCGCTATGTCGAGATGACCGGTTTTCCGGGTCGTCCACCGAAAGATGCCTTGCAGGCAGTGCGCTTGAACACGGATGTGGCCCGGAGCGGATCCTTCCGATGCTCTAATGACATGTTCAACCGTCTGGACGAGGTCGCGCGAGGTACGCTCCTGTCCAACCTGTTCAGTGTTCAGTCGGACTGTCCGGCCCGTGAGAAATTCCAGTACGGCGGTGACATCGTTTCCTCCAGCGAAATGGCCATCTACTCGTTTGATATGGCGGCTTTCTATGCCAAGGTTGTTGGTGACTTTCGTGACAGCGCCATCGACGGGTGGTTTACCGAAACAGCGCCATTTGTGGGCATTCAAGCGGCGAATTATCAGGAAGGGGCGGGCCCGATAGGGTGGGGTCTGGCTCATCCCTTGCTGCTGGATCAGCTCTTCCGCTACTACGGTGACAAGCGGCTGATGGAGGAGCACTACACGGCAGCACGGACATGGGTGAATCTGTTGGCGGAAAAGGCTGACGGGTACATTGTAGATCGGTGTATCGGAGACCACGAAAGCCTGGACCCCAAGCCCATCGCTCTCATGGCTACTGCGCAGTTCTACCAAGCCGTTACACTGGTTGCCAGCTTCGCCCATACGCTCGGACGCGCCGAGGAGTCGGCGTACTACAACAGGTTGGCAGAGAATATCCGATCAGCCTTCATCGATCGATTCCTTGCTCCCGGAACGGGGCGTTTCGGTTCGGCAACGCAGGCGTCCCAGGCCACGGCCCTCTACATGGGCCTGGTGCCCGATGGGGAGCATGCCTTGGTGGTCAAGCGCATGATTGAGGCCGTTGTTGACGATCACGGGGGGCATATTGCAGCTGGAATCTTCGGAACGAAGTACCTCTTGAATGCGCTGACCTCCGAAGGGTATGCGGACGTCGCCTATCAGCTTGTGGATCAACGCTCCTATCCCGGATGGGGATACATGCTGGAAAATGGCGCAACGACCCTGTGGGAAACATGGGCACAAAGCGATAACACCTATTCGCAGAATCATCCCATGTTTGGCTCCGTCGTGGAGTGGCTCTATCGATGCATTGGAGGAATCAACCCGACCATGGACGCTGCCGGGTTCGACCGCATGCTTATTGCACCACATATAACGAAGGCGCTGACGTTCGCTGATGTGACCTATGACAGCGTGCGCGGTGTCGTGGCTGTCAAGTGGTCACGGAAGGCAGGTATCATTTCCCTCGACGTACAGGTGCCTGTCAACACGCGAGCCACCGTGCGCCTCCCGGCGCTCACACAGGAGCGTATACGCGAAGGTGGGCGACGTCTGGAGGATGCTGACGCGATCAGCATCAGATCAGACGCCCCAAAGGGTTTCGTGGACATTGAGGTAGGATCGGGGCACTACCGATTTTCCATTTATGGGTCTTGAGGTGAGAGGGGTGTCCTGGCTGGCATCCTTGCATCAGCGGGAGCGGTAGACCGAAAAGGAAAGGAGCGTCGGGGCCCCATGAAACAGCCCGCGTGACGGTTTCGATCTTAAAGGTTCGTTTGCGCCGGGTGGTATTGACTTCAACGCATGATCTCACCGAGTTTGCTCCGCCTAGTAACCATAACACCCCATCCCATGCGATCTACGATTCTCGTCTGCTTCTTTGCCGCCTTCCTGTTTCTTCATGGCGCTGCATTCGCCCAATCAGGTTCGTTCGGGACCAGTGTTTCACTCGTTGGTGACGAGCTTATTGTGGGTGAACCCAACACCTCCTTTCGCGAAGGGTCGGTCTACGTATACGAACGGACGCCAGCTGGTTGGGCACAGGTTGATCGCTTGACGGCCCCAGACGCGGAACGTGCCGATGGTTTCGGAACGGTACTGGCGCGGGATGGCCGCACGCTACTCATTGGCCAAAAGAACGGCCCTGTGCATATCTATGACGGTTCCAGTGGCACATGGCAGCATGTGGGTGTCCTCGAAGGGGATGGCACCAAGGGCCTTGATCCGGGATGCCAGCAGTATGGCTACTGTGGAACAGACTTCGGGATCACGCTCGCCCTGAACACGGACTGGCTCCTGATTGGCGAGCCGGGTGAAATTCCGCGCCCACGTCGCGGGCAAGAGGAAACGCCGGTACGCCCTGAAGGTGTGGTGCATGTGTATTCCCGTAATGCCAATGGCGCGTTCACTTACGAAACCGCCCTTCAAGCCGGTAATGCAACCGCGGGAGACCGCTTCGGCGAGGCCATTCACCTGGATGGAACCATGGCTCTGATCAGCGCTCCCGCATGGAACGATGATTACGCAGGTCTCGAATCGGTAGGGCGTGTGGTGGAATTCCAGTTGGAGGACGGTGTCTGGGTCGAATCCGGCACCTTGCCTTTCTTTGCCGAGTCGGCAGCTTCCTTTGGTCATGCGATGTCCGTTAATGGAAGCGAAGTACTTGTTGGAGCCCCTGGAGCGCATCGCAGCCGCGGAGCCGTTTTTGCCTACGAGAAGCGTCTCGGAGAATGGACACCCACACGTGTCCTCCGGCTTGCCGAGGGACAGGTCGGCGATCGTTTCGGATCCGGCCTGGCGCACTCCGGCGATGAGGTGTGGGTAGGCGCGCCCGCTCAGCGAGGAAACGACACAGGTTCCGTATACGTCTTCGGTCCGGATGAAGAGGGCAACCTGAGTGAGACGCCCCGGCAGATCCAACCTGAAGACACCGTTGAGCGGGATTGGTTCGGGGATGCCATCGTGGCCGATGGGGACGTGGTGATTGTCGAAGCTCCCGGTATGCATCATCAGTCGGGTGCCCTGTACGCTTATTCGGATGACATGCCGGATGGTCAGATGATGTACAGTGCTCCGGATGGCCTGAATGCCATCGTGGGTGAAGAGACGGAGTGTGAGGATGGCATGATCGGCCCGTTTGAATGCCAGGATGTGGATTTGCTCTCGTTCGTGCCCAATACCATCTTGCGTGATGGAGCAGATGCCAGAGGCGTGCGGACCAACGACAATTGGGGGTGGACAGACCCTGAAACGGGGCGCGAGTATGCGCTGGTTGGCCGTAACGACGGTACGAGTTTCATAGACATCACCGATCCTACCAATCCGGTCCTGATCGGCGATCTACCGAAGCCTTGGGGCACGCCGCCATCCCAGCTTTGGAGGGACATCAAGACCTACCAGGGCTACGCGTTCATCGTGGCCGATGGCGCTGGCGACCACGGCATGCAGGTATTCGATCTGACGCGGCTGCGCGACGTTACTGACATTCCGGCCACCTTCGAGCCGGACGTCCACTACACCGGCATTGCCAGTTCCCACAACGTCATCATCAATGAGGAAACCGGGTTCGCCTATCTCATTGATGGACCGACCTGCGGCGGGGGACTCTACATGATGGACATCAAGGATCCGCTGAATCCGACCTTTGTCGGTTGCGCCAAGACCGGAGAGCGCGGTACGCACGATTCACAGTGTGTTGTCTACTCGGGACCGGATTCGCGATATACCGGAAACGAGATCTGCCTGAACTCGAATGGTGCGTATTTCGAAATCCAGGACGTTACTGACAAATCAAACCCGGTTGCCCTTTCCACGGCATCCTCTCCAAATGCAGCCTATATCCACCAAGGATGGCTGACGGAGGATCAGCGGTATTTCTATCAGGATGATGAATCGGATGTGGTCCGTGGCAACGTGGAAACCACACGCACCCTGGTCTGGGATATCTCTGATCTGGAGGACCCGATCCTGGTCAATGAATTCATGGGCTCGATGCCCGCCAGTGCGCACAACCTGTACCTGAAGGATGGATACGTTTATCAGGCCAATTACCGGTACGGACTGCACGTGCTGGATGCGACCGACCCTGAGAATCCAGTCGAGGTAGGTTTCTTCGACACATCCCCCTTCATGGAAGGCCCCGGGTTTTCAGGCGCCTGGAGCACCTATCCGTTTTTTGAGAGCGGCACCATCATGATCACGAGTCTGCGGGAGGGTGTCTTCTTCCTGAAGAGCAAGAAGCAGGAGATGTAGGGGATGGCGTGGTCCATCATCGGGTATCGGATGCGAACAGCTGTAGCCGTTGCATCCGTTATGATGCTCCTCTCGGGATGTTTGGGCCCTTCGGGAGGTCTGAACATGGTGCGGGGGACGCCGATCGTGTTTACCGGGTCCGCAGATCAGCCAAACGGCGCATGGTGCTGGTTCCAGGACGAGCGCGCCATCGTTGCCACAGGGTCTCGGGGCGGACCTGTGCTGCTTTTTACCTCCGTTTCAGCAGGTCAGCAGGAATCCACCGAGCGGGGTGATCTGGACTTGCATTGGCTTGTGCTGGAGACGGGTGAGAAGGGGGTCGTCGAACTGGCTGATCGCTTCGAGCAGGATGACCACAATGCGGCCGCCCTGCATCAGCTGGACGATGGCCGGACGATGGCAGTCTATGCCAAACATGGATCGGATAACGAGATACGGTATCGTCTGTCATCCCCATACGCTCCATCGAGTTGGGGGCGTGAATCTTCCTACGTTGAGGAAGCCCCGGTTACCTACAGCAACCTGCTGACGGCTGGAGCCGACCGGTCTCTGCTGAATTTCTCCCGCTCACGCGGGTGGAATCCGAATTTTGTGGTCTTTGACCCGGCCACGCAGACCTGGCAGTACGGAGGTCGCCTGCTGGCCAGCCAGGGCAGGCCCTACGTGAAGTACGCGAATACCCGTTCCGGAGACATCATCCATGTCGTTGCAACCGATCAACATCCACGTGATTTCAACAACTCCATCTATCATGGCATGACGGATGGACGAGTGTTGATGGATGCTGACGGGACTGTCATAGATGGTGACCTGAGTGACCAGGAGGCCGCCACGCCGAGTCAGCTGAGTCTGGTATTCCAGGGAGATGCGGATAACGTGGCATGGATGGCCGATGTGGAAACCGATGGTGACGATCGGCCCGTCATTGCGTTCTCCGTTCAAAAGGATGGCAGGGGACTACCGCCTCGCCAAGGTGGATCTGATCACCGCTATCACTTGGCCAGGTTCATCGGTGGGCGTTGGGTACAACATGAGATTGCATATGCTGGAGAACGGCTGTACCCATTCGAGGATGACTATACGGGCCTGGTGGCCATCGACCCGCTCAATCCGGATTACCTTGTCATTTCAACGAATGCACATCCGGATACCGGAGAGCCACTTGTCAGTGATGCCGATGGCAAGCGTCACTACGAACTGTTCGAGGGAAGATCCAAAGATGAGGGGGCCTCATTCAAATGGAGGCCGCTGACCCTTAATTCGACCGAGGACAACCTGCGTCCGATCATACCCAACTGGGACGGACCTCAGCGTATCGTGCTCTGGATGAGGGGCTCTTACCGTAGTTATACGGATTGGGATACCCAGATTTACGGTGTGGTGCACAGGCGATGAGATCGTTTCTTCATGTTCTCTGGATGGTCCTTCTGATTCAAGGATGTGGACAGGGGGAGACGAAAGTATCCTCATTCTGGAACCACCCTGGTGGCTGGATTCTGGAAGAAGCATCGGAGTGGGAGCAGTATGCAGACACGCTTTCGCTCGTTCGTAGCGGAAGGGTGCCGAATGGCATACGTCGACCCGCCTCGGTAGCTACAGTCGCTGGAACGAATCATATTGGGTCTTTCACGATGCGGGCGGAGGTCAGGTCAACACGGGATCCAGATGTCGTGGGGCGGGATGTTGTGGTTGTTTTCGGGTATCAGTCGCCCACGCGTTTCTACTACGCACATCTATCCAATGACAACACGATCATGCCGCACAATGGCATC
>Ga0181576_10003551_pt1 | contig 11426 bp, 15 predicted proteins | sample 101ome_22_FD_132464 | JGI IMG/M metagenome (GOLD analysis project Ga0181576, IMG submission 132464) | Coastal salt marsh microbial communities from the Groves Creek Marsh, Skidaway Island, Georgia - 101412BT metaG (megahit assembly) | ecosystem: Environmental > Aquatic > Marine > Intertidal...
AGTTCAGTGGCGAAGGATCACTGCTTCAGGATTGACCCCAACCGACGTTTCTCATCGATGCCTTCGCACCATGGTGATCAGCCCCACCAGATTGGTCCAGTTTGAATGTTAGTGCATGATCGGCCTGGTTTCCATCGGAACGATGGTTTCTGGTGCCGGTGGGCGGTAGCCCAAAGCACTATGCGGTCGTTTAGTGTTGTAGTGTTTTCTCCATTCTGATCTTCCACCCGTTACGTGATCCTCCTGATCCTCCATTTCCTAAATATACGGGCGGACCACTTAACGGGGGAGGCTCAATCGGTCTTGTGATCGTGTTGTGGCAGCGCTCTGACGGGCAGCTTCTCTAAGCGACGGCGACGATCTTTGCCAATCCTGAAGGCACTTTTGCGACCGAATTCAAAGGCTTCATTGCCATTGTTGGCGCGATGGCGGCCTATTTTGCGGCGGTGATGATCAACTTTAGCGACTTTTCGCGCTAAGCGAAGGACGACCGGACCATGCGGTTGGGCAACCTTGCTGGTCTGCCGTTAAACATGATCCTGTTCTCGGCACTTGCACTGCTGACCACAGGTGGCGCGGCTGTTGTGTTTGGCGAAGAAATCATCAACCCGACCGAGATCGTCGAACGGACGGACAGTGTGCTCTTGGGTGTGATTGCGGCTGTGACCTTCTTTGCCGCGACGGTGGGCATCAACCTTGTGGCCAACTTCATTCCTGCGGTGAACGGCATTGCCAACCTCTCGCCAGAGAAGTTGAGCTTCCGTAAGGCGGGCCTGATCACCTCGGTTTTTGCGCTGGTGATCGGTGGCTTCTGGAACAGCTTCATTAGCCAGTTTGGCATCAGCGGCTTTGTGAACACGCTCGGCGCAACGCTGGCGCCGATCTTCGGGATCATGATCGTGGATTATTACTGGCACCGTAAGCAGCAGCTGAATGTTGATGACCTCTACAACATGGATGGCGGCGCTTACCACTTCGACAATGGTTGGAACAGCGCGGCTGTGAAAGCCTTCGGTCTAGCGGCGATCTTCTCGGTTGCGACCGTGTGGGTGCCGTGGTTCGTCTTCCTGTCCGGTTACAACTGGGTGATTGGCGCGGTTCTTGGTGGCCTCGTCTATAACGCGATGGCGAAAAACCGCTAAGGCTGGACGTCCCTTCCAGCCTCAGGGGCCGGTGATGCAGGTAGCGTCATCGGCCCTTTTTTATGCCCGATCCGTGGGTTGTTGGCGGGCAATGGCATATTTGCCCAAGGAAACCGGGTAGGAACCGTTATATTGGGCATTTCAGGGTTGATCCCGCGTTCCGGCCAAATTAGGAAGACGCAAATTTTCCGGGCCACCAGAGGGTGGCCTGTCATCTTATGCGAGGACAAAATGGACGTCACCGAAACCCTGAACGAAGGCCTCAAGCGTGGATACAAGATCACCGTTACGGCGGCAGAGCTTGAAGCCAAGGTGAATGAAAAGCTGCTCGAAGCGCAGCCGGAAATCGAAATGAAAGGTTTCCGTAAGGGCAAGGTGCCGATGGCGCTGTTGAAGAAGCAGTTTGGTCAGCGCGTTTTGGGCGAAGCCATGCAAGAAGCCATTGATGGCGCGATGAACCAGCATCTGGAAGCATCGGGCGACCGTCCGGCGGTGCAGCCGGAAATGAAGATGGCTGACGAGAACTGGAAAGAAGGCGACGACGTTGTAGTCGACGTATCCTACGAGCGCCTGCCTGACGTACCGGAAGCTGACTTCGGCAAGATCAAGCTGGAGAAGATGGTTGTGAAGGCTGACGATGAATCGGTCAACGAGGCGCTCGAAAACCTCGCTAACTCCGCGCAGAACTTCAAGGATCGCCGCAAGGGCTCCAAAGCGAAGGACGGTGATCAGGTTGTCATCGACTTCGTTGGTAAGATCGACGGCGAAGCATTTGACGGCGGCACCGCTGAAGACTACCCGCTGGTGCTGGGTTCCAACTCCTTCATCCCCGGTTTTGAGGATGGCCTCGTTGGTGTGAAAGCCGAACAGGAGAAGGACGTTGAAGTGACCTTCCCCGAGAACTACGGCGCAGAGAACCTCGCAGGCAAAGCGGCTGTGTTCTCCGTCACTGTGAAAGCTGTGAAAGAGCCGGTGGCTGCCGAGATCGACGACGAGCTGGCCAAGAAATATGGCGCGGAAGATCTTGCGGCGCTGAAGGCGCAGATCACCGAGCGTCTGGAAGCCGAGTATAGCCAAGCCTCTCGCGCGGTTACGAAGCGTGCGCTGCTCGATGCGCTTGATACCGCTGTAGAGTTCGACCTGCCGCCGAGCATGGTAGAAGCCGAAGCGGGCCAGATCGCGCACCAGCTGTGGCACGAGGAAAACCCTGAAGTGCAGGGCCATGACCACGGTGAGATCGAAACAACGGAAGACCACAAGACGCTTGCTGCTCGTCGCGTGAAGCTGGGCCTGCTGTTGGCTGATGTCGGCCAGAAGGCGGAAATTCAGGTGACTGACGCCGAGCTGACGCAGGCGGTGATGAACCAAGCCCGCCAGTATCCGGGGCAGGAACAGCAGTTCTTCGAGTTTGTGCAGCAGAACGCGCAGTTCCGCCAGCAGATCCAGGCGCCGATCTTCGAAGACAAGGTTGTCGATCACATCATCGAGCAGGCAAAAGTCACCGAGAAAGATGCCAGCAAGGACGACCTCCAGAAGGCTGTCGAGAAGCTCGAAGAAGAATAAGTCCGGTCACATCACCGGAATGAGAAGGGCGCCCTTTGCGGCGCCCTTTTTTTTGCGTTTGCGGGTATGTGCAGGCTGGTCGCGGCATGGACCCAATAAAAAAGGCCGCTCCGAGGAGCGGCCTTTTGAATGCTGTGAAAGCGGAAGCTTAAGCGTCGTCGTCTTCGTCGGAACCGGCGGCGCCGATATCGTCGAAAAGTTCCTGAATTTCGAATTCAGCGGCGGCTTCTTCCTCGGCGGCGGCATCCTGAATGGACTTGCCGGAGGCCTGAAGCTCTGCTTCTTCGACGGTGCGTGCGACGTTGAGGTTAACCTGAACGGTCACTTCGGGGTGAAGCACCACGTCAACGGCATGAATGCCGAGTTCTTTGATCGTTGCTCCGAGCACGACCTGCTTGCGGTCGACAGTGAAGCCGCCTTCGCTGGCCACGTCAGCGACATCACGCGGGGTGACGGAGCCGTAGAGCGAGCCGGAGTCGGAAGCGGAGCGAATCACGACGAAGGTCTGACCGTCGAGCTTTTCGCCAAGGGATTCGGCTTCTTTGCGGGTTTCGAGGTTGGTCGCTTCAAGCTGCGCTTTTTGCGCTTCGAAACGGGCGAGGTTGGCATTGTTGGCGCGCAGCGCTTTTCCCTGCGGGAGCAGGAAGTTGCGTGCGTAGCCTTCTTTAACGCTCACCACTTCGCCCATTTGGCCGAGCTTGGCGACACGTTCGAGAAGAATAACGTCCATCTCTATGTCTCCTTACTTAACGGCATAGGGCAGAAGGGCCAGAAACCGCGCGCGCTTGATCGCCTGAGCGAGTTTGCGTTGGTTCTTGGCGCCGACCGCGGTAATGCGGGACGGAACAATCTTGCCGCGCTCGGAAATGTAGCGCTGCAGAAGCTTGGTGTCTTTGTAGTCGATCTTCGGAGCGTTATCGCCCTCGAACGGATCGGACTTACGACGACGGAAAAATGGTTTGGCTGCCATGACTTAGCGTCCTTTCCTGATCAACTTAGGCGCGGCGCTCGCGGCGCTCGCCACGATCGTCACGTTTTTGCATTTGCACGGAGGGGCCTTCCTCGTGTGCGTCGACCTTGATGGTCAGAACACGCATGACGTCATCATGCAGACGCATCAGGCGCTCCATTTCCTGAACGGCGGCGGCAGGTGCGTCGCTGCGCAGGAAGGCCTAGTGGCCCTTGCGGTTCTTGTTGATCTTGTAGGCCAACGTCTTGACGCCCCAGTACTCATTTTCAACGACCTTTCCGCCATTGTCCGACAGGACTGCGGAGAAGTGTTCGATGAGACCTTCAGCTTGCGCGTTGGACAGATCCTGACGCGCAATGAAGACATGCTCGTATAGCGGCATGTGCACTCCTATTTCTTCGCGGCGCATTTCAAAGGACAGGGTCTTGAAGCCTTCCGCACCCGGTCCACGAGAGTCTGCGCGGTTCATAATGTCCACGGAAGGATGCGGCCTTATACATGGCGTGCCTTTGTTGGCAAGGCGGAAGTGACTTAGGTGCGGGAATTCGGGCCATCAGGCTGGTATACACCCATAGGTTGCACAGAATGGCCCTGTCCATGTGCGGCGGGCGCCCGAGTTTTGCCATATTACCCAAGTTTACCTTCCGGCATGGGAAGTATGGAGAGCGTCATGACGATGCCAATACGCAAAATGACTGCCAAGTTGCCGTTTGCAGCAGCGACCGCCAGCCCGCGTTTCAACGAGGTGGTGCCGGAGACTGCGGCGCATGAGTTCGTTGGAACGGCTGTCATCATCCCGACCTATTGGGGCTATCTGGTGCGGGATACCCGCCCTGAGGAATTGTTGGCGCAACTGGCGCAGGCCTCCGGCTGGGTGATTGGCATGCTGTTGATGATGTCCGCCTTCGGCGTGTGGTTGTTCCCCTCGGCGATTGCCATGGAGAGCGAGATGTTCGGCTTCCGGATGGCCATCACGACAGCGCTCTTTGGCGGTGGTTTGCTGATGCTCTGGTACGCCAGCCGTGGTCGCCGTGCAGAGGTGCAGGTGGATACGTCCCTCGCGGAAGTGCGGGAAGTGCTGCGGCATAAAACCAACCGTGCGAACCTGCTGGGGCGGTTTCGTTTTGAGGATGTCGGTGGTGTTTTCATTGATCGGCGCTCGGCAGGAAAGGGCCACACAACACTTGTGATGCGCGTGGGTAATAGCCATCGGCTGATCTATGTGGCGAAAGGCAGCGAAGCAGACATGATCACGCTGCGCGACAGGATCGGACGCGACCTGATTTCGGCGCAGATGCAGCGGCAAATGCCGCGCGTCGCGCCGCGCAGGCCGGTTTCGGGGCAAGGGCGGGCCGTTAGAGCCTCTTAACTCATAAAAAATCTTTGACGGAAATGCCCGCCGTTCCAGCGGGTTTTCTTGTGATGGGCGGCATGACGCGCTAGAGCAAGGAAAACAGATCCGAAAGGGAGGGACTATGCACGCATTCGTGTTTCCGGGGCAGGGCGCCCAGACGATTGGGATGGGCAAGGCGCTGGCCGATGCATTTCCGGCGGCGCAGGCCGTTTTTGACGAGGTAGACGAGGCGCTTGGCGAGAAGCTTTCGAGCCTGATCTGGGAAGGCGAGATTGAAGAGCTGACGCTAACAAAGAATGCCCAGCCTGCGCTGATGGCGACCTCGATCGCGGCGCTGCGGGCGCTGGAATCGGAAGGGCTGAATGTGGCGGATGCCTCTTTTGTGGCGGGTCATTCGCTCGGTGAATATTCTGCTTTGGCGGCTGCGGGCGCGATCAGCATCGCGGATACGGCACGCCTGTTGCGGACACGGGGAACGGCGATGCAGGAAGCTGTGCCGGTTGGCGTGGGCGCTATGGCGGCGCTTTTGGGGTTCGACTTTGAAGCAGCGCGTGCGGTGGCTGAGGAAGCTGCGCAAGGCGAGGTGTGCCAAGCCGCGAATGATAATGACCCGAGTCAGGTGGTTGTATCAGGCCACAAGGGGGCTGTTGAACGTGCCGTCGAGATAGCGAAGGCGAAGGGTGCCAAGAGGGCGCTCTTATTGCCGGTGAGCGCACCGTTCCATTGCGCGTTGATGGAACCTGCCGCGCGGGTGATGGCGGATGCGCTGGATCATGTGGAAATCCGCACGCCGTCAGTGCCTTTGGTGGCCAACGTCGTGGCGCATTCGGTCGAGGAGCCTGCTGAGATTCGCTCCTTGCTCGTTGAGCAAGTGATGGGATCGGTGCGTTGGCGCGAGAGTGTCAGCTGGATGGCGGCGCAGGGCGTGACCGAGATGTGGGAAATTGGCGCCGGTAAGGCGCTCTCTGGCATGATCAAGCGGATTGATCGCAGCGTTGCGACGCGGGCTGTTGGCACGCCGGAAGATGTGGCTGCGGCGATTGCCGCGCTGAACGCATAACGCGAAAAGCGAAAGGAAGAGGGATGTTTGATCTTACGGGCAAGAATGCACTGATTACGGGTGCGTCGGGTGGTATTGGCGGGGCTATTGCCAAGGCATTGCACGGCGCTGGCGCGACTGTGGCGCTGTCTGGCACGCGGGTAGAGCCGTTGGAGGCGCTGGCGGCGGAGCTGGGGGATAGAGCGCATGTGCTGCCGTGTAACCTTCGCGACGCGGATGCAGTGAATGGGCTGCCGAAAGCGGCGGCGGATGCGATGGGATCGGTTGATATCCTCGTCAACAATGCAGGGATCACGCGCGACAACATCTTTATGCGGATGTCGGAGGAGGAATGGTCCAGCGTGCTGGAGGTGAACCTCACATCGACGATGCGTCTGTGCAAAGGCGTGATCCGTGGGATGATGAAATCCCGTTGGGGGCGGATTGTGAATATCTCCTCGGTTGTGGGGGCCACTGGCAACCCCGGTCAGGCGAATTATGCCGCTTCGAAAGCGGGCATGGTCGGGATGTCAAAATCCATCGCCTATGAAGTGGCGAGTCGTGGCATCACGGTGAACTGCGTGGCGCCGGGATTCATCACCACGGCGATGACCGACAAGCTGAACGACGACCAGAAAGCCGGTATCCTTGGTCAAGTGCCTGCGGGCCGGATGGGGGATGCAGATGAGATCGCGGCGGCGGTTCTCTACCTCTCCAGCCAAGAGGCCGGATATACCACTGGGACAACTTTGCATGTGAATGGCGGAATGGCGATGCTCTGAGGCTTTGCAAGCGCGAAGTTCTGGTGCATGTTAGCGGTACACGGCTGGATTGAACCAGTTTTGCCGTGAGAAATCGAAAGCGTTTGCCTAATAGGGAATCTCTGCTATAGGCGGCGCAGATTTGCCGGAAGGCGCCGTGGCGCTGGTCGGTTTGCCCATCGCGGGCAGTTGAGCCGCCCCGCGGGGCACGCAAAAAAAAACGGGCAAAATGCCCAAAGGAACGTGAGGAATTTAATATGAGCGACGTTGCAGATCGCGTGCGTAAGATCGTTGTTGAGCATCTGGGTGTAGAAGAGGACAAAGTCGTCGACGGCGCGTCCTTCATCGACGATCTGGGCGCTGACTCGCTGGACACTGTTGAGATGGTTATGGCCTTCGAAGAAGAGTTCGGCATTGAAATCCCCGATGACGCAGCAGAGACGATCCAGTCTTTCGGCGATGCGGTGAAGTTCATCAGCGAAGCTCAGTAATCTCCTAATAGATTTTGACAGTTTGGCGGCACCCTTTTGGGGTGCCGTTCTCGTTTCTAGGGCTGTTCCGGCCTTGCCCCAGGCGATTGCGCTGGGGTATCAGTATGGAAAGCAAACCATTAGGTGAGGGCAGATCATGCGGCGTGTGGTTGTGACAGGGTTGGGTCTTGTGACCCCATTGGCGGACGGCGTCGAAGCCACTTGGGAGCGGCTGTTGGCCGGTCAATCGGGGGCGGGGCCAATCAGCCTGTTTGATGCCAGCGGTTTGGCGACCACCTATGCTTGCGAGGTTAAGCGCGGCGATGGCAGCGATGGGACATTCAACCCTGACGCCTATCTCGCGCCGAAAGAGCAGCGCAAGGTGGATGAGTTCATCCTGTTTGGAATCGCTGCCGCGCAGCAGGCGATCGAGGATTCCGGCTGGGTGGCTGATACGGACGAAAAACAGCACCGCACCGGCGTTATGATCGGCTCGGGCATCGGTGGCTTGCAGACGATTGCGGACACGGCCGTGATGATCAAGGAAAAGGGTCCGCGCCGTGTGTCGCCTTTCTTTATTCCGGGCGCGCTGATCAATCTGATTTCCGGTCAGGTGAGCATCAAACACGGGTTCAAGGGGCCGAACCATTCGGTTGTGACGGCCTGTTCGACGGGTGCGCATGCGATTGGCGACGCGAGCCGCCTGATCAAATACGGCAGCGCGGATGTGATGGTTGCCGGTGGTGCTGAGGCTGCGATCTGTGAGATTGGCATTGCGGGCTTCAATGCGTGTAAAGCGCTCTCGACCAAGCGCGGCGATGATCCGAAAGCGGCGAGCCGCCCCTATGATGCGGACCGTGACGGCTTTGTCATGGGCGAGGGCGCGGGCATCGTCGTGCTGGAGGAATATGAGCACGCCAAGGCTCGCGGCGCGAAGATTTATGCCGAGGTGATTGGCTATGGCCTGTCGGGTGATGCTTATCACATCACCGCGCCTTCCGAGGATGGCGAAGGCGGCGAGCGCTCCATGCGTGCAGCCCTTTCCGACGCGGGTATCGAGCCTGCCGATATTGATTACATCAACGCGCATGGAACATCGACGATGGCGGACACCATCGAGCTGGGCGCCGTTGAGCGGATGATGGGCGATGCGGCCGCGAAGGTGACGATGTCATCGACTAAATCGATGACGGGCCACCTGTTGGGCGCAGCGGGTGCGATCGAGGCAATTTTCTCGATCCTCGCTATCCGTGATCAGGTGGCGCCGCCGACGATCAACCTCGACAATCCGGCAGTGGAAACCAAGGTCGATCTGGCGCCGAACGCGAAGCGGGAGCGGGAGATTAACGTCGCGCTTTCCAATTCATTCGGCTTTGGTGGCACCAATGCGAGCGTGTTGTTCAGGAAAGTGAGCTGATGTGGCGGCATATCGCCTCTAATGCATTAACATTTTTCACGGTCGGCCTCTTCCTTTTGGGAGGGGTCGTTCTGTGGGCGGATCGTAGTTTTCGCGCGCAAGGGCCGCTTGAGCAGGCGATTTGCGTACAAGTGCCGCGCGGGGCGACGATGCGCCGGATGGCGGAAGACCTCGTGGAAAAGGGCGCCATCACATCGGCGGCCCTTTTCAACATCGGCTCGGATTATGCGGGGCTTTCCGACGATCTGAAGGCGGGGAATTTCCTAGTTTCGGAAGGTGCGTCGATGGAGCAGATCGTCGATGTGCTGACCCGTGGCGGGCATAGCACCTGCGGCACGGAAGTCGTTTACCGTGTGGGCGTGGCGCGCACGGCGGTGCAGGTGCGGGAACTGGACCCAGTTTCGGGGCGTTTCGTTGAGCGGCTTGATTTTGTGCTCGGTGAGGATGAAGTGCCGGTCGATTACATTGAAGTGCGCGAGGAGCCGGATACGCGCTACCGCGTTGCCTTGGCGGAGGGCGTGACCAGCTGGCAGGTTGTTTCGGCGCTGAATTCGATTGATGCGCTCACCGAGTATACGGATTTGCGGCCTGACGAGGGCATGCTGGCACCAGATAGCTACGAATTTGTCCCAGGCGATACGGTGACAAGCATCGTGGACGAAATGCAGCGGCGGCAGGCGTTGATCCTTGAGGAAGAGTGGCTCAATCGCGCCGATGATCTGCCGGTGACAACGCCAGAGGAGGCGTTGATCCTTGCCTCGATTATTGAAAAGGAAACCGCCGTTGCGGATGAACGCGGCTTGGTGTCGAGCGTCTTTGTCAACCGTCTGAGGCAGGGTATGCGCCTACAAACAGACCCGACGGTGATTTATGGCGTCACGGGGGGCGAAGGCGTGCTTGGGCGCGGGTTGCGGCAAAGTGAATTGCGCCGCGAGACGCCCTACAACACTTATGTGATCGACGGATTGCCGCCAACGCCGATAGCAAATCCAGGGCGGGCGGCGATCCGTGCTGCACTTAATCCAGATGACTCTGATTTCATCTTCTTTGTGGCGGATGGAACCGGCGGGCACGTCTTTGCGGAAACACTAGCTGAGCATAACCGCAACGTGGCGCTCTGGCGGGAAATCGAGGCTCAACAGCGCCGCGACGCTGCGGATGGTAACGAATAATTACCGAAATATATCAGTGATTTAATGCACCGGCTTGGTGTCAAATAAATTGACCGGCTCTGAATGGGCCGGCAACATCGGTCATTGCTAGCCAAGGCATCCGACGGGCAAAGCCGCATCGGATGGCACGCACCTGCGACGGGTAACACGCAGGAAAGAAGAGGCATGACACACACTCCAGAACCTGAACGGCTCGCGCCGGTGCTGGCGCATTTAAGGCGCTTCGTTGCGGATGAAGGCCAGCTAGAGGACCGCATGGCGGTGATCGAAGCCATGCGCATGGCATATGAAATGGTGACACAGGCACAGGAGACTCTGAACAATGAGCAGAACGCCAGATCCGCTGATGACGCCGACACTGGCGATGACCTCGACACATTGCGGGCCGATATCGGGTGCAAGCTGGATCGCCTCAGAGGCTGTGGCGGTTCAGGAGGCGTTTCTGGAGGACTTGAGCCCGAGTGAGATCCGTGCATTGCCGCATTTGTTCGAGTTCTGGGCGCTGCCGCATCAACTGCCGCCGAGAAATGAGTGGCGGACATGGATCATTCTGGGCGGGCGCGGCGCGGGCAAGACGCGGGCCGGCGCCGAATGGGTGCGCGCAATGGTTGAGGGGGCGACGCCGCGCATGGCGGGGCGGGCGCGGCGGGTCGCCTTGGTGGGGGAAACCATTGATCAGGCGCGGGAGGTGATGATTTTTGGCGATAGTGGCATCATGGCGCTTGCGCCGCCCTACAGGCGACCGGAGTGGCTACCGCAGATGGCTGAGGACGGTGCGAGTGGCGCAATGCGCTTCTGGGTCGCGCAAATGTCTGCGCTTTTTGGCGCGGGGCCAATTTCCGAGGTGGCCGCGCCGTGAGGCAGTGGTCTGTTTCGATATGTGATTTGGATTTCCTCGTGCGGGCGGCGCTCTGCTGGCAGGAACAAGACCGTGAGGCACGGATTGACGAAACAGTCGCAGCCGCCGCTGAGGCGCATCTCTATCGTTCGTCGCGGGGCAGGCCGCATCCGAACTTTGGCAGCGGTGCAATTATGGATGTTCTAGGCGCTTGCCCCCGAAAACCAACTCAGGTTGCGCTTGATTTCGCTTATCTGGAAATAATGCAGCGCGTCATCGGAACGGTATTGGAGCCTTATCCGCGGGTACAAGACATGCAGCGCGGGATGGTTGGATCAACGGATAGGCGCGCTGGTTCGAGATCCGCGCCACAATCGGAGCAGTAACCGAATTCATCGCTTTCGATGCGTGCAAGAGCGGCCATGAGCCTTTGCCGTTGCGCCGCGCGGCGCGTGGCTTGTGCCTTCGCCATTGCTTGGTTCTGCAGCGCATCCATGCACGATAAGCGCCTGACAGCTTGTTGATCCAGCTCGACGGTTTTTTGTGCATCCTTGCCACGCGCGTCTTCAACCTTCAGTTCCTCAAGGCGTCGGTGAATTTCTGCGCGGTAGACTTCGAGATCAGGAGCGGGCATTTGGATTTATCCGCTTTTCGGTTTAAACTTTCATTTCACACCCTATCTGCGATAGACAGCAGGCGA
>Ga0181576_10003552_pt1 | contig 11426 bp, 8 predicted proteins | sample 101ome_22_FD_132464 | JGI IMG/M metagenome (GOLD analysis project Ga0181576, IMG submission 132464) | Coastal salt marsh microbial communities from the Groves Creek Marsh, Skidaway Island, Georgia - 101412BT metaG (megahit assembly) | ecosystem: Environmental > Aquatic > Marine > Intertidal zone...
AACTGCTACGCCGCGCATTCGAGACCGGTCCTGAAGGAACACGTTGGCGGCTACTTGCCCGACTGGTATTACGACGAGTCTCGAACGGGCGAGATGCCTCAGCACATGATCGACGAGATGGACGCGAACGTCGATAAATACAACCGATTCGGATGTCAGCGCGGTGGTGACGAATACAGGAAACAAGCATTCGCCCCCATGGGTTGGCCAGATGCCCAAGGTGATGAGTTTGACCGCACCGTCAAGAGTTGCGTCGCCCCGCACGGTTCCATCGACCCCTGCAACGAGCATTACCCTCGCGGCCGTAGAGAGGTCGAGGACATGCGACAAAAAGTCAAGGCTGAGGAAAAGAAGAACAATCGCGCCAAAATAGCGTCTCTGGCCTCGACGGAGATCTCAACCGAGGATCGAAAATTGCTCTTCGACGACCCGGAAGCGCTTCTTCCGGTGCAACTCTCCACGAGCTGAATCCGCGCGTTCAAATCCCTAGCGTCGCTCGATTGAAAACGACGGCGCGTTAAAACGCACACGCAATCTTCAGTACTTGTAGTTTAATATTGACATTCTCCATCGATATCGACCGCGTCCGCACGACGACGACCGACGCGGCGCACTTTGCCTCACACTGCGACGACGGTTCCGCGTCATCCCGTCCCGTCGCATGCGCGTCGCTCGAAACGACGAAGACGATCAAGACGACGCGAGACTCGCCAAGTATCTGGTCGTGAACGGTGATAACGTTGCCCACAACGCGCGGGCGTGTTCGCAGATGTGCGTCTCTCGATTTTCGCGCGCACCGGGCAACTCACACGTTTCTCGACGCGATCGCGACGAGATTGGACGCGCGCGCGCGCGCGCTCGCGTTCGTCAGCGACTCACTTTGACGTTTCGCGAGAAGGGTTCGTGAGATACATCGACCATCGATGCGTGAGTCGACGGATTCGTTGATGAATTTTCGAACAGTCGAACAGACAAACTCGACCGAACAACCGACTGACTGTGATCGACGTCTTTCGTGCAGATTTACCTACCTGAGCATCATCTCTGGCATCGGTATCGGTGCGATCGGATTGACTGGACTCAGAGGGTTCGCGCTACACGGCGTGTTTATGCTTCTGACTGGGGTGGCGGTGACGGCGAGCAAGTGCGAGGGACGACCTTCGACGTTCTTTCCATCCATCGATAAAGTATTTCTCGACGGACCGAATTCGGGTTTAGCCACCTTTGTTTTATTTTGGACGCTGTCTTATAACTGCTGTCATCTGTTTTAGGCGGGATGAACACGGCTGAGATCGTCAAGCGACAGCGACGGTCGGTGACGTACACGCTTCCGCAACCAGAGTACGAGACGAAACACGTGGGAGGAGTGAACGCTATCGATGTCGGCGATAAGGATGTTTTGTATTCCGGTGGACGCGATGGTACGGTGCGAGTTTGGGATTTGTCCGGTGGGATGCCGTCGTGTACGCGGACTTTTGAGGGACACGGAGGTTGGGTCAACGACGTGGCCAGGGTGACGCCGACGCACTTGGCGAGCGCGTCGAGTGATCACACCGTGCGACTTTGGAACTTGGAAGACAAAAGCTCGTCTTCACTGACGTTACAAGGTCACAGCGATTACGTCATGGCGTTGGCGCAAGGCACGAGAGGGAATCATACCAAGTTCGTGTCGGGCGGTCTCAACCGCGAGATTTTCCTGTGGGACATTGAGCGGTGTCTCGCAATCAACGCCGCGCCTTCTTATCTGAGCTCTAGGCACGATGGTTGTATGACACCATTGACAGGGTCCAAAGAATCCATCTACGCGCTCGGTATGGATGGTTCCGGCAACACCTTGGTCTCCGGGGGCACCGAGCTCGCGTTGCGAGTGTGGGATACCAGAAGCGCTCAGAAAGAAGGAAAGCTGAAGGGTCACACCGATAACGTGAGAGCCATCGTCGTGGATGCGGATGGAAGAAAGTGTGTAACGGCATCCAGTGATCGGACCATTCGCGTGTGGGACATCGGAGAGCAGAGATGCGTGCAGACGTTTGCGGGAATGCACACGGGTTCAATTTGGGCTCTCGCGGTGAGCGAAGATTTCTCTCGCGTGTACTCGGGAGGGATAGATGCGAGAATTTGCGTGACATCGCTCGCAGATAGAAAAAGTAGTCTATTAGCCACAGATTCGGCCCCCGTGTTGCGGCTACGACTCGATGACTCTCATCGGTGTCAGTCGTCGGACGGAGACTTGTGGACGGCGACAGCGTCTCGGTCCATCAAGCGATGGCCCGTCGATATTCCCTCGGAAGACGTCGTCGTCGAAGAACCAGCGACGCCTCCGCGAAGCGGTTCTTTCACGAGACGTTCATCGGCGCATTCACCCCTTCCCGGAAGCGTGACCCGACAGGCGGGAAAATGGTTTGAAGTCGGATCGCCCGGAATGATGACGTTCGGTACGCCGAGAAAATTTGATAGTTGGCACGATCAGGTAGCCGACGGTGGGACGCAACAGCCGTTTTCGCACCACATCGCGCCGTCGATGGAAATTCTAGGCGCGAGTCCGATCGTGCGGTACGGCGTGTTGCACGACAAGCAACACGTTTTAGCGCAAAATTCTCTCGGGACGATTTCTCTCTGGCACGTGGCGAGCACGCAACCGGTGCGCACGTTCGACGGTGTGGCCGACGGTTCAGATTTTGAAACGTTCCTCGAGTCTGAGACTTTGAATCCGAAAAGTACCGTGCCGTCGTGGTTCAGCGTGGACGCTCGAAGTGGGTCTCTCGCCGTGACGCTTCAGCCGAGCTCGGCGTTTAAAGCCGAGGCGTACGCGCAAAACCTAGGCGTGGACGACGCGCCCGTGGACGAGAGACGGAATCTCGGGATCGAAATCATTCGCTTACTCATGGACGACTGGGTGGAAAAGTTTCAAAAAGATGGACGCGCGTGTCCGCCTCGCGAGCGCGAGAGAGTGTTTTCCGAGCGTCTGCCGAAGACGTCGTCCGTGTTGTTCGAACATCCAGTCGCCGGAAACGGACGCGTGTTGCTCAAAGTCCACAATCTTGAGGGAACATCGATCGAAAGGGACGTGTTGCCGAAATGGTTCGTCGACCACGCCCTGAACGAGGCGCCCGAACCTGAGTCTCCTAAACTCAGTTTCGTCCTCTCCCCCGGAGAGGGCTCAAACCTTCCCGAGATCTCGCCGAGCGGCGTTTCCGCTCCGAAAATTCTCGGCGCAAAGAAAATTCGCGATTACGTAGAGAAGAAGCTGTCCGAGCTCGCCAATCCACCCACGGTGCCCGAGGGTTCGATCCGTCTCTCGTGCGCGGGCGTCGACGTCCTCGGCGTCGACTCGTCCAAGGAGGACCAAACTCTCGCGTCCATCCACGCGTGCGCGTGGAAAAAGTCATCCCCGATCGCCATCGAATACACCCTCCCCTCGTGATCCATTCTCTCGCAGTAGCAACCAATCTCTCTCTGTAACAACCAACTAACGCACGAACCCGTTGCGCAAACAAAAAAAACGCGTACAAAAACAAAAGAGATGGTATCCATCATAACCTTCGCAGTCGACGAGATTTGAACTCGCGCAGGCAGTGCCTAATCGATTTCTAGTCGATCCCCTTAACCGCTCGGGCACGACTGCTTTTGCTTGTGTTTGCCACCCGATCGTTCAATCGGGAGTTGATTTCGTCTCATGCCGTGCGTTTGACCGCACGGTGTTAGCCGCGTTTGAAGCGAATATACCGACAAGCGGCGTCACCAGTCACGCCCCACCGCCCTCGAAACCCTCTCTTTAAACTTACGGGCGGGACACGCGCCATCGACCGATCGCGACCTCGCGCGAGTTCCTCCCCGCCGGTGGCAAAAAGCGCGGGAAAACCCACAAGCCGCCCGCCGCCCTCGACGCCGTCGTCCCTCGCTTCCCGCGCGGCGGTGGGTGGATCTCGAGGAGACGCCCGCGCCCGCCGTCACTTTACGCCGCGTCGTTTCGATCGACACGAGGTACGTCACCGCGACTCGATGGATGCATATTTTTATACTCGCCCGTCTCGTCGTCGTCGTCTCGCGCGTCTCGTCGTCGTCACGACGCCTCGGATGGGTGCGCGAGACGGATCGCATCGCGTCGCGGACGGCGCGTCCGGATGACGATGGTGGTGATCTATGCGTTCACACGTCGCGCGACGCCGCGCGCGCGGTGCGCTCGAGACGACGACGGTGTCGCGCGGAGGAAATATATCGCGACTAGACGCGTCGCGCGACCTCTCGCGGTGGTTCGCGCGCGACGCGCGGGGCGCGGACGGTTCCGACGATGGGACACGCGTCGAGGTGATTATATTATTCCATCACCTTCGTCGAAGGCGTCGACAACGCCGAGGGGGTGGGTGATGAGTCAGGACTCGTGGATAGTGGATAAGACCCCGAGACCCGGGGCGAGACGAGGACGCGCGACGGCGTGATTAGATTAATTCAAGGAGAGGCGAGGGACTGACGGAGACGTAACGTCGTGTGTTCTTTTCGTTTCGTAGTAAACCGCACGCACACACGCACGCTCAAAGACACGAACACCATGGGATTTCTCTTCACCTCTGAATCCGTCAACGAGGGTCACCCGGATAAGCTCGCCGATCAAATCTCCGACGGCATCTTGGACGCGTGCTTGGAACAAGACCCGGACTCCAAGGTTGCGTGCGAGACGGCGACGAAGACGAACATGGTGATGGTGTTCGGTGAAATCACGACCAAGGCTAAGGTTGATTACGAGGCGGTCGTTCGTCAAGTGTGCCGCGACGTCGGTTTCATCTCTGACGAAACCGGTCTCGACGGTAACAAGTGCCGCGTGCTCGTGGAATTGCACGATCAATCTCCGGATATCGGACAAGGTGTGCACGGTATGGGTACCAAGTCTGATGAAGACATCGGTGCCGGTGATCAAGGTCACATGTTTGGCTACGCCACGGATGAAACGCCGGAATTGATGCCGCTCACGCACGTCTTGGCCACCAAGCTCGGCCACCGCCTCACCGTCGTGCGTAAGGATGGCACGTGCCCGTGGGTGCTTCCGGATGGTAAGACGCAAGTCACCATCGAGTACGAAAACGACAACGGTGCCATGGTGCCGAAGCGCGTCCACACCATCTTGATCTCCACGCAACACATCGAAGGTGTCACCAACGAAAAGATCGCCGAGGATTTGATGAACGAAGTCATCAAGAAGGTCGTCCCGGAAAAGTACCTCGACGCCGACACCATCTTCCACTTGAACCCGTCTGGACGCTTCGTCATTGGTGGTCCGCACGGTGACGCCGGTTTGACCGGTCGTAAGATTATCATCGACACCTACGGCGGCTGGGGCGCCCACGGCGGCGGCGCCTTCTCTGGTAAGGACCCGACCAAGGTCGACCGCTCCGGCGCGTACATCGCCCGCCAAGCGGCCAAGTCCATCGTCGCCGCGGGTCTCGCCCGTCGCGCCTTGTTCCAAATCTCCTACGCCATCGGTGTCGCCGAGCCGTTGTCTGTCCACGTCGACACCTACGGCACGGGTAAGATTCCGGACGCCGAAATTCTCGAAAAGGTTAAGAAGGCGTTCGACTTCCGCCCGGGTATGATGGGCAAGGCGCTCGACCTCAAGCGTGGCGGTAACAAGCGTTACCAAACCACCGCCGCGTACGGTCACTTCGGTCGCGACGAAGACCTCGACATCTTCACTTGGGAAAAGGTCATTCCGCTCTAAGTGAGTCATCTTTGCCGGACGACGTCGACGCCATTCGTCGGCGTCGTCTCGCGACGAGTACAAACGTGCGGAGGGCGTTCCAATTTTTAGACGGCGACGGAATAGACGCTGTCCGACGGAATAGTCGGTAGAAACAATTTGTTGTGAGGATTCAAGCAACCGTGTAGAGCGAATCACGTCCCGCACCGTCCCTCGCGCGCTCCCTCGTCTCGAAGAAAAAGACGGACAAAAATCACATCGCGTCCCGGCGTCGTACCCGCACTCATTGTCGCGCGCGACGCGTCTCGTCGTTGCGATGTCCCGCACGATGCACGCGCCGGCATCGCTCCCGCGCGTCTGCCCGCGCACCGCGCGCGCGCGTCGCGCGGACGCCCTCGTCCCGTCGTCGTCGTCACCTTTTTTTGGTTTCCCAGTCCCACCGGTGTTCGACCCCGCCGTCGCCATCTCTGCCGTCGCCGAGGCGATATTGAAGACACCAATGGTGCTCAAATCGTACGGCTCCGTGCGCGTGGCGATCGACGCGCCGATCGACGCGGCGGTCGCGCGAGGAGAGGTGCGTCGAGTGGAGATTACTGGGACGGGGTGGTCTTCACCTCGGTCGTTGACGTGTCGAAACATTGAATTCATCGTCGATGAACCGTGCGCTTTGGACGTCGAAGCGGCTATGCAGATGCGTGGGATTCTGTTGAAGCGTCCGGCGCGCGGGAGAGCGCGGTTAACGTTCGATTCGAGGGATTTTGGGAATTTTTTATCGCACCCGTTGCTGCGCGCGGCGGCAGCGGCGAGACGAGAAGAGCGCGGGTTTGATTTCGTCTTTGAAGGCGGTGAGACCGCGCGCGTGTGCGGGAAAGAGGGGTTTTTAGAGTATAGCGGCGTGCTAGGCGCGAGTGGTGAGCGACGAACGGTACGAATGCGTCCGATGGAGGGTTCGAGAGTGGACGCGCGTCTCGTCGGCGACGTCGGCGACGAGACGTTTGAACGGTCGATGGCGTCGTTTTTTGAACGTCTCGTCATAGATTTAGAGGGCACGGAACTGCGGTATCGCGACATGACGATCGACCCCGCGCGCTCGACCGTGGATTTCGAGCTCGATCTGTGCGTGAGAAAGTTTCCGTCGCCGAATATCCAATTTTGAAATATTCATCTTCGTCATGTACAACACCGCGTCGCCGCCTACCACTCTCCGGTCGCCCGATCCACCGCCTCTCGTCCTACCGCGCCCATCTCGCTCGGCGGCCACAACACCGCGGCGATGCGTCCGCGTATCACACCCACGGGCACCTCCCCGACGTCTCCGCCTCCGTCGTCGTCTCGTCCTCGCCACGCCTCGGACGCGCGAAGCTCGCACCGTCCTCTCGCCAACCCATCGCTCTCGTCCCTCACCACGCGCTGAATCGTCACCCTCCCCGCCCCGATCGACGACCCGAGAGGTCGTCGAACCATCACCACGTCCCCTCGCGCGATCACGCCTCTCCCGACGCTCGACACGTCGCACCACACCACCACCTCTCTCGCGAGTTCGTTCACCGTCCCCGACGTTCCCGCGCGCCCATCGTCGTCGCGTCGCGTCGACGTCGCCAACGCGCGCTCCGGCGCGCCGATTCGCGCGCCGATGACGGTTCCTGCCAAGACGGCGATCGCGCCGTCGCGCAGGACGCCGCGAACCGTCATGGGCGCGCGCGCGCGTTGCGTGGCGTCAGTCTGGCGTCACCGGTCGGGCCGAGCGCATCCTCGAGGACGCCCATCGGCGTCACATCGCGACGAACGTCGCACGACATGCGCGGACGCGCGAGACGGGTACTGGTGATATGTTTCTTCCTCGTTGCGTGCGCGTTTGCGACGCGCGCGCGCGGGGAACCCGCGAACGGCGGCGATGAGGACGCCGAGCGAGCGCTGTATGAATCGCTGCCGAACGACGAGGCGACGCTGAGCGAATTGTTTCAGTGGTCGATCGAACACGGAGACTTGGACCACCTGCGAGAGATGGCGCGACTCGAGTCCGAGCGCGAGTCCGAGGGGGGATCGGTGGGGGACACCGGACGTCGGTGGTCGTGGTTTCAACGCGCGGCGGCGACGGCGAGACGCGTGACGAGACGCGCGCGGCGCGCCGACGCCGACGACGGCCGCATGCGCGCCATCGCGGGGAAGAAAGATTCATCGTCGAGAACGGTGAATATTCGACAAAAGCGCGGTGGATTGAGCGCGGAGGAGATCGAACGGAAGAGGAGGGAGGTGAAGGAGGCGTTGGACGCCATGAATGGAGGTCGGCGAAGCGCGCACGAACTCGCGAGAGAGTGCGGAGAGATCATCGTCGACGCGCATAAGAACGAGACGAAAGAGCGTCGGATGGCGGCGTTAGAATTATTGTACGAGTTGGTGGCCCCTATCGAGTTGGCGAACGATCTAGGGAAGATTGGCGTGGCGGATGCGTTGATCGGCGCGCTTCGCGACGAGGACGAGGACGTCGCTGGCGCGGCGGCGAGCGCGCTCGCGGCGGCGGCGTCGAACAACGTCATCGTGCAGGGAATCATTCGCGAAAAGGGTGGGTTCGACGTTTTGATGTCGCTCGTCTCCGCGACGCGAACACCCGAAGAGTTGCGACATAAATCGCTCTGGGTGCTCGGCATGTGCGTGCGCACGCACGCGCCGTCGAGGGAGGATTTCTTCGCCGCCGACGGCGCGCGCGTCTTGGGCGAAGTTTTATCAAGACGCGCGCCGAAAAAGACGCGAACGCGCGCCATCGCGCTTCTCGGCGACCTCTTACACGTCGAGGGCGTTCCGGACGCCCTCTTTGCGGACGAAGACGCGACGAAACGCGTGCTCGCCGACGTCGCCGACGTCGCGCTCGACGCGTCCTCCTCCGCCGACGCGGCGGAAAAGTCGCTCGCGGTTCTTCGCGCGTCCCGCGAGCGCGCGCCCGAGATGACGCGAGAGATACTAACGACGCGCGAGAACGATTTCATCGCCGTCGCCGATCGACTCGACGCCGAGGCGAAGAGAGAGGACGACGGGTACGCGGCGGACGTCGCGAGGCTCGCGCGAGCGCTCGTGCGCGAGTCTCGCGAGGGTCGAGATGAGCTTTGAGCGCGTTTCGCCGCGCGGTCGACCCCGTCCTCGTCGACATGGGTTTGTTTGTTTGTTTGGTTTTGTAATAGCTCCTGACGCAACGTCAAATATCGTCGCCGTCGCGCCGTCGCGTACGAATTAAAAATCACCCGCGGGGAGAAACCACCAACCGCCGCGACGACGTTCAAAAAAAGTATCGCGCAAAGCAGCGCGCACACGCATTCAAAAACTTACGCGGACGTCGCCATTACATCTCTACTGAACTCGAGGGCGACCTTGTACCGAGTCCGCTTAGATGCGATCGCGCGGACCGACAACCGGTTCCTGTTGCGGACCGACGGTGATCGGAAGCTTGGCGTCCTTGGCCCCCTTCACGCCGTACGCCACGGTCAACAAACCCGCAGACACGGCCAAGAGCGAGTACACAGCCTCGCGTCGGCCCAAACCTTGCGCCGCGTACTCAAAGAACGCCGCCTGTTGATCCGGATACCGCGATTGAGAATCGACGCCGTAGACGTCCCACGATCCCGTCGTCGCTTCGACGTCCGAGAGATCAAAGTAGACGCTCTCATCGCCGTACTTGGCCTTGGTGACGAGGGAAACCCTACACAAACAACCACCATCGACGCGCGCGCGCACACTCTCTCGTCAGTCACACGCGCGTTCATTCGTCACTTCGCGCCTACGTTCGCCCCCCCCCGCGTTCGCCTCGCGCCCTCGGCGTTATCCCCCGTCGCCCGCGTCTCTCTCGCTCTCTCTCGCCCCCCCCACGCGCCCGCGTCCACGCGCGACGGATCCACGCGCCGCACCCACCCCCCTTTCCCACACCCACGATCCCTTTCCGTCGCACCCCCCACCCGGTACCGTCGCCCCCCTCTCCGCGAAATCCCTCGGTCGAGATAGATACGATACGATCGATCGATCGCGCCCGATCGTCTCGTTCACATCGCCGTCGACGTCGCATCGCTACGCGCGCGAGCGCACGGTCGCGTCGCGCACGCACCGTTTCGTCGATCGCGCCGTCGCGTGCGCGCGCACGGGCGCGCCCGCGAACGCGCGCGAAGAGGTCGTGGAAAACGTCGCAAACATGGGAAGCCGCGCTTTGTGCGGCACGACGGACGCGATCGGCGCGAAGACGGCGATTCCCCGTCACACGGGGTGGATTCGCGCGTGCGTATGGGTGTTTCTCTCGTGCTTAACACGGTTCGAAGGCTGTGTGCGTGCGCGTCGTGACGGGGGGGGGCGTTTTTTGTTCTCGGATAGATGATAGATAGTACTATAGAGTATACATTATGGAGTATAGACGTGTACTTCCGATGGATGTTGATCGAAACGGAGGAGGTGGACGTGAAAAGACGCGCGCGCGTGTGAGAGTCCCCGTCGGTGAGTCACACGCCATCCACGTCGGCGCGGTCGATGGAGTCGTGTGAGAGCGTGAGAGTCGTGCGCGTGAGAGATTAGATCGGGGGCGAGGTGGTGGTGGTCCCGCGCCAGCGCGCGTGTCTCGCGACGAGCGCGGCGTGGAGGCGCACGGCGCGGGCGAGGGCGTCCCAAAAGACGCGCGCGTCGACGGTTCGCGCGAGGCGGACGTTGGCGGGACGACGGCACGCGCGGCGGCGGTCGACGACGGTTTGGCCGAACGTTAACGGCGACGCGCGCTCGACGTCGACGCGTTCGAGGGTGTACTCGAACGCCCGCGGGACGCCGCGGCGACGCTCCTCGGCGTCGGCGAACTCGACGGCGGCCCACACCGCGCACGGGTCGTGGAGCGGCGGGTGATCGAAATCGAAGACGTCCTTGTACGTCTTGGCGAAAAACGTGAGCAAGGCTTCGACGCGCTGGGCGTGCTCTTCGCCTTGAGGATGAAGTAACGCCTTCTCTCTCAACGTCGCGACGACGTCGGGCGTCGCGAGGGCGGTGTGCGTGACCTCGAGCGGGATCATGTACAAGGGAAGTCCGCTCTCGAGGACGATGTGCGCCGCCTCGGGATCGCACTGCACGTTAAACTCGGCGCGCGCGCCCGTGTTTCCTTCGCCCACGGCGCCGCCCATGAAAAATATCGGCGGTTTCTCTTCGAGCGCGTTCAGCTCGGTTCGATACATGGAAATCATCAACGCCACGTTCGTCAGGGGTCCCGTCGCGACGATGATGAGGTCTCCGCGCGCATTTTTGACGGCGTTGAACATGGCGACGGCGGCCGGCTCGTCGCCCACTTTTACGTAACGCTTGTCTTCAGGCTCTGGATCCGGCAACGCGGACGTCCCGTCCACCGCATCCAACCCGCTCTCTCCGTGAATCTCCTCGCAAATCCTCGCCTCTCTCAATAAAGGTTGCCCGGCGCCTTCGCACACTCGACAGTTTTGCGTCATGAAGCGATGACAGTCCCAACAAATATCCCCTCCTCGTCGACGCGCGCCGCCCCAATCGATCCAATCCAACACCCGCCTCGCGTTCGCCGTCGTCTTCTCGATGCTCTGATTACCCGCGACCGTGGAGACGCCCGCGAGCTCGAGCGGCGTCGGGTCGTCTGTGTCTGTCTTCTCGCCCGCATCGATCGTTCCCCACGCCGCGAGGTACAACGCGAACGCATCGTCGTGTCCGGGGTCGCAGTCCACCCAAAGCCTCTTCCCTCCTCGCGCGAACTGCG